>Ga0307928_10003694_pt1 | contig 11669 bp, 19 predicted proteins | sample AceLakmetagen232_FD_201815 | JGI IMG/M metagenome (GOLD analysis project Ga0307928, IMG submission 201815) | Saline water microbial communities from Ace Lake, Antarctica - #232 | ecosystem: Environmental > Aquatic > Non-marine Saline and Alkaline > Saline | place: Antarctica: Ace Lake...
TATCCCCTGTTCCGTGAGTTTGGTCGCCTAATTTTTTATTCATAGAGTGGAATATTTCTGTTGTTTTTTTAACTACCCACTTTTTCCCACTCCAAACTTCATAACGTTTTATTCTGTTTCCAGCAAAAACTGTTTTAACTCTTTCCGGAGAAATATTAATTAAATTAACCAAAGTGCCTTTTTTATTTCTTATTACTTCACAAAAAGAATCTCCATGACCTAATTTAATATTTCCATGATTCCATATAATTTGAGCGAAAGTTTCTTTACCATTTCCATCAATCTTTTTTAAAATAACCTCATCTGTTGGAGATACCCAACCCTGCCTATAAGACCACGTGCAAAGAGAATTTAATCTTGAGGCTATTTGTGGATGATTAAGTTGATAACCGAAATTTTCAGTCGCTTTATCATAATAAATATAGGTTTCGCTTCCGTCTGAATTAGCAACATCCAAAGCCATTGATTCTACAATAAAGTCAGGAACATTGTCTGTAAAATTTGTAGTTGTTGTGTTGTTTAAATCATAATTTGCCATTGTTTATTGGTCTATCTTAAAAGGTATATTTAATTTTAAAGAGGGTTCTGTTTGAACTTGATTTGTTGGATCACATATAATTGCAGAATTTGATCCCGTTGATTTTACTCTTAAAACTAAAATGTCTCCTATATCTAAATAAGTTTCTGAACAAGGAATTTTAAGCGTCCAACTTCTATCTGCTGTTATTAATATAGATGAAATCTCATCACTTACTTCTGTTCTTACTGAATTTAATAAACCATAGACATCTGTATTTTTAACATATACCGCATTTGCACCCCCTGTTCCTGCTGTTATACTTAACTCTATCGTTATTTTATCCACGAGTTTTTCAGGAGAAGGGTTTGTATAAGTTTTACTTGTATATGTTGTAGTTGGAACATTATTTCTCCCGCTTGACCCTCCCGCATAATAAAACCTAGCATGTGTATTTGCTACCCCATAGTCTCCTTCTACTTTAATATCTGACACAACTTCAAAAACTCTCTCTCCTTTTAATTCAAAAGTTTTAACCACAGCATTACTTGCAGGAGAGCTTACTGAATATTCTGTTGCGTCTGAATCAACAACACTACCCTTTGATGAAGTATAATTACTATTTAATTTTATTAGTTGTCCTGAAACTACGCTATCATTAGTGCTCCAATCTGTATACCCCGACAAATAAGCATTTCCTTTAATAGTTTTAGAAGAATTAAAAATTGAAGTTTCAAAAAACCAAGAATCATTCTTTAATGTTCCTGCTGTTGAAGATACTAACAATGTGTTTACATCTAAACTATATTTTAAAACTGCGTCCTGTTCTATTACTGAGGGATAAAAAGAAACATAACCCAAACCAGTTGCAATATCTGTCCAATTATAACTCATTAAGATTGGGCTGGCGGTTGAAAACTTTGTTAATTCAGGATTTTTAAGAGGCATTATAATCCCATATCCTCAATAACATCTTTATCAATGATTCTTTTTTTGAATTCTTGCCATATGCTATCAATTACATTTAATTTACTTTGTGATGTTGCTAACGACCAAGTATTTTGGTTTTGATTAATTGCGTAAAATGCTGCTCTACTTGAAGCTACTAAAGCTAACCATTGTTTATATGACGATGTGATAGAAGCATAATTTAAAACTAAACCAACTGAACTACCCGCGACACTTTCCATTTCTGACTCTGCTTGAAGAATCCATATATTTGTATTAGCTTCTAAAACTTGTGCTGCACTTCCATTTTGCCCAATAGCTAATAAAACCTGTGCCGTTGTTGCTAAAGTTCCTGCGTCTACCATTATTTATTCATTCTCAATAATTTAATTTGTTCTGTTAAATCTTTAATTGCTACAATAAATAAATAATCTTTATCTTCTAAAGTATAAACAATTTCTTCCCCATCCTTTGGAATACTTATAGGTTTAATATTTTCTCTCATACTTTTATAGAGTAAATCGTAGGATTTAAATCTTTGTATTTTATTGCTAAGGCTGCACGAATCAAACCCTCGGGAATATCTGTGTCCGTGTGATGTGTCGCACCAATTTTTAAATGACTTTTCCCGAGACTATCAGTTGTGTAATCGAATCTAATTGACCTTAAAGAAAAGAAAATATTATCATCGTCCAATAATTGAATTAATTTTTGTCTCATTAAACTTAAAAATAAAGTATATAATTCTTCTTTCTGAAAAATTATCCTTTTCTTCTCTCCTCTATCTTTAACTTCAAGAGAATTTTTAATTCCAAATGTTTTATTCTTTGTTTGGTCATTTCCCATTAAGAAATCATAAACTCCAACTCCTATTCCCTCATTATCAATAAACATCTTCTGAAAATCATATTTATCATCTAAACTAATTATAAAATCGTAGGTTTCATTTAATTTTGTCTTCTGTGTTGAGATATTTTCTCTATGATATAATTTCCCATCTAATTCTTCAAATACTTGGAAAGTTGAGGAATCATCTCCCATTCTTGCAATATCAGAACCTAAATAATAATTTTTGTTTCTTCCAATCTTAGGAATATTACTTCTCAATAATGTTTGTCTATTTCTAATTAAAGAATCTCTAAACCATTGCATTTGAGAATCTGCGAACTCTCCCAAATATTCTTGTGAGTAAGCCATCTTTGACATTCTATCTTTCTCTGCTTCTAAGAAATCTTTATCAATTCTTGGACATTCTTCAGAACTCCAATGAAATTTAGTAAAAGTTTTATTATCAAAAGTATCATAAAAATAATTTTCTCTACCGAAAGGAGTTGATAATAAAATTATTCTTGCACCATCCTTAACCCTTGTAGAAATAGACGGCGTAAGAGCATCAAAAACAGCTCTAGGAATGAATGCTGCTTCATCTGCAATAAGTAAATCTACCGTAAAACCTCTAATTCCTCTACCATCCAAACCAGTAGGTAAGCAATGAATCCTCGTTCCGTTTTTTAATTCAAGTTTTGATTTAGTTTGAAATTGTTTTCCTTTTTTCAAATAATTTTTATAATTTTTATACATATAATTAAAAATTTTTTCAAATAATAAATAAGCCTGTCTTTCAGTTGAAGCTATAACCATCACAACCTTAGAATGATTTTGTTTAGCATAATCTGAAGCTAACTTTGCGATAATTGTTGATTTTCCAGTTTGTCTCCCTGAACGAATTGTTAAATTTCCCTTAGCTTCTAAAACTTCCAATTGTTGCTTGTCGTAAATTATCTCACCCATTTAATTAATAATAATTTAAAGTATTTAAAATTTGTGTCAGGGTACCCCCCCTAAATCCCCCCCTAGCGTTCAACGTCGGGAGGTTATTTATTTCTAAACGCACGGGTGTAGCATAGTGGGGGGTGAATTGGGAATACGAACTCGGGTTTCTTACCCGAGCTGTCCCTATAGGGACAGGTTCGCCACGAAGGCGAACTTCTTATGAACCAAGAGGGGGGAACGAGAACTAAACTACCCAAATATGACCTCCTAAGGGCTTAAGGGGGCGTTATTTCTAAAGGGACTGCGATAGCGTGAGCTAATTAAAATCGTAGATTTTAAAAGGGAACGTAATTAATAAACCTTTGGAAATGGTAAAACTATATAAAGATTTGAATATTTAAGTAATTATAGGCTCTTAGGATAGCTACTATACTTAGGATTAAGGCAGTTAGGGTTAACCAACCAAATAAGATAGGGTCTTCTATTCGAACAAATGAATTGCACCAACTTCCTACTCTAAAGGTAGGGTCTGTTTGGATGTGTCGTTTAGTATTACTAGAAGATGTGTGCGCGTTGTTAATTTAACAAGATAACCAAATTGTAAGAAACAACCTTACTCTCAACGTTATTAAGCGCATAATACAGGACGGGGGTCTATTAATAACAACAATAAACACACATATTTATGGAAACATAAATCAGATAATTATAAATACTTTAACGCGCACACATTATAATGCCTAATAAAAACTATCTAAAAGGTCGTAGGAAAGAGTATAAGATTGTTAAGGAATTGAAAGAGGAGGGGTATGATATTGCTCAAAGGAGTGCTGGGAGTCATTCACCTATTGATATATTTGCAATTAATTCTAAAACTAAAGTTATAACTTTAGTTCAAGCTAAACCGGATAACTTTTCAGAGTTAAATACTCAAAGAATTTATAATGAATTGGAATGGTTAAATGGGATGTTTAGAGTTGAGATTAAAGTTATTTAATTATAGGCTTTAAGAAACCCTCTTTCCTTAATCGCTTTAACATTAAATCATATTCTGATTGGGACATCGTTCTTCCTTGTTGGGTTACTATTTTTAGTGTCATTTTATTATTGTTTTTATTTTCATATTTTTATTTGATACATCAATCATTTCAACTTATCCCCTGCTTTTTTTTTAAATTCTTCTATTAAAAAACTTATTGTGTCATACACTTGTTTATGACAGGCTAATTTAAAGTTTTTTACTTATTACCATTTCAATTACTTTTAACATTGTTTCTTGTTTATTTTATTCTCTGATAATGATGCCACCTTCAAAAGCATATCTTTTAATTTTGGGTTATCTTCACAATTATCTATTAAGAATCTTAATTTATCAATCATATTTCCACCTCCTTACAATGCTCCCCACATTGGGAACATATGTCTGAATCTTCCTTGATTGGTGCATTACAGCAGTTTGAATGTTTTTTTCTCCCACATATTGTACATATTCCCTTAGCCAGAGTATCTCTTAGCCAATTATTGTATGATATTTGTGAGTCGTTTAATTCTATTTCTTTGTTTTCCATTGTGAATATAAAAGAGAGAGTCTGTTTAATGGTATTTTTTCGGACTCTCTCAATTACCGAATTATCGGTGTCAGGATTCCCAGTCCACTATACTACACGGGCGTAATAAAAAAAATTAAATAATAAATTGTTTAGTTACTTTAAGATTGGTTTAATGTGCATTTTCTTATCTATGTGGATAATTGTGAATTGTTTTCCAATCCATTTCTTGGTGTCTTCTCCAAAGGCTTCCTGTAACGCTTTTCCATGACTATTATTTGGACTCCATGTCTTTTTCTTTTTATTAAGTTCGACTCCAATATTAAACATTTCTTTTAATAGAGTTTTATTGTATTCAACTATTCCCTCATCTAAGATTGTAATAATATCTCCGTCTTTAGTTCCATCATAATTTAGATAATCTCCGCTAAAATCTGGTATCATTTGTTTATTTACCTCCCTCATTTAAAATTTTGAGCATCTCCTGGTGTTGTTCAACTGCTGCCTTGCGTAGGGCTTCTATTTGTTCTTTCTCTGTCCCATCTACAATCTTAATTTCCCAATTTAATCCCTTAGTATTTTTAATAATTTTTACAGAAGATTTAGATTGCGGAGTTTCAAATTCTTGCTTATCTTGTGGATGGTCTTTCTGATAATCTTCCCAGTTCATTCGAATTCCTCTTCCAATTTAATTAAATCTCCGATTGTCTCACATTCTTTGATTGCTTCAAAACTTATATTCATCGTAATACCTCAATCTGCTCATCAATAATCTTAATCTGTCCGCCATCCTCAAATATTTTTAATAAATCTAAACAATATCTTCTCGACATATGAAACCTTAAACAAAATGCACCAATTAAGGCTTTTTCTGAAATTTTAATCTCTACTCTATGATTCTTATAAGGCTCAAAGATTTTCATTAAAAACTCTTGGTAAAATTGTCTCTTATTTCCGGCCACTTAAAACCTCCGCTAATCTCTCGACATAATCTGAATATGTTTCATTTTTACGTCCATAAAATGCTCGTCTTATTTTATTCCACGACGACAACCTAAACTTTATTGGTTTGTATTGTTTTTCCATAGTAAACTAATGGTTTACTGCTTTATAAATGTATCGTTTTATATTGCTCCACCTAATTTATCTGCCACATATCTCACTAATGCTCCCTCTATCACAACCTCTCCAGTAATTTCATCTCCTCCTGTTGAGGCAATTCTTCTTATTCTAATTGCAAAAGGTTTTCCTGCTGCCGAGCCTAATGCCGAAGCATCTATGGTAAAACCAATATTAAAAGATGAATATGCTGCCCACGTTCCAGTTGTTGTTTCCACTTCTACGTCAGTTGCCGTTATTGGTACAACTTCGTGTGCTTCAAAATCTGCTGTTTCTACACTCACCTGTAAATTAAAGTCTTTGTCTGTATTGGCTGTGTCAAGCCATCCACCTAAATAAACTACTGCGTCCGTTACTCCGTCCCAATCTTCGGGAATGCAAACACAAGCATGAAGTTCCTCATCGTCTGATGCATAAATTGGCAAACTAAAACCTTGAAATATTCCTCTTTCTACTAATGTAGGCTTCCCTTGTCCTGTAATTTTAGAATAATTAAAAACAAATGGCATTTGCCTGTAAGCCCTTGCATCACCATTTAGAGTTATAAATCCATCATCATCTACTTCCATATAATTTATTGTGTCTTCTCCAAACTTACAATCTCCAACGACCTGCAATTTTGCGTCCGGTGTTGTTGTTCCAAACCCTGCATTCCCTAAATTATCTATTACTAACCTCCTATTCCCTATACCATCCCCCAAGACTACATAATTACTAACATTCCCTAAACTCGCAGCCCTACCCCCTATTATAGTATTTCCGCTACCTGTTGTTATTCCAAACCCGCTACGATATCCTAAAATTAAATTGTCATTTCCAGTTGTCAAATCAAAAGAGGAGTTCCACCCCATTAAAACATTTCTTTCCCCTGTTGTAATCTCATCTCCTGCCTCTTGGCCTATTGCAATATTAAAACTTCCAGTTGAATAAAATAAAGCATTTCTACCAATGGCTACATTATCATCTCCAGTTGAACATTCTGCTAAAGCATTTCCACCAAGGGCAAAATTTGAATTACCAGTTGTTATTCTTCTTCCAGCATTTGTTCCCATTGCTACATTATATAGCCCTGTTGTAAGTTGCCCAAGTGCATTAACTGAAAATGCAAAATTTGAATATCCTGTAGTACAACTTCTTAAACATCCTTGACCAATTCCTGTATTATCAGAGCCTTGATAAGTTGCTGTTGCAGTTGACCCCATTGTGAAATTTCCTGCATTCTCTCCAATAAATAAATTATTACCTCTTGGGATTACTGTGTTCCCTGTTGGATGTGAAAAATCATGCATCCACACATCATTATTTTTATAAATTACTCCGATATCTGTCGAGTTAGTATGATTTAATAATAAATTTCCAGTAATTTTTAAATCTTTTATTTCTGCATATAACGTATTGATACTTTTAACAATATTGTAATCGTCCATATTATCAAAATTACCTGCTCCCTCTGGTCTATGAAATTTAGTCTTCTTATTGGTCGAAGCTCTAAACATTGTTTTAAAATTATCTTTTACCATGAAAACTCTAAGAAATTGTATTATTTAAAATTATGGACTTGTTATAATAACCCATGCTGCACCATTCCAAAAGTTTAACTTGCTTGTTGTAGAGTTTAAATAAGTTAATCCTGCTTCTGCTGCTGTAATAGCTGCAATCTCTGCACCTGTTCTACTTGGAAAAACAAAATCAGTTGGAATACAAACATCTCCTATTAATTCAACCATTATGCGGCCCTCTCTATTTTATAAACTAAAGTCTGACCATTACTAACCGGAGTAACCATAATAAAATCAGTTGCTGCTGTTAAATTTAATAAATCTACTGCTGTTTTAATTTCAGCTGCTGTTGAACAAAGAGTTGCTACCGAAGCTGTTAAATCGCCACTAGCCATTATTTAATCTCTTCCTTAATAGGTTTAGAATTAACCTCTTCCTTAATAGGTTTAGAATTAACCTCTTCCTTAATAGGTTTAGAATTAACCTCTTTCTTAATAGGTTTAGAATTAACTGGTTTAATTGAATCTAAATAATAATTAATCTCTTCCATCTTGTGAGCATCTTTTTTAATTTCAAAAGGCAAAATTCCTTCTACATTTCTATAAGAATATAATTTTTTCCCTCTCTTAATTTTTCCTGCTTCGCTCATTTTTATTCCTGTGTGTTTGTAATTTTGTGGATAGCTTCAGGGTCTGTAACTTCTACGTGACCAATCATCCAACTTCTAATCGTATATTTAATTCCCGCATCTTCAATAATTGCCGAACTCATAGCTACTGCACTTTTATAAGTTGCTGCCTGTTTTCCGATAACCATTAAACACTCATCGTCTTCTACACCTGGAGAAACTATTATTTTACCACCTGCTATTTGACCTACTACACCATTACTTACAACATCGGCAGTCTTAAAACTTGGGTTATTAATAACTTTTGAGTTCATTAATAAACTTGTATAATCATAAGGAGATAATAAAATATATCCGTTCTTTAAAAAATCGTAATTGTCTACGGCCATATATTGTATACCTGTAAGTAAATCTCTTATTGGGTCTCGTGTTGCACTTAATGCCGCATCCCACGGAGCGACTGAGGCTGCTGTGTTGATACCACTTGCCCCGCTTAAGCTCTCGTATACATATTGGTCAAATCTGCTTGCGATTGCTCTTGCTACTTTTCTTATTGTTCTTGCTTGAACGTCGATAGCGTCTGTTAATTTATCTTCCATAAATATTGTTGATTCACCTGCGAACTTAATCTGAGTTGTTGAAACTGAAGTCCATGTTGCATCTAAGTTTGGGAATGTTCCACCTCTTGGAACTCCTGCAACTTCAAAAGAGCCTTCATTTTCTAATTCTGACGGATCTTCTCTATAATAAGTTTCAGTCCAATTACTCGAACCAGTTGTCATTAAAATATCTTTAAATTTAAATTCACTCTCTGCTAAAGTCTTTACAATTCTTGAAATATTCTCTCCTCTAATATCTGTTTGTCCTACTTCTGTCATTTTACAAACCTAACCTCACCATAACTTCATCACCTGCGCCACCATCTTCTAAACATAAACCGATAACTTCTGACAATCCTGCTGCTGTTGCGTCGTCTGCAACTGAAATTAAATTAGCCCCACCGATTTTTACTAAATCTCCTGCTGCAACTCCAACACCATCACATTTCATAAGAAAAATTCCTTTAGTCCAAATTGTTAAAGTATCGGGTACATCATTAGTTGAATAATCTGCTGCTGCAATACCTAAAAATAAATCACCATCTGCTGCGGAAGCTGCTCCTCTATTTGTTTCTGTTAATGTTATTTTAAGAACTGTTCCTTTAGTAATATCTACGTCTCCCTTAACTTCACAAGTTGGAAGTCTGTCTTGTAATCGTTGTACTAAAATTGCTTCGTTAGCCATAATATCTATTAGAAAAAAGGGTTTATATATTTATCTGTTTTATTTCGCTTAACCGAATAACTTTAAATTTCTATTATTTTCTTCGATTTCTTTTGGTTTTTCTTCTGCTTCATCAACCATTGTTTTAAAAGCTTCACAAACTTTACACAAAATCTCATAACCTTTAAAATGAATATCTCTTGCAAGTTCGTTTGCTTTAAGTTCTTTTTCGAAATCATCTTTATATAATACCATTTTATTCAAGTGGGTTAACTTCCCCTCTCATAAATTTTTCTGTATATTCTTTGTCTGTTTCGGGTGTAACTATTGGCTCAACATGGCCGCCGGTTGTTCCGCCTAACATAGAATTAGCTGCCAATTTTTCTTTTCTATCTAACACTTCGCTTTCTGCTTTCGTTGCTTCTTCACGTCTTTGCACAAGCGCAAGAGCCTTATCATAGTCAGAAAGAGGTTGCCCATCAGTCGCCAAAGCCTTATCAGTTTCAGTTCCTTGTGTGTCAGTCTTGTTTGTTTGTTCATCTGTCATATATATTAGTGTGTCATGTTCTTTATAAAACTATTGTTTTAAATTAAAGATGAGAATAAATTTATTATTTGTGGCCATGAATCAATACCAGTTTTTCCAGCTACAACAAATAATAAAATCCATAAAGTTTTTTGACAGGTTTTTAATTGTGTTTCAATAATTGCTAACCTCTCTTTAATTGTTATTGCAGTCATGCCGTTATAACAAACAATAATGATATTATACTTATAATTAATAATAAATAAAGATAATATTTAATAAGATTTAAAAACCAATTCATTGTTCCTCCTCATATTGTAATTTCATTAATATTTCTAATTCGTCGGGGTCTTGTGTTGCTCCTGTTAAAATATTTTGCTTTGCTTGAAAAGCCTTTTCTCTTGTTGCTAAAATTTCAGTTTCTACGGTATTAACATAATCAGAATTAAATTTAAGCTCGGGAGAACTATTAACTAATAATCTAATTCTACTTTCTAATCTTTGAACATTATTCTCTATATCTACTATTTGCTCGTTTGCTATTGACACCGGAAGATATCCCAGTTTAACATTTGTTTCAATATTTGTAATACGTCTTTTTTCTTTTAAGATATTTGACTTAACCTCTCTTGCGTTTTCGCTTGGAGTTTCAATTAATCCACCGGCAAACTTAGAAGCTAACGATCCTATCAAAGGAATTGATTCAACCAATGACCCAAACTTTTCATTTAAAGTCAAACCCCTTTCTATCTCTTGTTTTTCAATTTGACTTAATGCTTTTGTTCTTAATTGCTCAGGAGATAATTCCACATCTTTTGGTGTCCCAGATACGGACCTTAATAAGTCTCTTGTCTTTTGCAATATAGGTCCAAGAACAGGAATCCCCTCTAAAGTTGTAATTTCGGGGTCTAACTCTCTCCTCTGTGGTATTTCTTCTTGATTTAATCTTTGCCTCTCACTTTCTATTGAAGCCATCTCGTCCGCTTCCTTTTGTGCTGTTCCAACATCCGGAACATCTCCAAACTTTTGTTCTTCTTCTCTATAAGGTTTTAACATACCCTCAACTACTTTCCCACCTACCCCTGAATAAACTCTTCCATCCGGTAAAACAATGCCTGTCACTTTCCCATCTTCTCTTATTACTTCAGGACTTGTTAATTTTGCTTTAGGCTCTATGTCTTCTTTTATTTTTTCTTTTTGTTGTAAAATACATTTCCCATCTTTCCAACTTCCACCCTTTGCTTCACAATTTATTTGAGCTTCAGATTTTTGTGGCCTAATTGCTGCTTTAATTGGGTCTATACTTTGCGGGTTATTTATATCAAATACCATTATCTATTTAGCTTCGGCTCCGCCTCCGCCGGTTGTATTGAAGTTTGACCTGTGTTCTTCTCTGCGTTCTCTTGTGTCTTAGGTGCTAAACTTGGAGGTCTATTAAATTTAACTTTTACAGCTAATTGATTCCATAAATCATTTTCCATATCAAGCTGTTCCGCTCCATAGATAGGCTCGAATATTAAGTGTCCGTTAATACCACCAACCTCGCTCGTTCCGTCGCTCGTAGCCATACTTTTAGGCATACCCCCAGTTCTATAACCTAACTCATCAACATAAGTTAACCAGCTTTGCCTGTCTTCTGAACTCTTAGATGGGTAAGGCTCTATTTTAGCTGTGTTTTCGGGCATTCCAACCATTTCCCCATTCTTAACTGCATTTTCTATTTGTTTATTTGCATAAGCAATCTTCCCAGTATTATTAGTTCTATAATAAACAATACCAAGGGCCTTATCTCTATGTTTAATTATTCTTTCATCTGCAAATGCTTCTATCATAGCGTCATTTACGGTTT
>Ga0307928_10003700_pt1 | contig 11661 bp, 12 predicted proteins | sample AceLakmetagen232_FD_201815 | JGI IMG/M metagenome (GOLD analysis project Ga0307928, IMG submission 201815) | Saline water microbial communities from Ace Lake, Antarctica - #232 | ecosystem: Environmental > Aquatic > Non-marine Saline and Alkaline > Saline | place: Antarctica: Ace Lake...
AAAAAATGCAGAAAGAATGTCAGAACTTGCTGGTCAAATTTATTTTATGTTTTTAAAATTGAATGGTTATACTGAAGGGGAAACAAATACAAAATCATCAGCATAAACCAAAGATTTATAAACTTAATAAATATTATAAAATAGTCAAATGAGAAAAAAATTAATTAGTTTAATAATTGGAATATTCCTAATAGCATTTCTTTCTAATTTTATTTCTGCTACTGTGACTTGTACTCCAAGTTATGCTTCTGTTTTATATACTCAAGGAGATGTTGTTTCAACAACAATTAATTGTGTAAATAATGATTTAATAGATGATGTTTTATTAACATTATTAAATGCAGCAGGGAAATTTACAATAGATACAACTTCAATTGGTTCGGATTCAAATGAAGATATAAAAATAGAATTTAATGAACAAGCCCCTATTGGATTAAATGTTGGACAAATTCACTTTGATGATGGTTCTCAGGATATTTCAATAACTTTAGTTGTGGAAGAAGCACCAACTCTAGGAGGGTGTAATGTCTATGCTTTTCCAACTGCTCTACCTTACTCAACAGTTCAGCAAGGGGAAACTAAAATTATACCTATAAGTTTAAGAGTTCCACTTTGTTATAATCCATTAGGTATAACAATCAATAGTGTTGTACTATTGTCAGGTGGAGAAAAACCAATAACAATAGGAGATGGTTTGCTTCTTGGTTTATATGTTCCTGGTGAATCAATGAATATTCCAATTAAAATAAATAGTGAAGGGGTTTCTACAGGAACATATACAGATACCTTACAATTTGATATTACTAATAGTTCTGGGCAACATGTAAGTATTTCTAATGTACCTATTTCAGTGACAGTAACCTCTGGAATCCAACCCCTCACGAACTTCAGCCTCAATGACCTTCCAATTTGCAACTTAAATGCAATTGAAATGAATTTAAATCAAACATATACTTTAACTTGTACTAGAACAAATCCAAATATAGAAATAGAACCTTTTATAGATTATTTATATATTAAAGGATTAAGTGTTTCTGAAAGTTCTACACAATATATATATTCTTTTGAACCAAAAATAATTGGAAATACATTTATTGGTGCTAAATTTAAATATAAATCTGCTGAATTAGGAAATCCTTTCTTACAAGATGTTAGAATAAGTACTTCTGGAAATACACCCATTAGTGGAACATCATTAGAATTTGAATTTTATCAAAGTGGTCTTAAAATTACTAAACCAAATTTAGTTTCAGGAGATGTAAGAATATTAATTTTAGATAGCACCACACATAGTGTTGTGAATAATTATAATTTATTTTTAAATGGAGTTTCTATTAATAATACATTTACTATATTTCCAGATATAGAATATGATTTAAGAGCAAGTGTTCCAGGATATTTAGATGGGGTTGTTAATTTCACAGCAAGTAAAAAGGTTGTTTTAATTTCAATAAGTCCTTTAAAAGATTTATATAATAGAGGAGATATAATTTCTTTTTCAACAAATGTAGAAAATGCTTCAATTTTATTTAATAATCAAATTATAAGTTCTACTAATTATACTCTTTTTAATGGGGGAAATTTTACATTTATTGCTAAAAAAGAAGGATGTCAAGATGGAAATATTACAATAAAAGTAATAGATTCAACTTTATTAATTTCTCGACCTTCAGATGAGGATATTAAAAAAGGAGAAAAACTTTATTTTGAGTTTAATAAAGAAACAGATTGGGAAATTCATTTCCAAAAAGAAGGTGCTTCAGTTGAAGATGAGGACTATGATGAAATTATTACTAATGGGACAGGAAAAAGTTTATCTTTTGAAATGAATAAAAAGGGGTATTATTGGCTTCTTGCAGATAGTCAAACAATTTGGTCAGAACAATTAGAAAAAGGAGGAATGGGAAAAACAGGTTGGTGGATAATTGGAATTATTGGATTTATAATAATGCTAGTATTAATTATTGGCTCTTTGAAAGGAGGTGGAGGAATTTCTGTGCCCCCAGGAATTGGTGGAAGATTAAGTGAGGGTGTAGTTACTCCTTTATAAAAATGGATTTGAAATATTTTTTTAAAAACTTATTTAAAAGACCGATTATACAAGAAAGTTTTCTTACTAGAACCCCTGATAATTTACAAAAAGAAATGCAGAGAGATTATCATATTAAAAAACTTCTACAAGAAAAAGCTCAAAATGAAGTAGTAATTAATAAGTTAAATAAAGAATTAAAAAAACAAGAAGAAATAAAAAGAGAGGAAAAAGAAGAAAAAGAGATTGAAAAACAAATAATTAAAAGAAAGGATTATGAAAAAAAATTAGAAAGAAGCAATTCATTAATTTTTCAAGTAAAAGGTGTTAAAAAATCTCCAGTACTTTTTACTAAATTTGATAAACCTTTAGGAAAATTCTTTGGATTTTGGGCAAAGTCAACAAGAGAAGGAATTACATTATGGTATCCTGTTATTAAAATGAAAAATAAATTAATGAAGATAGAATGTCCTGCTAGAAATTATATGGATTTCTTTAAATCTCCATTACATATTCCAGAACAAATAAAAAGTGGGAAGATAGATACAAATGTTGATTTTGATAAAGAAGGGAGAGCAGTAATTATTAAAGATAAAGATATATTTGAAAAATTATACAAAAAACAATATGGGAAAGATGTTAGTATTATTAAATTAGATGCAGTTGAAAGGATGAATTATGAAAAAGAAATTTCAGATTTAAAACAAGATTTGAGGCAGTATGGTTCAATGTTACAAGAATTAAAAGAAAAAGAAGTAATGTATGAAAGTGAATTAAATAAAACTGGTTTAACCAACTCATATTTACAAAAAGATAGAGATATTCATGCTGCTCATACTTCTAATCTTCAAGAGAAACAAATACAAATGGTATCAGAAACTGCAAAAGCAAATGCAGGATTACAAGATGCTGTAATAAATCAGATACAATCAGAAAAATTAGCACATACTTTAATGGAAAATTATGATAAACTTGTTGAAAAAATGTCTAAATATCTTCCAGAAGATAAAAGGCAAGTTGCATTAATGGAAGCTAAAGAAATCCTTGAATCTAATTTAGATTTTTTAAATAAAGTTAAAACTCCTACAAAAATAGTTGTTACTCCAGAAAAAGAAGCAAGAAAGAAAGAAGAAGAAAAAATGAAAAAAGATGATGTTCTACCCAAAGGTTTGTGAATCGTTTGAATAGAAAAGTTTATAAAGTTAAAAGATTAAGAACTATAAATATTATGAAAATCCAAAATAAATTAATAGTTTTGTGTATTTCCTTATTCTTGCTTATAAGTTTTGTTGGTGCTACCCATGTTTGTGAAATTTATGATGATTTTTCTTCTGGAATTCTTAATGAATCAAAATGGGAAATAAATCAAGATTATGAGGGACAGCCATTAATAGAAAATTATGGTATTAATAATTTATCAGAAAATTTTTATACAAAACAGAATATTTATGGGAATAAAAGATTATATTTAACTCCAAGATATAATTTTAAGATTAATGATACTTTTAATTGGGACGTAAATTATATTTCTGGTAGTGGAAATGGAATATTTAACTTTTTAATTGAAAAAGCAGATGGAAACTTTGATAGAAATATTTTAGGAATAGGGCATTGGAATTATGATTTAGATGATGATTTTGGAATTTATCATATTTCATTAAAATTCATGTTCCCTCTTTTAAAAATTTATGTAAATGATAATTTTATAAGAAATTATTATCTTGAGGAATCTCCAAATAATATTTTTATTGGAACAGCGTTTGGTCATAATGGTAGGGGTAATTTTGAATATGATAATTTTGAGTTATGTACTGAAAAAGAAGAAATTAATCAAACAATAGAAATTAATCAAACAAATAATGAAGAAGAAATTAATGAGACTGAAATAGATTATAATGAAACTGAAATTAATCAAACAATAGAAATTAATCAAACAAATAATGAAGAAGAAATTAATGAGACTGAAATAGATTATAATGAAACTGAAATTAATCAAACAAACAATGAAGAAGAAATTAATGAGACTGAAATAGATTATAATGAAACTGAAATTAATCAAACAATAGAAATTAATCAAACAATAGAAATTAATCAAACAAATAATGAAGAAGGTAATAATGAGACTGAAATAGATAGATTGGAACAAAAAATTAAGCAATTAGAAAAAAGAACTTCATGGATTGAATCTATTCTTGATAAGATTCTTACTTTTATTAAAAACTTAAGAAAATATTAAAAAAGCTGATGTTCTACCCAAAGGTTTATAAACTATATTTTCTAATGTATATAATTAAACAATGGTAGAAAATATATCCACAAAAAAAGGAAGAGAGAATTGGGTTAAGAAAAAGAATTTATTTGATTTAACTCCTGGAGTGAAATTACTTCTCTTAGTTTTATTTTATAATAAGCAGATGAAAAACTTATTAAAAATATCCCTTGTTCTAAAAAATTCTTATTCTTTTTTAAATAATAAGATGAAATTATTAGAAAAATTAAAATTAATTAAAACTAAAAAAGTAGGGAGAACAAATATTTATAAAATTACAAAAGGAGGCGAAGAATTTTGTAAAGATTTTTTATTAATGTTAAAATGAAAAAGAAAATAAAATGCCCAAAATGTGGAAGTTATAGAGTTCAAAAAGTTGGAGGTAAAAATGTTTTTAAAGGGGGTATTTATTTTTGTAGAGGTTGTTGTGATAGATTTATGATTATTTTAAAAGAAAAAAAGAAAAAATGACAAATAAAAAAATAGCAATTATTCTTGGGACTAGAGCAGAAACAATAAAAATGTTGCCAGTTATAGAAGAATTCAAAAAAAGAGAAATAGAAATAAAAGTAATTGGAACTGGACAACATAATTTGGATAATTATTATAAGCCAGATTTTTATTTGACTACTCCTCCAGATAAATCAAGCAGATTTGGGTTTTCTAAGTTTAAAGCTTTATTATGGAGTTTAAGTATTATTATTAAGATATTTAAGAATGTAAATAAAAAAGATTTAATTTTAATTCATGGAGATACTTTAAGTTCTGCTTTAATATCTATTGGTGCAAGTTTGAGAAGATGTAAAATTGTTCATATAGAAGCAGGACTTAGAAGTTTTTGTAATTTTGAGCCTTTTCCAGAAGAGATAATGAGAAAGATTGTTGATAATAGAGCAAACATTTTATTTTTACCAACCGAACTTGAAATAGATAATATTAAGAATTATAAAAAAAAGAAATCATATGTAGTTGGAAATACAATAATTGATAATCTAAAAAAATATAACCTTCAAACAGAAATTGGAAATTATGTTATAGTTTCAATTCATAGACAAGAAAATATGAGAAGTAAATTAAGAATGAGAATGATTGTTAATGCTTTAAATCATCTATGTCTTCCAACATATATTTATGCTCACGACCCATTTTTAGTTGCGATAGATAAGTTTGGACTAAAGTTAAATAGTAATATAAAAATAATAAAGATGATTTCTCATAAGAAGTTTATGCAAGTGGTTTCAAAAAGCTATTTTGTTATAGCCGACGGGGGTTCAATACAAGAGGAGTGCTCATATTTAAAAAAACCATGTATATTATTTAGACAATATACAGAAAGGCATGGATTTGATTTTGGAGATGGAGAAGCATCTAAAAAAATTGTGGAAAAATTACTAAATGAAAAATAATAGGCACAGAAAAAAACATAACAGGGGTGGTTCGCTTTCCCTTTATTGCGATGGGAAACCATTAAGAGATATGGATAATTCTGTGCCACTTAAAAAATGGAAAATAAAATAACAATAAAAGAAAGAGTAAATAGTATTGGAAGTTTTTTAAAACAGAAAAAAACAATAAATACAATTGTAATTATATTATTTTTTGCTTTATTAATTACAAGTAGTTATATGAGATTTCAAAATCTACCTTTATTAATAGATTCAACAACAGGAGAATATATTCCTTTAGCATTAGACCCATTTTATTTTTTAAGAATTGCAGAAACATTGGAATCAGGAAGTTTACCTGTTTTTGATATGATGAAAAAACCTTTTGATGTTGGGTGGTCTCCTGAAATTTTACCCCAAGCTTTGGTTGGAATGCATAAAATTTCTAAAATATTTGGAGAATACTCTTTACAATATATTGATGTAATCTCTCCTGTTATCTTTTTTATTTTAGGTTTAATTGTTTTTTTCTTTTTAGTATATAAATTAACTAATTCAAAAATAATTGCTTTATTGAGTTCTACATTCTTGGCTTTTATTCCTCCTTATCTATATAGAACAATGGCTGGTTTTGCAGACCACGAAGCAATTGGAATGTTTGCTTTTTTATTAACAATGTTAGTATTTACTATTACCTTAAAATCACTTAAAAAAGAAATGGATAATAAAAAGATTTTAATTAAAAGTCTTAGCTTTGGTTTACTATTAGGAATTGTATCATCTCTTACAATTGCTTCTTGGAATGGAATTGCAAATTTCATATTTATAGTTATTCCTTTAAGTTTTCTTATTTTTTGGTTAATGAATTATAAAGAATATAGTGAAAAAAAATTAATTAGTTTAATTTTATTTTATAGTTTATGGTTAATTTCAAGTATTGGATTTGGAACTCTTTTTGGATTTAATTTATTTTCTTTAATCTCAAAATTTATTCTAAGTGCTAAATGCTTAATTTCTATATTTGTTCTTTTATTTATGATTTTTAATTTTGCTGAAAAAGTAAGAAAAAAACAAACAAAAAAAGATGAAATAATCCATAGTTTAATCCTTACAATTGGATTGGGAATTGTTACTTTACTTATTTTTAGACAAAATCCAATTACACTAATTTCAACTTTTTTTGGAACTTTTCTTCATCCATTTGGGTTGGAAAGAATTAGTTTAACCGTTGCAGAAAATATCCAGCCATATTTAAATAATTTAATGACACAAATAGGACAAGTATTTTTTTGGATGTTTATTGGTGGATTAGTTTTTTTAGGTGTAGAAATTGGAAAAGGAATAAAATTAAAAAAAGAAAGATATAGTTTTAATGTTTTATGGTGTTTAATGTTTATGGGAATTTTATTTCATAGATTTTCTTCAACATCTATTTTAAATGGTGTTAATTTTATTAGTGGGTTGTTCTATGTTGGGGGAATATTGCTTTTTATGGGGTATGGTATTAAATTATATCTTAAAGATAGTTTAAAGATTAGTTTTAATTTAATAATTACTTCTGTATTAATGTTTATATTTATTCTTTCTGGAATGTCTGCTGGAAGGTTCTTTTTTGTTTTAATGCCCTTTGTTTGCTTCTCTTCTGGATTTTTTATAGTTAAAACATTTGAACATTTAAAAAGAAATAAAGATGAATTAGTAAAAATGTTTTTAATATTGTTATTGGTTTTATCTATTGTTGGAGGAGCATATAGTTTATTTAATTTTTATCAAAATTCAAATGTACAAGCTCAATATACTGGACCATCTGCAAATTATCAGTGGCAGGGTGCAATGCAATTTGTTCGTCAAAATACAGAAGAAAAAAGTATTTTTGTTCATTGGTGGGATTATGGATATTGGGTAGAATATCTTGGAGAAAGACCGACTTTGGCTGATGGGGGGCATTTTCAAGGAGAATTTAGAACACATATGATTGGAAGGTATGTTCTAACAAATCCAAAACCTGAAATAGCATTAAGTTTCTTTAAATCAAATAATGTATCTTATTTATTAATTGACTCTACTGATTTAGGAAAATATGGAGCTTATTCAAAAATTGGAAGTGATGAAAGTTGGGATAGATTTTCTTATTTTAATCCTTTTATAATAGATAGAAGCAAAACAATGGAAACAAGTAATAAAATCATTGATTTTTATTTGGGTGGTCAAGGAGTTGATGAAGATATAGTTTATGAAGAAAATGGTTCAGAAATATTTATTCCAGGGCCTACTTATGATGAAATAGGAACTCCAGATTATAAAGCAATTATTGGTGGTGTTAAGCTTACATTTGAAAATGAAACTATTTTTGCAAAACCTCCTGAATTAATTGTTTTATATAATAATGAACAAATTTTAATTCCAGTGAGATATATTTATTTCAATGGTAGAATAAATGATTTTGGAGAAGGATTAGATTCGGTATTTTTTCTTTTTCCAAAATTAGATGATTCAAGTCAAGGGGGAGTTACAATTGATGGTTTAGGGGCTGGATTTTATTTATCTCCAAAAGTTTCAAAAAGTTTATTTGCTCAATTATATTTAATGAATAATACTTTTAATAATTATGAAACAATTAAATTGGCTCATTCTGAAGACGACCAAATTTTAAAAAGTTTAAAAATACAAGGTGTAAATTTAGGGGATTTTGTATACTATAAAGGATTTAGAGGTCCTATAAAGATTTGGGATGTTAGAGAAATTCCAAAAGATATTTTATTTAAAAAAGAATTTTTAGATATAAAGGGAGAATGGGCTGGTTTAGATAATTTGGAGGTTTTGAAATGAAAACAATATTAGAAAAAAATAAAGAATATTCTGAAAATTATCATCAAAAGATAGATAAAAAAGGTTTAATTCCTGAAATGATAAAAGATATAATTAATAAAGAAGAAATTAATACAATTGTTGATTTGGGTTGTGGTGATGGAGAGGTTATTAGGGGAATTTTAAATAAATACCAAGATAAAAATGTTTTAGGAATAGATATTTCACCAAGAAGGATTAATGATTTAATTAAAGAGTTTCCAAAACAAAAGTTTATTTGTGCAGATGTTTGTAATTCTAAGTTAGATGATAATTCTATTGATTTAGCAATTTCTACACAATTAATTGAACATTTAGAAGATGATGTTGATTTTGTAGGTGAAATTGAAAGAATTTTAAAACCTAAAGGTTATGCTTTTATTACTTCTGTAATTAAAAAACCTTGGGCAATTTATAAGTATAGAAATAAAGGAAAATTTGTTTTGGACCCAACTTATGTAAGAGAATATAAAAATGTTGATGAATTTTTAGAATTATTTAAACCAGAATTCAAATTAATTAAATATAAAGTATTTCCTGTTAAAAGAAAAGCATTTGGTTTATCTCTTAGAATTCCAGGATATTATATTGTGGAGGCATTATGGGAGAAAATTTAATAACAGCAATAATTTTTGCATTTTATGTTGTTTTATTTCCATTTATTTGCTTAATTGTATTGATATATATTTTAGTATGCTTTTTTCAAGGATTAAATAGCAAAGAAATGGAGTTAAATTTATGGTAAAAGTTTATTTACAATATCCTTGGAAATTTCCTGACAGTCCTTATTATAAATATTTGATAGATTCTCCACCAAAAGATATTAAATACTTGAATGTTGAGAAACAAAAAGGAGTTATTACAAATAAAAAAGCTTTTTGGTTTTCTAATTTTTTGAAAAGAAACATTAGAAAATGGACAAAGAAATTTAATGTAGCAGTTCCAAATGCTCATTTAAGCCCAAAAGGAGATTACAATTTAATACATTGTGCTCATTGTTTAAGTAAGAACAAAAACATTCCATGGGTGGCTGATATAGAAGGATTTTGGCAATTGTACGTAGGGAAGAGAAATAATAAAGTAAAGAAACAAATTAAGAAAATTCTATTAAATGATAATTGTAAGAAAATAATGCCTTGGACAGAAGCAACTAAACAAGATATTTTGAAAGAGTTTCCTGAAATTGAAAATAAAATAGAAGTTGTTTATCCTGCAATTCCAACTCAAGAAATTCAAAGAGTTCCATCTGAAAAGATTAATTTAGTTTTTGTAGGAAGATATTTTGAAGGAAAAGGAGGATTAGATGCTTTGAAAGCAATTGATTTTTTAACTAAAAAATATGAAAATGTTTATGCTAATTTTATTTCTCAAACACCAAAAGAAATTTTAAAAGAATATTCTGGAAATAAAAAAATTAAATTTTATGAATTAATGCCCCAAAATGAATTATTTGAAATATTATCTAAAACAGATATATTAATTTATCCTGGTTATTCAGATAGTTTTGGGTTTATCTTTTTAGAAGCAATGAGTTTTGGTATTCCTATAATTACAGTAGAAGGATTATCTAAAAAAGAAATAATTAATGATAAAATTGGTTTTATTGTTCCAAAAGAAAATGTGGTTAATAATTTAATTAGTATGGGGGAATTATTAATTGAAAATAAAGAATTAAGAGATGAAATGTCAGAAAATTGTTTGAAAAAAATTGAAGAAGGGAAATTTTCTATAAAAGAAAGAAATGAAAAATTAAAAAGGATTTATGAGGAGGCTTTGAAATGAAAATAACAGACATGCCAAAAATTGAATCACCCTTTATTAGAAAAATGGTTGGAAATGATTATTTAGTTACTGATGAAATTACTCCTGGAATGGAATGGGTATTTAATGATGATTCTGTTTTAGCAACTGAAAAATTGAATGGAACAAATGTAAGTATAGTTATTCAAGAAGGCATAGTAACACAAGTTTATAATAGAACAGAAAGAATACCTTTTATTAATAAAGGAAAAAGTTGGATTATAAAAGGATTACTTAATTCAAAAGAAAAAGGATATTTAGAATTTTTAGGAGATGGACAATTTTTCGGAGAATTAATAGGACCAAAGGTAAATGGAAATCCATTACAATTAACAGAACATCTATGGATACCTTTTCAAACTTATTGTCAAAAACACTTAGCATATAAATCTTGGGGAAAATATCCAAAAGATTTTGAAACTATTTCAAATTGGTTTAAAGATGATATTTTTAGTTTATTTGTTAGAAGAAGAACAGGAGAAGTTGTTAAACCAGAAGGAATTGTATTTATTCAACCATCAACTGGAAGGATGGCAAAAATCAGATGTGATATGTTTCCTTTTTTCACGGGGAGGAGACATTAATATGAAATCCTACGGAGAAGAGATTTGGGAAAAGAAAATTAATTCACAAGATGAAGTTGGGGTTATTCGAGGAACAAATTCAAATATTGAAAAGATAAATAATCAAACAAAGGAAATTATGGATGTTTTTGATACAAGAATTATTAATAAAGTAAAAATAAATGGGAAAGTTTTAGATGCTGGAGTTGGACCTATGGCGAGATTTTCAATAGAATTTGCAAAAAGAGGATATGATGTAACTGGTGTTGATATTTCTAAAACAACTCTTGAATTTGCAGATAAATATGTTAAAAAAGAAAATCTAAATATTAAGTTAATCAAAGATGATATAACTTCCTTAAAAAACTTAAAAGAAAAATATGATTTTATTTTTTGTTTTGAAACTTTTTTTCATATACCTTCTTATTTATCAGGAATAACTTTAATGAAGTTTTATAATTTGTTGGAAAGAAATGGAAAGTTGTTTATTCATTTTAATATACCCCAAAAAAGAAAAAAAATTATTAAAAATACTATTTATTGGTTGGGACATTATGTTAAACAATTATTTGGAAAGGGATTTAAAGTAAATGTTACTAAATTTACTGAAGAAGAAGTAGAAGAAATTATAGAAAAAAGTGGTTTTGAAATTGAAGACAAGTTTTTAAATGGGGTTTATTTGTTAAAGAAGATTGAAGGGGAGGAAGAATGAAAAATAAATATAAAGCAGAAATAGAAGCAATGCGAGATTTCTGGGAAGAGTTAGGT
>Ga0307928_10003701_pt1 | contig 11660 bp, 19 predicted proteins | sample AceLakmetagen232_FD_201815 | JGI IMG/M metagenome (GOLD analysis project Ga0307928, IMG submission 201815) | Saline water microbial communities from Ace Lake, Antarctica - #232 | ecosystem: Environmental > Aquatic > Non-marine Saline and Alkaline > Saline | place: Antarctica: Ace Lake...
AACTGGCATTGGAGGGTTGAGTACACCTGTCAATCATGGATCGCCACACCTTCCACTCAGGTGGCTTGGATTGTGTGTACTTTTTCCACTCCGTGGGTGTACTCATTCGCTCTTTATCCTTTCGTTGTACACCTACTCACATGGTATGTTGATGTACTTCAACACTTCTCTCATGCCAAGCTTGTCCATACAATATGCCCATAGACGTGGATGTATCTTCTTCATGCGTTGAAATTTATTTGGAGACTTTTCAAGGTGAATACTAAAAGCACAGAACATGCAACCTGTATGATTTTCACCCATGTTATAAATGTCAGATATTTTCAATCCTCTATCTTTAACATACAATCTTATGTGGTCCTCAGACCAAAGAGAAAGGGGTGCCGACCTTGGTCTAGTTAAATCAAATGCATTGCATGTATGCTTCCTATAAGATTGTTTACGGAGTTGACTATCACAAACCATTGTACCAACAAAAGGAAATACACCTTCCTTCTTCTCAAAACTCTTTGATGGGCGTTTCTTCATAACATCACAACACATGTGTGATATTTTGAAGGGACAATCTATCAAGAACTTCCATTTCTCTGACAGTTTTCCAGACTTGTTCTTGTTGTCATCACCATGCATTCTTTTGTGTCTTAGCTTGTCACTCTTTGTTGTTCGTATCTCATAAAGCTTTTGTGCTGTCTCTTTAGATATGACAGGGTATCCATATTTACTGAGTATTTCTTTGAATGTTATCTTTGGCTTCAATGTGACTAAATTGTCAACACTGAGTGCAAACTTCCTAACTTCTGGATATTCTAATCCTGTATCACAAAACACAGCAGGTACTTTGGGGAACTGCTCTCTTACCAGATCCAACAAGACGGTGGAGTCTCTTCCTCCACTAAATGCCACATACACATCACCCTCCCAATGATGGTAAGCTTCTCTTATCTTTCGCCTTGTCCTCTCAAGCTGTGCCCTTGGAGACATAGACAACAATTGATTTAACCTGTATGATTCCATGTTCATTCATTGTCCTTTCAGTGGGAGAAGGGAGGCACCACAAAAACCTGACCGGAGACCAATCTAATCAGGCAAAGCAACGGGTGCCCCCCTTCATACGGGAGATTATATCTTATGAGGTTTGGCACATCGAGGAACGAAACAATCTTCGAGTTTGCCTGTTGTTCTGTTCAGGTGTTTGGCAATTCCTCCAATGTCATGCATGAAACTATAGTCCCCAAAAGCTAACAGTTTATCCAAGTCAAGAGGGATGTCCATGTCAGTGGCTTCAATGTCCATGATGATTGACAGACGTTTCACGGATACTCCTGTAAAGGATTGTACTCGATCAACAATCTTACCTATCACTTCATAGTCATGCTTACACAACTTACTCTTGTTCCAATCTATTACTTCGCTCATTGTCCTTCTCCTTTTTCCAGTCAGCACCCATGAGGGTAGCTATGCACCATGTCTTCGCTCTTATCCAATGTCCTTCATCCATCAGTATGTCGTGAATGATCATACTGCCTTGCCATGCTGTACAGTACGTTCCATCATCGAAGTATGGACTGTCAACCAACTTGTCATGTACCCACCATGACCGTGAGTAGATGTCAACACCTCCTGTTGATCCATCTGATGGGTAGCCCTTTGGCACAGTGACATCTCTATTATACCTCTTGATGTGTTGAGTAAATGATGCAGGGTTCAGGTACTTATGCTTTCCCATGATTACCTCCTGAGTAGGGAAGCAATGTATCATCAACTCCTCTTGTAAATCAACTCCCAATACATTGGTGATCCCTCTGCACTACCTCGAATGGTGAGAGTATCACCATCAAACTCAGCCTTGCTGATTACTATTCTACTTGATGGAAGGCTAGTCCTCTTACCCATGGCATCACACAACATGGACTCTATGACTCCGAGGTACATGGTGTCGTGTATGTCTGGGTACACATCAGAGAAGTATGGATTTCGTTCTGCTATCTCTGTGTCTGTGTTGACCCTTGCTTGAGTACACTTATACCTACCACTAATTGTCACGATCATAATGTCTCCCACAATTTAAGTCTGTACTCCAACTCCACCACCTTGACACGTTGGATCTTGGCTGACTCTTTCCAGAAGTCACGATCCTCTTTTAACCCACCTGCCACCATACATGTTATGATGTTGGTCAAGCAAAGGGTTGCCACTGTCAATATCACTATCAATGATTTCATGCTGTCTCCTCTGCACATGCTTCACACATGCCACTGCCCTTATACATCTCATCCACCTCGAACAGTTCATTGCACCCTTCACACTCGAAGTGAGTCCCGGCACACACCTGACACTCAACCTCATCATCCATATCACAGTCATTCACAATGTGGTGTGAGTCCACTGTATTGGTGCATGAATCACACTGGATGTCTTGGTCACTAGTGCCATCAAGCCAGTCAGCAAACCCACACCGATACATGATAGGATCATTGTCCTCCATGATCTGGGCAGGTTCCTTACCACCTGTTACCCATGAGGGGAGGCCATCAATGTCACTGGCCCACACCTCGTTGATCCATTCATTATATAATTCTTTATAGGTCATGACTTGTCCCCCATGGCATCTTCATGTATGAATCTTTCATGTGTTGATATGTACCTGATCTCCTTCTCTGTCATCTTGATTATGGCAGTTTCCATTCCATCAGTCACACCCACATCATGAGGAGAGTAAAACCTGATCTCATAGTGGGCACTCTGTGGAAGAGGCACCTTACAACTCCATGCATACATACTGCCTTGGTTTGTGATGATCCTCTTTGTGTCCCTGCCTCCTGCACGTGCTACTTTTTCGATAGCTTCCTTCCTTGTATCCGCAGTCACCCAATTAAAAACAGTGGATGCAAAGTAATGGTACTGTTGTTCTTTTTTGTTCTCGGTCATTGTCTGCCTCCCTTCATATTGTTATGAGTTCACGAACACGTGACATCTCATTGAATGATAACTTGTGGCATCCGACCACGGCATTGCCCTCTTCATCTATGCTGGTAGGTGTATAGTATCCTACCTTGTGAGAGAATCTATCCATTGCATGTTTCTTTTCTCGACATGACTCACACAGTGCGAACAGTCTCAGTGCATCTTGAAGGGGGACACGTGCCCCTTGTGATGTCTCAACATCATCTCCATTGGCATGAAGCCTCAGTGCTATGTCACTGTTGTGGAAATATCTATATCCATATCCTGTACCCGTCTTCCAATCTTCAAGTTTCTCCTTCTCACGTTCAATACGTTGTGCTTTCTGTTTCTTTTCAAGGACCAATGCCTTCTTGTGTTCTTTCTTGGCATGTTCCCTGAGTTTGGATAAGTCAGGCATCCTGAACCGAGGGATAAAGAGTTTCCCATACTCTCTTGCTGAATCTGCCAACCCATTAGCTTGATTCGTTAGCATGGGTCCATATTTTCTGGCACGTGATGCTTGACCTTGGAGTTCAGCAACCCGCTTCAACATGTCATTCACATTTTCTCTATGATCCTCGACACTCACAGCATTCACGTTCTGTACCATGAATACATTGAGATGACTACATGCATTCCATGTGTAGGATATATGCTTAGATGTTGATATGCTGTAACTCTTCGTTGTGAACAACACCACACCCTTGTGGTGACGTGCAATAGGAAAGTGATGTCCATAAGAGTATATGGTATTTCCCTCAAAGAACATATTACATCCTGTTGCACTGTCATGAGTTCTATTTGCCCATCTATGTGCTACTTCTTTGTGATTCATCTTCGGTCTCCTTGTTTTGTTACCACTGGTAACAGTTAGTCTATCTTTCCATCTTTTGTGAAGTCATACTCATTTGACTCTAAGGTCTCCTTAATTGCCTCTTCGCTTATGAGGTATTCATACCCGTCCCGAAGCATAATATGATAATCTTCCGAGAGTGTTTTTAGAAACTCGTATTCTATCTCATCTAGCTTTTCGTCCAATTCATATTCATTCTCAAACTCTCCATCTTCATCCTTCTTTGCTTCATTAACTATCTTATCTCTATCTTTGAGGAAGGCTACTGCATCTATATAAGTTTCACACTTCTCACCATGGTTTTGTACAATCTCGTGTGCCGTGAAACAAGCGTCCTCAATGTAATTTATTTCACATGAACTTCCTCTACCAAGGTCAAACCCTTTGACCTTGAGGCCAACGGTCTTGGCATCCTCATAAGTAGAATCCCACCACTCATAATCAACGTTGATGTCATAGTAATGTTCCAACACCTTGGCTTGTTGTTCCTCACTCAACTCCCCGAACTTGTACACCTTGTATGTTCTGGTTTCCATCACATGGTCTCCTTGCATTCACTGTTCAACCAATAATCATACACTTCATATAGATAGTCTTTGATGTCGTTTCTATTCTTCCCTCTTATTTTGAGTTCAACTCCATCCCATCCTTTCAGTACACAGATTTCATGCTCAGTCCATCCATCGTAACCTCCCTGTTCATCCATGTGATGGTAGTCTCCCCTCACAGAGAACCACTCCAATTGATGTTTCCCGCTGAAAGACTGAGTGTGAAGTTTAGTCCCATTATCTATCCCTGATCCACTAGGACCATTTTTTATGATCCGGTCAATGAGATCATCCCATTTACCTTTCCATTCTTCATTATTACTTTGATAACAATTCTCCCTAGCCTGTATTGCAGACACTAATACTTGTGCTACTGTCTTGGTTTTATTGAGAAGCTTCTTGATTAAAAACTCAATGTCATTGACAGCATAAGCAACCCCCCTGTCTGCCCCTAAACCAAACCTTGTAATCTTTATGTTTTTGTCTTCATACATTATGGTACTCATGATCTTCTCCTCATTGGTTTGTTACTACTGGTAACAAAAAATTAACTATGAGCGTATCCGTCTTTCTCAATTCCCAACCACATGCCACAAAAAGGGACCATGACACATCCCATTATGTGACTAAGCACAACAGTTCTACGAAATTTCAAATACGAATCTGTTATAGGATTGTCACAAGCTTCCAACCTGTTAAAGACCTTCTTCAATCCAATGCGTTGTTCCTTTGTCAACACCATCATAACTATCTCCTTGGTTGTTCAATACTTGCCAGCCATGACGTAGCCATGACTGGCAGGTAGTGGTGAAGAGGAGGACACAAACCTACTCTGTATGATATTTGGGGTGTTGGTATATTGTTCGTTTGCCTAAGCTCGTTACGATCTTGACAACGCATTGGGTGAGTATAGCTCTTCCTCCCATACTTCGCTTGGTTGCAATAAGCAGAGGCACCTTGCAGCTACCTGTAGAACGTCCTATCGTGCCTGATACGTCGTAGATGTCTTCCCAATCCTTGCCAGTAGTTGCATCACCCCAATGAAAGCGGCAACGAGTCTTTGACTCTTTGAGACGTTCGAGAATGTCTATCATCTTATCTGTGGTTTCTTTGTAGTAATGGGTTCCAGACTTTGAAACCTTGCAGCCTCTTATGCATTGTGTTGGTGTAGCTTTTGCTGAACCTGTTATATTTGGTGTCATCAATCCTGTTAGTTCATCCGTCATCGTCTTCTCCTCAGTTTGGTTGTTGTTCAATACGTGACGGTCATGGCATAGCCATAACAATCAGGTAGAGGTGAAGAGATGAATCACTTGTTGCTTCCCTTATGGGTTGCTTGTTGTGGCTTCTCCCCTTCACATAACCATGCAGAGTGCTCTGGACGTACAGTTTGTGCCCCTGTCTTTTCTCCGTTCAGGTCGAGTACAGACTACCTACCTACTCACTGCCATTCTGTTACTACTGGTAACAAAAGCTTTCGGTTATTCAATTGTCAAAGATCTTTCCTCACTCAATAACAAACATAGTATATCATATTAAGCCATAGATGTCAAGTCAACCAAATGCCCCAAAACAAAAAGGGCTGACCCCTTACCAAAGGCCAGCCCTTACTTGTTGAGTAGCTACCCTTGCGGAGTAACTAAACGCTATTAGTCGAAACTATGTAATGTAGTATAGGCGTATGGTGCATTGTCCCTCTCCCTTATCCCTTCGCACCTGCCGCATGTCTTGCCCCTTTCTTAATACGTTAAGGTTTCCCCATTTGAATATAAACATAGTATAGCATAAGATAGAGTGTTTGTCAAACTTTGCACCGTTCATTATGAAGGGGAGGAAGCGGCTTTCTTTTGTGTGATCTTTGTTTTGCCCCGTTCGGTATTGGTGATCTTTTGCACCGTTCTTTATGAGAGTTGAAAATGTTTTGTTACTAGTAGTAACAGAATCAAGGCACAAAAAAAAACTCCACCAAGTTAATGGTGGAGTCTTCTTCAATCTAGCTTGTGTTGTTGTTGCTATTGGTTTTAATGTTAGCTTATGGATTCAATAGCTATATTCATAGCTTTTAGTATCTCTTCACCATTCTTTGTCTTCAATAGTGTTTTGAAGACTTTGCACAATTCATCAGCGACCATATTAGAATCGAATAGAATTGTTGTTGTTTCACTGTTAATGGTGAGACTGATTTTGTCCTTAGCTTCTGGGGCATTCTTGCCCTTGTCCTTTGCAAGCTTTGCCTTCTCGCGAAGCATGGACAAACGCTTACGGCAATAGCCGTCAGTCCATCCGTCGTCGCTAATAAGATAAGGCTTTAATTCCTTATGGTAACGATTGACAAACTTGCAGTCCTTTGAAGCTTTTGACCAAGCCAAGTTTTCTAGCTTGGCAAACGCCTTTGCTCCGTCAAGGTAAGCATTGACTAACACGTTGTCAGTCTTTACCCATACACGGAGCATGCCGCTCGCAGTCTTCAATACAAGAGACTTCACAAGTCTACTTTGTTTCTTCTCTTGTTCTTTCTTTGCCTTGGCGTCAAGAGCTTGCTGTTTTGCCTTAGCAAGCTTATTGGCCTTGTTCACTTTTGTTTCTACTGTAGTTGCTTTTTTCTTCATTGGATAGGTCCCCTTTGAAGCAAAACAACACAAGCTTAGATTGAATGTTCCATAGCGTCTCTCGTTGGTAAGAATTAACCTAGTCCAATAAGAAAAAAACGAGTAATAAGCAAGGGGTAATAGATACGCTTGCCAATCCTATAATACTCTTTTTTGGTGGCTTTGTATGACGGCTTGATCCAAATACTTAAACGTTTAGTGTGTATAATATCATAATCCATAACAGTCTCTCAATCTAACGAGAGAAGCTAGGGAACACTCAATCTTTTAATTGTCAAAGAACGATTTAGCGTCAGGTCATAAAGACTGACGTGGAACATATTACCCAGACTCCTCGAAAGGAGTTTCGCTTGAATTTCACAAGCTCTTCAGTGAGTTGTTTATTGTACTTCATTATTTCGGATTAACCCCAACGACTGACAAGACAATTCATTGCATGCACCTTTGCCCGTGCTTCAGTCCTGAACACTTCACGGCCCAGTTTTCCGTCCCACATAATGGGTATATATTCTGTAATAACTTCACCATTAAAGAGCTTGCAAGGATGCTCTTTTGCTTTGAAGCCAACGAGATTTGCAAGTTTGGCCAGCTCTTCCCGGTTGCCTTTGTATGTCTCTATCTCAGCTTTCAATTCTTCAACGTTCGTTTGCATAATACCTTTTCTCCTTGTGTTGTTTCTCCCGCCTTGTCCTGACTTTAACACTATCATGAACACAATCTAGCATAGTATGACAGAAGAGTCAATAACTCATTTCAATTAAATTCACACAATAAGAATCTGTTACTAGTAGTAACAGAAGAAAGTGTAAAGTGTTACGGATGTTATTGAGTGTAACACTGATAGTGCAATAAGGATTTGACACCTATTTTTTTTCCCCGTTCTTTACAATATACAATGATTGTATATCTATACAATGATTGTATATCTATACAATGATTGTATATTAACCTAAATGTAATGCATAGAGCAAATCGCGTATGGATTACGTAAGTAGTACTAAATAGTTATAACAGGGGCATCATAAGAGAGTCTGTTATACAATACCCCTACCCCACCAACCAAAATTGATACCATAAATGGTACTAAGCCGCTATAGAGGACGGACCTATACACAGACCCAATGTATGCACAATAGGCACACAAAAAAGATGTTGCCGCTGTTGCCACGAAACACCCTTTCTCTAACCCCCCCATAGCGAACCTAAAAAACATAATATGTATGTATATGTTTAATAGGTTATTCTAAGAGTGAGTTCAAAAAGGGGTCATCGTGGCAACGGTGGCAACACCACATTTTTCAATTTAGGGGGTTGACACACCCAGATCATGTGATATAGTCCACACCAGCTTCAAATAGCGAAAGGAAATGGTATGACACAAGCAAAAAAGGCGAAACAAACAAGATCAATCCCACTCACTAAAGACAAACGAAAAGAATCCTCCCCCACCAACGGACAGAAAGGTGGTAAACCATTTGCTCCACCTCTCTTGACAGCCGCCCAAGCAATTCTTGATCAAGATTACACCGATAACCAGTCCGGGTATCAGACATTAGTGTGTTGGAGAGATACGTGGCAACTATTCACCAGTCATGGTTGGGGAAATGAAGCGGAGAACGATGTAAAAAGTAAAATCATGACACATCTCCAACTCGAAGAAGAGTATGGAGCACATGCTACTCCCAACTATGTACGATCTGTCCTCGATCACATGAAATCCTTTAACCTATGTGGGATACATGGCAGAAAAGAAATGCCCATGTGGTTGAATGAAGGGGAGGAGGCCAACAATTGGATGGCTTTCACTAACGGTTGGGCGATAGACGTGGTGCAACTCGCCCAAGGCAAGTCAGCAAGCCAATACAAGCGGCATGTGTCACCTAATCTGTTCTCGAAGGACTATGTGGATTATGATTTCGATCTGAAAGCTAAATGCCCCAAGTTTATGAACTTCTTAAGCACAAGCCTCCCCTCAAAAGACTCTCAAGGTATCCTTCAAGAGATGTTGGGACTTATGTTGACCGATTGGACAAAGTTTGAAGTGTTCTTCTATCTGTATGGTCCGACCAGCAGGAATGGGAAGACAGTTCTGTTGACTATTTTGATGGCACTGGTAGGTAAACAGAATGTATCACACGTGGCCTTGCATAACTTGGTTGAACGCTTCGAGACATGGCCATTAACTGAAAGTAAGGTGAATATTTATGGAGACATGGCGACAGACACAGGTAAAGGACTTGCAGAGCAAGAAGGAATCTTCAAAGATTATGTCTCTGGAGGAATGGTTGAGTATCAGAAAAAAGGAAAGGATAAATTCAATGCACCATGTAGATCAAGATTCGTCTTTGCAGGCAACTCTTTACCCACATTCGTTGACCGTAGTGATGCCATTTGGGAACGACTTCGAGTTATCCATTTCCCTGTGCAGATACCGTCATCAAAGCGAGATCCCAACTTGGCTGACAAAATCATTCAGAAGGAGATGTCAGGAATTTTCAATTGGGCTGTCAAAGGACTTGGAAGAATTATCAAGCAAGGCAGAGTCACAACAAGTAAAGAAGGATTAGAGATCAAGGATGAGCACAGATTAGAGTGTGACCATGAACGAATGTTTCTTAAAGAATCTGGTTATGTGGTGGGGACTGTTAAAGATTTTGTAGAGGCACCTGTAATGTTTAATTTGTATAAGAGTTGGATGTTCAGGCATGAACATAAGCCAAAGGAAATCGGAAGATTTTATAAGAGGGTGGAAGCGTTGTTCCCCCATGTAGAGAAAATTAAGAAACGTACTAAGATTCCGGGGTCAGGTGGTAAGAGTAATTCAATGCGTGTATTTTTGGGATTGAAACATGAAGAATAATTTTAGTGCCCACATCCAGTATCCGTGAGGACTGGGCGGTTTCGCTACCGTGCTAGTGTGGGCATTTCTTTTCTAACAGGAGGTGAATGATGAAGAAAATGAAGAAGAAAAAGAGGGTTGTGAAAATTGAATTTGACTTTCTGGGAAGTGTTCCCATGACTTATTGGGGTATGAATGTCAGTAGTCGTGTGGCTGTTTTGAATGTGGATTTTAGTAAAGATCTTGAAGATGATGTTGTCCCTTTACGTCTTGGGTATAAAGATTTAATTACCCTCCACAGAGAATTGGGCCTTGCATTAAATTTGATAGATAAAGAGACAGTAATGTTTATGGAAAAGAAATAGTTACAGTGCCCACGTCCGGTATCCGTGAGGACTGGTCGGTTTCGCTTCCGATTCAACGTGGGCACTTTATTTTAAGGAGAAATAGAATGAGTAAACTGTTCAGACAAATTGAAATGGATGACATAGGAACAACGGAGCCTGTTGAGTATGTGGCCGTTCACCCACTTGTGTGGGGTGATAAGGATAAGCCAGATTGTGGGTTCACTGAACTGGATGGAGAAATAAAACACAAGAGCGATTGTGCTACACATAATGAGACAGCAATACCGAAACGTTTGTGTGATTGCAAGGCAGTCCTTGAGGCGTTCACGGAAGCAAGTAAGCCTCTCGTTGAATTGCTCTGTAAGAATTATCATCCTCATGTAACTGTGATTGTTACACCTACAGGTTTTGAATTGGTGGAGGGGTTGGTAAGCAATCCAAAAATAACCGAGTTTTTACAAGATTGATTTGTAGTATGGTTTGATAGGAAAGGAGGATTAGAATGAATGAAAGTTATCAGACTCAAGAGGAGATACATTCGCAGTCCCAACTTCAAAGCGAAGAAGGGATACCTTCGATTGTACGGTCCTCTCATCAAGGCAGTCGAAGAGATGGCACCAAACGAAATGTTGGAGGTGGAACATGGTAAGGGCATCCAAGTCAACTGGATCAAAAAAATCCTCAAAGAAAGGTTCCCCCACCACGTCTTCCAAACCATCATCTACCAAAGACCGAATAAACTATTCTCTACCTTCTTCAAGAAAGAAGAAAAACCCAAAGGATAGTGGGACTGTATGGGGGGATCAGAGAACGAAGATAGGAAGGTATAGATTCAAGAAGTGGGTGGCCAGTCTCAAGAATGTTGACAGCTTCCTGAAGAACGATAACAGTATTTATTTCTACAAAGCATTGTCTCAGCGACATAAGCCTGTCGTAGCCAAGCGGCTCAAGAAGGTGGACCCCGAAGGTTACAAGAAACTCATTCTCCGTATCAGGCAGAAGACAACACAGAAGAACAAGATGAAGAGGATGATCCCTAAAGAAGTCTTGAAAGATAATGCCATCTTGGTGAGGGCAAGGAAGTTGGCAGTACCTGCTACCTCCATCGTCAAGTTCGTGGACTACGATGGCATCAAGGGGGTCGTGGCACTGTGCTTGGCATCTGGCAATACTGTGGACAAGGTTAGTGAGATGATTGGCTTGAGCGTTGCTGAGATCAACTCGATGGTAGATGACGCTGACATAACATCTGCCCTTCGTAGGATGCCAGAGGCTGTGGCTAACTTGGCTGACCAAGTTGTGATGAGAGACTTGCTCAAGGGTGAAGTGACTGAGAAGACAGCAAGGGCTGACATGATCTCATCACGCAGAAGGAAGATCCAGATAGATGCTTCCGCTGAAGGTAGAGCCGGTGCATCGGCCAGCAAGAAACAATTGAAAGCCAAGGAGGATAATGTGGCGAACAGATTTGGAGTGGACAGGAAAGAAGGTAAGGTCATAGACATAGAGGAGGAAAAATGA
>Ga0307928_10003702_pt1 | contig 11659 bp, 13 predicted proteins | sample AceLakmetagen232_FD_201815 | JGI IMG/M metagenome (GOLD analysis project Ga0307928, IMG submission 201815) | Saline water microbial communities from Ace Lake, Antarctica - #232 | ecosystem: Environmental > Aquatic > Non-marine Saline and Alkaline > Saline | place: Antarctica: Ace Lake...
TCCCCGACCAGAAAAAATATGTTGTAAATAATGCAGAGGCTTTGACAGTGTGGCGGGACCCGGAGTCTGTTGTTCAGGAGAACCAGATAGAGATTCATGGTGTGGATACAACTGTAACTGGAAATCATTACGATATACATTTGTACGATGATATTATTGACCAGGACACAGTTAAGGATAGTAAGCAGATTCAGGATACTTTAGACTGGTGGGAAGATATGCAGTTTATCCGGGATATTGCAGCTTACGAAAAGGTTATCGGAACTCGGTATCACATTAATGACATATACAACCATATTATCAGAGAAGGCCATTTTGAAGAGAATGAGATTCATGTTAGAAGTGCAATAGAAGGTGGAAAGTCTATTTACTCTCTATGGACACTTCGTGATCTTGCAAGATTAAAGAAAAAGATGGGTCCAGATAAGTTTGCTGCTCAGATGCAAAACGTCTGTGTTCCCAGGGGTAGTAAGATATTTATACCTCCTTATCCTACTTACGATATTACCAGAGCTCCTAAAAAGAGGAAGTATTATATTGCTATAGACCCTGCTGCAACTGCTAAAAGGTACTCAGATGAGACTGGTATTTCAGTAGGGTTTGTAGATAGGGATGAGCCCAGGGTTCTATTTGTAGAAGAATCTTATGGTGTAAAGATGGATTCAGATGCTCTTGCCAGTGAGATTGTCAGACAGATTGCAAGGTATCGCCCCTATCAGGTAGGCATTGAAACAGGTCTTCAGACAGCATTGAAGGCTCTTATAATGATAAAGATTAGAGAGTGGGAAGAGGAGCATCATGGAGAATTCCTTATTGGAGAAGAGGGTTTTGTTTCTATTTCTACTGGTAATACTGCTAAAGCAGTTAAGCTTGAAAGAACTTTAGGAGCTTTTTTAAGGGATGAAAGGATTAGATTCCCTTCAGTACATCATGGAGATATCGAACGTGTATCACAGCAGATGGACAAAGTTATAGCACAGTTAGACAACTATAACCCCCATTCTGATGCGAATGCGGATGATATTATAGATTCCCTTTCTATGCTTATACAGAGTGTAGAGCATTTTGCCGTAGGAAACTGGGGTAATGTAGAGAGGGGTGGAGGAATCGGAATCACCCGAGACTGGATAGTTAAGGAATTCCGAAATACAAAGAAAGAGCGAGTTTGGGATAGCAAGCTTGCATAGGAGATTTTTATGGGAATGGTAGATTTAGGACACGGAGTCAGCGTATCCGAAGAAAATGGAGCGTACTTCAAGGTGATAACTAATGACCCACGATTTGAGAAGACAGATTGTTATGGAAATGTGAGAAGAACAGCCGTAACAGTACGCCCAGACGAGAAGCATGGTCTTTTAGTATGGGACCTTACAGATGAGCAGAAAGAGATTATCACGAATTATGCAAAGGTCACTATTAGGAAGAGAACAAAGAAGGAAATGCTTGATGGTGCAATGGCTAATGATATGCAAACTATAGGACAGTACGAGCACATAAGCCCCGAAGAGGCTAAAACCTTATTCCAGGACAATGTTGTTCTTAGGAATGAGATACTTAGGTCTCAGGAGTTTGCAGATGCAGTCCAGGAAGCAGTTAAACAGATGAAAGAAGCAGGAGATGGTTCTCTACTTGATAGTGTATTGGACGATAACAATGTTTTCGACGATGACGAAGAAGTGGATGAGAACGAGATTCTGAAGGAGGAATTGGATGGGTATAGCAACGAATCCGAATCTAATGAAGGTTCTACAGGAAATCCCGCCCCAAAAACTCGGGAGGCTATTAACAAAAAGCCAAGTTCCGGCAGCCAATCAAAAGGTGGCAGGAAGACTTCAGGGAGTGGTTCCAGAAAGACCAACTCCAATGCAACTCGTAAATAAGGCGGTACGGTAATGGTAAACGTAGAGTTTAAGTGCGATAAGTGCGGAAGACATGCAGAAGCGTATTTCTCTATGAAAGAAGAGTATAAGCTTGATTGTATCGAATGTAAGACACCTATGCGAAGGCTCTACGGACTCCAGTACTTTAAGTTTGACTTTCAGCCAGGGTTCAATAGAGGAGCAGGGCAGTACTTCGATACTAAGACGCAGTTCAACAATTATCTGCGAGAGAATAATACAAGGGTGGTTGGATGAAACTGAAAGAGAGGAAGTCCAAAAGGAAAGAAGAGCGAGAGCAGGAAGAGGACTGGAAGAAGACCAAAGATATCATAGATAAGATATTTAGAGAAACTAAAGTTCGTAGAGAGAAGATGACCGATTTTGTTAATGCTTACCGGAATAATATCTGGAAGGAAGATAAACTTGCAGCATGGGAATCAAGAGCAACTTATAATATCTTTTTCTCTACGGTATCTTCTTTGGCTCCTCTCATTACAGATTCAAAACCTAATGCTGTTGTCGTTCCTAAAGTTCCTTATATGGAGAGGCCAGCAAGAGCATATACAGAAGCAGTAAAGTACTTTTGGGATGTAGCAGATATGCCTAATATCCTTTACAAATGGGCTGTATGGACTCAGATATGCGGTATAGGTGTTGTTAAAGCTTATTACTGTACAATTAAGAAACGATTTACAGTAGAACTTGTGGATCCAAGAGATTTCTTTATTGCTCCCGGGTATGAAACTATTAGTGAAGCCCCTTATTGTGGGACCAAGTCTAAACGTCCGGTGTCATGGGTTAAGGAAGTATTCCCTGATGTAGACTTGAAAGCTTCAATTACTTCATACGATGCAGAGAATGACAAAGAGAAGTCCTACAAGTATTCAGATGTTAATTCAATAGAGAGTGAATCCTTGTTTGTTACAGTATACGAGTTTTGGTGTAGAGATACAGCAGTTATTGAAGGTGAAGATGGTGAAGAGATTCCTAAATTCCCTTACGGAAAGCTTACTTATTTTACAGAAGATGATTTTCTTGGAGAATTAGAAGCACCAGATAATATAGATGGAGCTCCTTATGTAGAGATTATGGACTATTACAACCCAGGAATGTTTACAGGTATAGGCGAAGGAGACCTTCTTCTTGACTTGAATAAAGAGATGAATCTTCAGCTTCAGAGAGTAGTAGATGCAGCAAGAACAAAAAAGAATTATGTAGCAGCTTCAAATGCAGGATTAGACCCAGACCAACTTAAGAGTGATTTCTTTAAGGGTGGTCAGGTGTTTATGGCAGATATTAGACCGGGACAGAGCGTACCTATTATGGGTGTAGATGTAGACCAACCTTCTAAAGAAGTCTATATGCTATTAGAAATGATTCCAGATATTGCCGAAGATGTAACTGGAGTTACGGAAACTACGAAAGGTATAGCAGGAAAGAAGGAAAGACAATCCGCAGTAGAAGTGGCGGTCCTTGCCGAAGCCTCCAATACCAGAATAAGACAGAAGATAAGAAATCTTGAGAGTGGTATCAAAAGACTTTGTTATATTATGGTCCGGATAATGCAGCAGTATTCCCTTGAACCTGTTTATGTACAGACAGATGACGACAAAGATAAGGTTTATACGGAATTCTCCTCAACCAGAGAAGCGGTAGGAGATATGATTGCACCCGAAAGCATGAGAAAGAAAGTTGGAGATACGAAAATTGATACAGATTGGGTAGATTTATTTGAACAGTCCCTTGAATTACCAGAAAACAATGGGAAGTTTCTACCTGAAGAATTAGCACGAATGAAAGATTACACGGAATATGTGAAAGCTCTATCAGGCGAAAGCATGGCCGACCCAGTTTATTTTGGATTTGACATTGAAATTCAGACAGGAAGTACCCTACCTCTGGATAAACAGTCACAAGCTAATATGATGTTACAGCTTGCCAAGATGAATAAGGTCGATACCCAGAGTCTATTAGAGGTTCTACAGGTTCCAGGTTACAAAGAGATTATCCAGAGAATGAAAGCAGAGAAGGCGGCTCAACCGCCTAAAGGAGCAAAGAAATGAGTGATATGCGAATGCCAGGAAAACCAGCTCCCGGTGGAATGCCTCCCGGAATGCCACAAGGTGCAGGAGCAGGTGCAGGTGGAGCTCCAGGTGCAGGTCGTCTATCTCCTATGAACGGAGCAGACAGAGCGTATATGCAGAGTAGAGGAATGAATGGTGAGATGACCATTAAAGATGCTATAGAGAAAGTCTATGGTGTTCCTATTACTGCTCCTGTATCAGCGTTAAAAGCAGCAGCCAGTAAAATGATGAAAGGTTCAACTGCAATGGGGAAAGCACAGCAAATGGGTGGACAGCGTCCTCCTCAGGCTCCCGGTGCAGGAATGTCACAAAGACCAGCAATGCCCCCACAGGCACCCCCAGCAAGGCCACAGGCCCAACAGGGTGGCGGTCTCGGAGCAATGTTAGGAAAAATACAGTAAGGAAGAGGTAGAAGATGAAAATGTTATCAACCCCCGGTTATATTGAAACCCATCTTGCAGAAGACATGGGTGCAGATATAGGTGGATCAGGTACAGATGATGTAGGTGCAGCGGTAGCCGAACTTGAAAGTTCAACGGCAGATAGTCCTATAGGATCCTCCGAAGAACCCCAGAGTGAAAATTATTATGATTTCGATTATGGCGAAAAAGATGGACAGGCCCGGAAAGGGTCCTTCAAAACAGAGCAGGAGATGAAAGATTATTACAGAGATAATTATTTCATGCACTCGGATTATACGAATAAGACAACAGAGTTAGCTAATCAGAGAAAAGAGTTTGAAGGTAAACAGAACAAGTTTGAGCAGGAACAGACTGCTTACCTTGCAATGTCTAACCAGTACAGGGATTGGGATGAGAAGTTTAATAAGCTTCCCCAGGCCAGTAGGAATGAGATTGAGAAAATTATCAATGGATTTACTGCTGTATCCCCTGAAATGAGAGCAATGCAGGAAAAACTTGAAGCCATAGAGAAAGATAAAGAAACCGCAACAGAAGGCAAGAAGAGAGAAGAAGCACAGAGAAGTCAGGAAGCGTTATTAGGACAAACACACAAGTATCTGTCCCAGAAGTATCCCAATTATAACTCGGAATCAGTTTCAAAAATGGTTAAAGAGTTGAGGGCAGGGACGCAGGAACAGCAGATTACTCGTTTGTTAGAACTAGTACACCTTTCTAACCAGGATAAACCAGCAGCACCAGCTTCACGAAGTCCTTTAAGCGGGGGAGCAAGACCAATAGGGTCTGTAAAACCGATTAAACATTTAAGTGACGACGAAGCTAGGGCAGCAGCAATCAAAGAACTTAGTTAAGGAGTAAGACATGGCACTAACAATTACCGAACTCAATGCCGTTACAAGAAAGCATTTATTGGGAGATATAACAAATCAGGTTTATGACACCAGTCCGTTTACTGCTAAATTGAAAGCGGATGGTCAGGTTAAAGTAAGTGGAGGTTCAAGTCTCCAGTGGCCTATCAGGTATACAAAACTTGGTAGTGCAAAAACAACTACAGCCAGAGCACAGGTAGCGTTTGAAAGCGTTGAAACCAGAACAGCAGCTATTGCAAATTGGGCTTATACCGATGCAGTTACCATGATGCACTGGGATGAGAGAGCTACAAATAAGGGTCCAGAAGCGATTGTAAATCTTGCCAAGGACAAAATTGACGAACTTAAAGAAGATTATTCAGATTATCTTGCAGAAACTCTTTTTGGAACTACTACATCAGGAATCGCACCTCTTACAGAGATGGTATCTTCTTCAGAAACTTATGGTGGATTAGATGTATCGACTTTTTCAGACTGGGCTTCACCAGAAGATACCTCGACAACCACACTTACAATTTCAGCTTTAGATTATATGAGAAATCAGGCAACTTTCGCAAAGAATAGACCTACTCTTCATGTTACCACCAGGGACCTGTATTCCAAGTATGAGAGTCTATTGGAAGCAAAAGAGATTCTTGAAGATGTTCAGATGGCCGATCTTGGGTTTGATTCAATCAAATACCATGGAGTACCTGTTGTATCTGATTCTTATTGTACTGCAAAGTACTGGTATGGAATGGATATGAAACAGTTTAAGATGATGAACCTTAAAGGTGAAGAGCCTAATGCGGGAGATTGGTTTACCTTAGAACAGGCTGGATTTCCTAATGCAGTAGCAATGTATATGTCAGGAGTTATGCAGTTAATTTGTAAAATGCGTAAATCAAGTTTTAAGTTTACATTACTTGATTATGAACTTTAAGGGAGGATTAAAATGGGAGCACTTGGAGTAAAAACTACAGTCACAACTACCCAGGAAATAAGATATGATGCAGATGGAACATCGTGGATGCAGATTGTCGCACATGGTGATTTAACAGCGTTGACACCATACATGGTATTCCCGGGACAAACAGGTTATGTAACCGCAGCCATTAGTGGTGCAATGTATGGTTATATTGGAGTACCAGCAGCAGCCGTAGATTCAGGCGATACAGCATGGGTACAGATAGGTGGAAGAGTAGATGATATGGTAACAGCTTCTCTTACAGTAACAGCAGGGGATTGTTTAACGATGACAACCGGAGCAGTAGCAGATTCAACAGCAGCATGGACCGGAGCAGCAGGTACAGGAGAATTCGCAGTTTGTACAACGACTACTGCTTCTGCTTCTCTAACTCAGGATTGTTTCCTCGTTGGGGAAAAGATTCTAACAATCGCATAATAGGAGGATAGAATGGGTTCTATAGGAAAAACTAGTACAATAACTACAACCCAGGAAACCCGTTACGATGCTGACGGGACCTCCTGGAAAGAAGTAGTAGCACACGGGGCTCTTACAGCTAAGACCACGTATGCAATATTTCCAGGGCAGACAGGGTATGTATCCGCTGCCTTTACAGCAGCAACAGCACAGAAGTGTTACATAGGAGTAGCACCTACTGGTGGTATAGCTTCCGGAGCTACAGGCTGGCTACAGATTGGTGGACCATGTTTAGATATGGTTACAGCAAGTATAACAACCGTGGTAGGAGAAGCTTTAGAAATGCACGATGGAGCAGTGGCTCTTACATCGGCAGCTTGGGCAGGTACAGATGCAGCATTCGCAGTACCAACAGAAGCTTCAGCTGGAAGCACACATGATGTTTTTCTCTGCGGAGAAAAAGTATTAACAAGTACTTAATAGGAGAATGATATGACCAAGACACCAAACGTCAAGCACGAGAGAAATCCGTTCATCGGTATGTTCCGCAATAGGGGCGGGAAGATAGAAACTGGCTCTCTTGCTTTTGATTCAAGTTACCCCGCTGGAGGAGAGTCAATGACCTTCAGCTTCACCCCGAATACTGTAAATATAGAACCTCAGAATGGGTTTACATTTGCGTATGACCACACAAATAGTAAAGTAAAAGTCTACCAGCAAGCACCTCCAATCGTACACGAAGAGGTTGTCACAGTATCAGCAGTAACGGACATAGGGTATTTAAAGTATCCTGCTGCTCACATCGAGTATGTATCAGACGACACAAATAATTACTTTGTTATCCCCGGCGGGCTTACCCCTACTGCAAAGATGGTAGCAGTAGATATGGGATTCAGCCTGACAACCGGAGTACTCACCAAAGGAAAGAGGACAGCACTACAGTTTCTTGCTGCGGACAATGTAACAAGTTGTAAAGTATCTTATATCACTCAGGCATGGAAAGAGATTGCAGACAACATGGTACAGGCGTGTATGACTTCAGGAGCAGCAACATACGGACATGCTGATTTAGCTTTTGGAGCGGCCACACCTGACGTTGTTACAATCGGTGAAGATATGGTTGCAGCTCAAAGTGTGTGTTGGAATGATGGAGGCACACTTAAAAATATGACTGCATTAAAGGATGCTGGAACATTAGGAACCGGAGCTACAGAATGTATTATAGACTTCGCAGACGGATTAATCAGTTTCCACCAAACCGATGCAGTAGATACAACCGGAGACATCCTGTACTTCAACTATATCAGAGACCCTGGCGCAGGTTACTTTATACACGACAGGCTTGATATCACCGAAATAGATGACGCATAGGGGGTATGCAAAATGGCAGATACACTAACTTTTACAAGCATTCCCTTACTGTATGCGACTTGTGGTGGACTCCCGATGGAGTCTACTACTAAGAAATGTCTGTTTACAAGCGTAGCAGATACAGTAGCAGCGGGAGAAGGACATTGGACCTCACATCCTTTCTTGCCAGGGACGACACTTGCTATAGTACCAATAGTAACAATGCACGCAGATACAGATGATGATGCGTTTCCTGCATTAATTGAAGGAGACCCTTCTGAAATTCAGACGCAGATGGTAGAGGTAACAAATGGTACAACCCTTGCAGGACTAAGTGACGTTAGATATACAGCGGTTGGTTGGTAAAATAGGAGATAAGAGAAATGGCAAACGTAACAACTTTAACAAGCGCCCCTTTACTCTACTGTACCTGTGGTGGACTCCCAGCGGAATTGACGACTGAAAAGGTATTAATGACTTCAGTAGCAGACAGCGTAAACGCAGGAGAAGGGCATTGGACTTCACATCCTTTTATTCCAGGAACTACACTGGCAATAGTAGGTGTAATCACCAAAGGGGCGGCAGTAGATGTTTTCCCTGCATTGATTGAGGGAGATGCTTCAGAGATACAGACACAGCCGTTAGAAGTAACAAATGCAACTACGCTTGCAGGGCTGTCAGATGTTAGATACACAGCGATAGGGTGGTAATATGACTAAGACGGAGATAATTGCAGAAGCAAGGCGTTTAAGCAGAGTAACAGTTTCAGGTGTTATTACTGATGATGTAGAACTCTATGTAGACAATGCCTTTGAACAGTTTTCCAGGGATGTACACGGGATAGAAGCGAAAGATTACTTATCACTTGACGCATATTTTATGCCGAGGGTCACACAGGCTTTCAAACTCACCATCGTTGGATCTACTAATAATGAGATAGACTCAGATATTCAGGTGGGAACGTCAGTGTCCGAATATACTACAGGTGATGATATGGCAACAAATCTACAGGTGGCAATACGAGCAGTTATTGATGCAGCCACAGGTGGAACGTCAGATTTAACCGTAGTTTGGGCAGACTTCTACTTCACAATAGATGGGATAGACTCTACTTCTATGGTAATAACATCTCCGTCAACGTCAACCGCTTATTATGATGCAACAACAGATTTATTCGGAGGAGGACTTACAGGAACAACTTCTTTAACCGGAGGATTTCCACAGTGGTGTACCGTTGAAGCTGACCTTTCGGGGGAGGCAATATCAGTACATAGGGTCCAATGGGGAACGATAGTTCTTTTAGAGAGCGAAACCCCAGAGGACTTTATGGATCCAATGGACGTTGGAGACCCTACTACTTACATGATTTTCAACCAGAAGATACGGTTATCTCCAGTACCAACAACTTTAGACAGATTTTATATCGAGTATAAGAAGTACATCGATACTTCCGATGATGCAGTTTCAGTAGACCAGACAGACATTCCGGAGTCATTCCAGAAAGCTATTTGTTATTATACAGCTTCAGAACTTCTCACAGGGATGTTTGAGGATACTTTAGCAGAGAAGCGGATGGATAAATACAAAGAATTCGTAAAGCAATACATCATGTGGAAAGCTAATCAGAACACAAATGTACAGATAGCAGGAAGGTCCAGACTTTGGTATAAGGTGGAAGTCTAATGTTAAAAGATTATAAGGACTTTAAGATGGGGGTTGCTCCAGACTTGCAACCTCAAGAAGCTACCGATGATATGCTGAACGATGCTCAGAATATGTATTGGAATGGTGGTCCTAAAAAGAGACATGGGTATAAGGATATTCATAGTTTCGGTGCAGGTTACGTAGTTGTTGGACAGTATCACGAATATGTAGGCTCAGTAGGAATGACACTTGTAGCTCTCAGGACTACAGCAACAGGGGCAGTAAACTTTTATGAGGACTATAATTCAGGTACCGGAGTACTTACGATTATATCAGGGCTTTCATGGGCAGGAACAGGGATTACAGTTCAGTTTTGTAGTGTTAATCAGCAATGGATAGCAGTAGATGAAACCGGGACTAATATGCCTTGTGTTATATATTTGGATACAACTATAAAAATAAAGACTATTGATGCTTACGACGAACGAACAATAGATACAGGGTTTTGGAGAGCAGGACAGTACCTTGCAACAGGTGGAGAAATACCAGCTTCTTATATAGACGATACCACGGATGCTCAGTCAGTAGCAGTATCAGACTTTAACTTAGGAACGACAACAAATAATGATGGATTCTGGATATCATGTAACCAGAAGTTTTCCAGGTTTGTACTGACAATGGCAGAACAGATGACAGGGAGCCCAGTAGCAGCCGTAACATATTGGAACGGAAGTGCATGGACAACGCTATCAACTTTTGCAGGAATTACATGGACAGCAGCAGAAGCAGACAGGACAGGGACATTCACCCCTCCTTCAGACTGGGTTGTTTTCCAGGAGTTTGACGGAGTAGATTCAAATGGTGATTCATCCCCTTCAAGTATATTCGGAAACTTCGTTATCAGAGTCAGCTTTACAACAGCTACAACCGCAGTAGACTGTGACAAGATAACAGTAGACCTTAACCTTGCAGTTACTCAGGCTTTTGGAGGAGAAATTCCTACGAAGGTATGTGCTCATAATTCAAGGGCATATTTAGCAGCAGGGAACGCAGTTTTATATTCCAGGTACGGAGAAGTCAAGGGATGGGAAACAAGGTTTGCAGAGTACTTTACAGATGGAGGTGATGGAATAAATCAGCTTGTCAGTTTAGATGCTCGGTTATGTGTTGTCAAAGAGAATGCTTTAACTATGTGGTCCGGAACAGACCCAGATACTTTTACTTTAAAGAAAACTGCAACGATGGGTACCGACAATGGGAATTCATGTGCAGTACTTAATGGGCTGATGTTTTTTGAAAGACAGGAAAAGATATATATATTCGGAGGAGCTTCGGAGCCTGTAGACGTTTCAAAACATATAGAGACCTTAGTTACTACTGGAGGATGGGGAGTAGCCTACAAAGGGATGTACTGGTATATCTCCTCAACCAAGATTCTTGTAACAGACCCAGACCTTATAATCAAGGATGAGGTAGGAGATGGAGTAGCTTCATGGTGGCCGTTTGAGCTCATTGGAAGTGGCTATACGAACCCATTTGTCTATTCTCAGGCTAATCGCTTTGGTGCTTCAGGAGTTAGCCTCACAGGGCTTGTAGACAGCTTAGTAGTAGCAGAAACAGATGACCTTCGATGTTTAGATTTTGGAACCCAGTATTATGATGGAGAATCAGATGCTCAAGTAGCAATAGAAATGTATCTTGAAACGATTCCTTACTTCATGGAGCATATGGGACAGAAGAAAACACTGAAAAGAGTTAAGGCTTATATGAACCAAGCAGTAGCCTGGACCTTAAACATAACCGGAGAAACAGGCGGGACCGTAGCAATCACAATAGCTTCAGGGGCAGCAAGCTCAGATAGGTATCGTGAAGAAGCCTCCATCCCTTATACAATAGATTCAGATAGTTTTGCATTTAAGCTGACAAACGATACGGTAAACAATGCAGAGATATACGGGTTTTCATGTGAACTAGTAAATAGGAGGTTTTAATATGTCGTTCGATTGGAAAGTAATACCAAACTTTTTTGCAGATGATATGATACTTACAG
>Ga0307928_10003704_pt1 | contig 11657 bp, 17 predicted proteins | sample AceLakmetagen232_FD_201815 | JGI IMG/M metagenome (GOLD analysis project Ga0307928, IMG submission 201815) | Saline water microbial communities from Ace Lake, Antarctica - #232 | ecosystem: Environmental > Aquatic > Non-marine Saline and Alkaline > Saline | place: Antarctica: Ace Lake...
AAAGAAAGTAATTGTATTAACTCCCGTTCAATTATTTGTAAAAAAGTTACTTAGTAATACAACAACTCCAGATCATTATAAAAAAATTGCTTCTGATTGGACTAACATTAAGAAAGAAATTTGCGCAGATTTAAGTATTAAGAAAGTCACAAAGGTTGATATTTTTGAAGAACTTGAAAATCAAAAGAAATCAAATGAATTTTCTTTTGAGAAAATTTTCTTTGTTATTGAAGCAATAAAAAGAGTAAAATAATTATTTTTTATAAAAAGGACTCGTTTTTAGAATACTATCTTTTAATCGCATTTTTACTAAATGTTCTTTTACCACTGATTCAGGCACACCCGCATGAAGTGCTACTTGTTTTGTTGTAGTATATGCATGACCACCCTGCTTTAGAAGCCTTTCCATTGAAACCTTTCGAAAGGCAGGAATTTGATAAGCTCCAGGGCGCGGCATATAAATATACTAATTCCAAAGAATTTAAACCTTACTTTTGTGAGGAAGGTTACTCTGAATAATCTTTTTTTAAAATAAAGAAAGTAATAAGAACAAAAACAAGTTAAGTATTAGATGAAAATATGCACAAAAAGTGAACTTGCAATTATTCTAGCAGCACTTTTATTGGGGCTAATTGGAATTATTGTAAAAATAATTGGGGATAATATTAGTATTGCAACTCTTAATTTTTTTAGAATGTTTTTTGGGATGCTTTTTTTACTTGTACTTATTCCTTTTCTTGATAAAACCACTTTTAATGTAAAAAAAGGAGATATGAAAGAATTTTTTATTATTGGAGCATTATTTGCAATTGCTCTTTCCCTTTTCACAACAGCTAACCTTTTTGCCCCAGTACAGAATGTGGTTTTAATCCATAATCTTTTTCCTTTCTTTGTGTTACCTTTAGCATATTTTTTACTAAAAGAGAACATTACAAAAACAAAATTAATAACACTTGGAATAGCATTTGTAGGAATTGTAATTCTTAATCCGTTCCAAGCAGGAGATGAATTTTTTGGAAACATGTTGGCTCTTGGGAACGCAGTCTTCTTCGCTTTACTAGTAGTATTTATGAGAATTTCTGATAAAGACCATACAATTGGAAATGTGTTTTGGTTCCTTGTTTTTGCAACATTAATTTTGTTCCCATTTTTTATCATATTTGGTTTAGGTGACCTTGCAGGAGTAATACAATTTTTACCACACTTAATAATTCTTGGCTTTGTTTCAACTGGACTTGCATATTTACTCTATAACCTTGGTCTTGAACATATTGAAGCTGAAAAAAGTGCTATTATTGAAACAATTTTTACTCCAATATTTTCTATTGGCTTAGCAGTAATAATAATAAGTGAAGAGTTAAGTCCTCAAACAATTTTTGGGGGAGTAATACTAATCATAGCAGGAGTATATCTTCAAACACACATTAGAAAACAACCAGGCGTTACAAAAAAAGTAAAAGTAATTCATTGTTAAGAAACTATTTTTGTACAACCCCCTTTTGTAATAATTTATTTATGTTCTAACTCAATTAAATAGCTTAAAAGTATTTTAAACTTTCACAAAATCCTTTTATTTGGTAGCCCGCTTAATTATTGTATGATTAAAAAAGAATCAAAGGGAAAAGTAACTACTTATAAATTTGGAAAATATGAAGTTACCATCCACGATAATCCCCCAGAAAAGAATAGTTTAACACGAAATTATGCTAATGCTGAATTACACTTAAATGGAGAAGTCCCCTGGAATCTTAATTTTCATTACGGTGGCAAGTATTGTTCTCTTGGAGATTTGGGCAATCATGGTATTACAAAGAACGAAACACTAAAAGCCACAAAAGAAATTGATTTTTTGATACATTGTGTGGAAAAATATCTATATTCTAAAGGAACAAGAGAAGTTGTTGGTAGAACCCACCCAACTTTTGCAAAATTTATGAAAAAAAGAGGTTGGACACCCAAAGTTATTACCAAACATTGCCACGATATTTCAAAAAGGATTTCTCCAAAAAATAACCCTTTGCCTCTTGTTGTAAGGCATGCTCTTAAATTAAAAGAAAAAAAGAAACTGGCTACTAAAAAGAAAGCCCCTGCTAAAAAGAAAGTTCCACTTAAAAGAAGGCATTAGAAATGTTTTTTGTTTATTTTGTTGAATGCCGCGATAAGAGTTTTTATTGTGGTTACACAAATGATTTAAAAAAAAGAGTTGAAACCCATAACAAAGGAAAAGGCGCAAAGTATACTATGAAACGCCGACCAGTAAAACTTATTTATTCTGAAGAATTTGAAACTAAAAGTGAAGCAATGAAAAGAGAATATGCTCTAAAACAATTAAGTAGAATCCAAAAAGAAAAAATAATATATTTTAAAGAATAATGACATTTATAAATCAGAAAAGCTAAGTATAATTAGATTATAATGGAAAAACAAACTGGATCTCGAAGTTTTGGAGCATTTAATGGAGTTTTCGTTCCAACTTTTTTAAGCATCATTGGAGTAATTCTTTTTCTAAGACTTGGGTACATTGTTGGAGAAGCAGGAATTCTTGGAACAATTGCGATTATTTTACTGGCAATTTCTGTAACAATAACAACAGGGCTTGCTCTTAGTTCAATTACCACAAATATTAACATTGGAGGCGGAGGAGCGTATTCAATTATTTCAAAAACCCTTGGACTTGAAATAGGAGGAAGTATTGGAATACCTTTATTTTTTGCACAATCGCTTTCTGTAGCCCTTTACATTTTTGGTTTTGGTGAAGTATGGCATTTCTTATTTCCCCTTCACAACCTAACTTATGTGTTAGTAATAGTAACCCTAGTATTAATTTTGCTTATTTTAATAAGTACAAGAATTGCAGTACGTGCACAATTATTCATTTTTGTTTTAGTTTTCTCTTCACTAATAGCAGTATTTCTTGGAACCTACTGGTACGCAGGAGCAAGTCTTGTGCCATTAATTGGAGAAACCAAGCACATGCCTTTTTGGGGGCTTTTCGCATTATTTTTCCCAGCAGTGACTGGTCTTATGGCCGGCATTGGGATGAGTGGAGAGTTAACAAATCCAAAAAAACAAATTCCAAAAGGGATTCTAACCGCGCTTGGAATAACTACAGCAATTTACATAACAATGGTTTTTTTCCTTGCAAATTCTGCAACACCTGCTCAATTAATTGGAGATAGCTTAATTATCGCAAAATTATCTATTTTGGGACCGGTTGTTTTACTTGGAATTTTAGCAGCAACATTTTCAAGTGCACTAACAACTTTTGTTGCAGCCCCGCGTGTACTTCAAGCCTTGGGAGAAAATTCTCTAATTCCTGGTGGAAAATTTATGAGTAAGAAAACTTCAAGAGGAGAACCAAGAAATGCGATTTTTATAACCGCTGCTTTAATACTTTTTGCACTTTTTATTGGAAACTTGAATTCAATAGCCCAAGTACTAACCGTAATTTTCTTAATCACATATGCAACAATAAATTTATCAGTTTTAATCGAACAAACACTTGGACTTGTTGCATTTCGACCAACATTTAGAGTTCCAAGACTAGTTACTCTTTATGGAGTTTTAAGTTCGATTGCAATTATTTTTCTAATAAGTGTAATTGGAGGTTTTGCTGCAATTTTTTCAATATTTTTATTATACATATATTTAACAAAAAGAAAACTAAATCAAGATGAAGGAGATGTTAGGTCTGGATTGTTTCGTGCAATTTCGCGTTGGGCTGCAAAACGTGCAATGTCTTTGCCAGAATCATCAAAACATATTTGGAAACCTAATGTGTTTGTTCCAGTGATTACAACAAGTACTCTGTCAGGAAATTTTCCGCTTATTAAATCAATTGTTTACCCATCAGGAACAATGACTGTGCTTGGAATTAAATTAACTGAAAATTTGAAGAAAAATCCTGAAGAAAAAAATCTTACAAAAAACCAAATTGAGGATGAATTAAATCAATTACCAAATCTTGTGAAAAAGTTTGGAGAAACCAATATTTTTACTTCATTTTCTACTGTTGAAGCAAAAGATTATACTGAAGCTTTAACAATTACAATGGGTGTTTTAAAGAGTCAAGTTTTTCCGCCAAATGTTTTGTTTCTTCCTTTTAAACCGGCAAGGATTCCAATTTATTCTTTAAGAAAAATTGTTAATAGTGCTAAAAAGAGAGAAATTGGTCTTGCAATTTTTGACAGACATACTGAAATTGGCCTTGGTTCTGAAAAAGATGTCCACGTTTGGATTTCTCCAAGCGAACTTGACAAAGATTTTTATGCTGAAAGATTTTTTGACCTTGCTCTTTTAATTGCTTATAAAGTTCAAACTAATTGGAAGGGTAAAATTGTAATTAGGATGTGTGTTGGAAAAGAAAGACATAATGAAGCTAAAAGATATTTACAAAAAATTGTTTATGAATCTCGGTTCCCCCAAAATACCGAGATTAAAATTGAGCCAACTGCATTTATGAAAGCAGTTACTGATGCTGAAGAAGGAGACTTACACATTATTCCATTTAGACCTGATAATTTAGAAAAAGCACTTAAAATTGCTGAGATAGATAATAAATCATTTTTGTTTGTAATGGATTCAACTACTGAAGATGTTCTTGCATAACTAGAATTTAAATCATGTCAGTTTTATGTGCCTTACAATGAGGACACCTATAGATTACCATGTGGGGTAAAGTATGATCATAGTTTCCGTCAAAAAACATATCTGTTCCACAAGCACATTTTGGCATATTATCACTTTCCAGGCAATTACATTAATTCTTTTTTTTGTTATATAAAAACATTTTAGTACAAGAGTGAAAAAGTGTCCTAAAAAACGTGTGTTTTTTATTCTATAACTTTTGTTCGAGCTTGATCATTTATGTTATTTGTATCATTTAAATCACTATTTTAATTACACCTGAGTAATAAAGTTACTAAGACTAGCAAAACTAAAGCAAGAATTAGTTTCATCCCACAATTAAATAGAAAATATATTAAATGCTATTATCTGCCCCCTTTTTATTTTTTAAAAACAAAGTAATTATGATGAAACCAAGAAAAGTTCCAAGAAAAAAAGTTACAACTCCAACAAAGCGATTTAGAATAAACAAAAAAGCTACTGTTACTTCGATCTTAGCAGCTACATTAATGTTTAGTGCACATGTTGTTGTGAAAAAACAATATGGGCGAGCTTATTCAAAAAGAATCCCTTTAGTTGGAAAAGTTATTAGAAACAAAAACCAATTTGATTTTTATTTTTCTCCGCATGTTAGTGCAAAAGATCTTGCAGGCCTTAACCCAATTCTAAAAAAAGCTAAACTAGGAGGAAAACCCTACAACACAATGTTAATGGAAGCTGCAAACATGACTCATAAAGAGCGGTCAAAAAAAGAAGCAATATACAAAAGATCAAAATCATTTTACAAAGATTTACTTAAAATGAAAGACCAATTAAGTGCTATGCGTGGAAGTAAAGGCCTTGCAAAGGGGTGGGTCGATAAAAGAATTACTCAAGTAAATCGAATTATTAAAAATAGTTTAGAAGACCCCGAACTAGGTTTTGATAATCAAAAAGTATTACTCGCAGTACAACATGGCCTTGAAATAAAATTTGCTGAAAGTTATACTCCAAGAGAAATTGAACAAATGCAAAAGTTAAATCGTAATGCAAATGCAAGTGATCAAACTTATCAAACATTAAAACCACAATACTTGGCACAAAGGGACAAAAGAATAAGTCAAACCCTAGTTAATCTTGAAAAACATTCGACAAAACCAATTAGGGCGATTGTAATTCTTGGAACTATGCACCTTGGCGCTCAAACTAGAACAGAACGACAAAGTTTTGCAAGAACTAGTATTGCTGCAGAATATTACACCCCTGAACTTCAAGTAGAACTCAAAGCAATAATGAAAGAAGTGCGATCACTTCAAAAAAGATCAATGAGAATTAAATAAATTTTTTGAATTAAGTTCTTTTTAAAATATGTGTAGATAATTCACTTATAAAAATAGTGTATTCTACTCCGTGTTCTTTTGTTATTCTTGCGGAGTTGATTGACCTTAATACATCAAAAAATGCTTCATTAAATGCAACGGATGGTTCGGGACTTGTTTGAAAATGATTAATTGCCCCTTCAAGTGTTTCACCTAACTTTTTTGGAAATTGCCTTTGTAGTTCTGGACCAAGCCCATAATATATTTGTCTTGATCTTTTAAAAATATCAGCAACTTCTTTTGCATTAAATTGTTTACCAGATTTCACTAAATCAAAAAAATTGTTAAGTTTATTATCAAAATTAATAACTTCAGTAAATAGTTTTTTTTCTTCTTTTGGAAGTGGAATTCTTTTGACTACTTCATGTTGAACTCGTTTTGTAAATTCGTTAGCATGTCTTTCTTGAGTCCATTTATGATTATCCCTCATATCTTTTTTTGTTTCAAGAATACAAAGGTCTACTATTTCTTTTGCACGGGCACGAATTCTTTTTCCGCGTGCGGTTAAATGTCGCATTCTTTGTTTTTGAAGCATGCTGTCAAATTGTCTTTGTTGAGCTTGAGTAAATACAAAGTTTCTTCCACTTTGTATCTTTCTCTTTTTCCCAGATCCAAAATTATGAGGCATACATACTTTTAGCTTTAAAAGTTAATAAACCTTTTTTTTAAACCTATTATTTCTTTTTCTTAGCTCTTGTTTTTGCAGCTTTTTTACCAGCAGCTCTTCTTACAGCTTTCTTCTTAGCTTTTGTTGCAACTCCTTTTTTAGCAGCTTTCTTTCTTACAACTTTTTTAGCAGCTTTTCTTTTTGCAGTTGTTTTAGCAGCTTTCTTTCCAGCAGTTTTTCTTACAGCTTTTTTCTTAGCTTTTGTCTTTGCACCTTTTAATGCGCGAAGTTTTGCTTTTATTTTTGATATTGGCATAACAATTACCTCCAAGTAACTTGTGCAATTAATACTTTATTACATAAAAGGCTTTTGTTTGACTAATTTTCTCGCACAAATTCTAAAACTTTTTTTGCGTGTCGAATTGGTGAAACTTTTGGCCAATGTTTAATTACATATTTGTTTTCATCAATTAAAACAGTTGAACGAATTGTCCCATAATACTTTCGGCCCATAAATTTTTTATCCCCTGCTGCTTCAAACATTTTATGTATTTCAAATTCTGGGTCTGAAAGTAAAGTTATGCTTAATTTGTGTTTATCACAAAATTTTTTATGTGAAACAACAGTATCTTTGCTTACCCCAATTACCCTAACTTTTTCTTTTTCAAATTCTTTTGCAAGATCAGTAAACTGTTTTGCCTCAAGAGTACAACCAGGAGTATTGTTCTTTGGATAAAAGTAAAGTACTACTTTTTCTTTTATATCATTAAGGCATACTTTTTCATCATCTTGATTTTGTAAGCAAAAATTCTTTGCTTTTTTTCCTTCAATCATTTATTCACCTTCTCAAAAAAGAAATTCTCGCTTATTTCTTTTCTAGTTCTTTTTTCTAAAAATCTTTCTTTTAATTTTTCGTCAGTGATATCCTCTGCATTGATTTTTTTTTCATAACCTAGTGCAATTACTACGACTACTTTATGACTATCACCAAAACCTAACGCTTTTCTTACTTTATTTTCATCATAACCTGCCATTTGATGTGCAGCTAACCCTTGGTGTTGTGCTTCAACAACCATACTCATAACACTTAACCCCGAGTCAAATGCATAATGAAGAACTGATTAACAAAGAAGATTTACAATTAGACCAAGAAAAAGAAATTATCAAAAATAATAATAAGTTAATGGTGACAAGAAAAATAAGTTCTCAAAAAATAAAATATGGAACTACAACAAGAGGATACCAAAATGAGATTACCCTTGTAATAAAAAATAATTCAGGCAAAGAAATGACAAATGCTGAAATAATAGAAGTAATTCCAAAAGAAGTAATAGACTCAGCTTCAAAAATAAATAGCAATTACCCATTTACAATAATCAAAGATGACCCCATAATCAAATTTGAAATAGCAAGCATCCAACCAGGACAAGAAATAGAAATCGATTATAACTTCAAAAGAACAAACACTGAAGGTGCACTTGATGAAAATAAAATAATTAATTTCGCACAACCAATTATATTAGCAGATGTTCAAGAACAAGACTTTTGCGAAATAACTAACTGTGATGATGAAAACCCTTGCACAACAGATACCTGTGGCCAAGGCGAATGCATATTTACTAATAATGATTCATGCGACAAAAACATTCCAACAAATCCACCAAACAAAGCCCAACCCCCACAAGACAATTCAATTTTTACTTGGATTATTTTAATTATTATCCTAATTTTACTTGGCGCAGTGTATGTTGCAGCAAACCCAAAACTTATTAAAAAGTTAAAAAAATAAATAGCATTCTTTTCTCAAGCTAAAAAATAAAAAAAAATAAGAATTAGAACTTTGTACTAACAAAGTTAAGTTTGTGTCAAAAATCAACGTCTAACTAGTAGTCGTCTCGTCTTGGTTTTTTGTGTTTTTGGAAACAATCTCTACAATAGATCGGTCTTTCGCCGTCTGGTTTGAAGGGAACTTCTGTTTCTTGGCCACATTCAGAACAAGTTACTTTATGCATCTCTCTTCCGAATTTGTCTTTTTCATCCATATTAATTACTCCTTTTAGTTACGCATTTCTGCTAAATTACTTGTTTCTAAGAAGTTTTATAAACTAACGCATGTCCTAAAAAACGCGTGTTTTTTAGGTTAATAAAATGCCGATGTATTTTACGAATCCTAGAAATTATGTGTTTATCAGATGATTTAACCATAAGCTAAATCAAATATACTTATAAACATTAAATCTACAAGAGTTTTAATAAAAATTATTTGTTGGAGGAATAAAAGATGAAAAAAATATTAGTTATTTTGATAGCACTCCTATTTATTGGAATTGCTCTCGCAGAAGAAGTTCCCCAGAACCCAGGAGATGGCCCAGGACCAATGCCAACATTGTTTAATGGCAATGATCTTAATTTACCACCTCAAGGACCCCCTGTAGGACCACAATTAATTGCTCAAAACTTGCAAAATCAAACAAGAGCACAAATCCAAAGAATAAAAGCGAGTTATGAAGCAGTAAGAGAAAGAATTAAAGATGCAAAAGAAGAATATAAACAAGCATTAGAACAATATAAAGATAGAAAAGAAGAGTATCTAAAACTTGCAAAAAGATACAATGATGCTAATTCAGAAATGAAAAACCAGTATTCTGCACAAATAAGAGTGCATGCAAAAGGTATTTTGTCAAATCAGGCTGACGCTTTAATAAAAAAGCTAGTTAGTTTACAAGATAAAAACATTGCACCTGACATGGCAGAAGAATGGATCGCACAACTTGAAGACATAAGAATTGAAATGGATTCAAACGATACAAACAAAGAAGCAATTATTGCAACAATAAAAGAAATTAGAGATAATTTGATTCCAGGAATTAAATATCACTCTCAATTAAAAGCAGCAAATGCCTTAAATGGTAAATTTCAAGCAATTTTTAAAAAATCAGCAGTAACTGTTGATAGAACAAATAATATGATTGAAAAACTTACTGCAAAAGGATACGATACAACATCTGTTGAAGAAGCACTTGTTTTATTTGAAGAAAAAATTGGCGAAGCTAAAATTAAATACGAAGAAGCAAAAGCTCTTTGGGCTGACGCAAATACTTCAATAGAAAAACACGAAATTCTTAAACAAGGATTTGAAATCGCAAAAGAAGCAAATAAAATAATTATTGAAGGATTCCATGATTTAAAAGACGCTCTTCATGAATTAAGAAGCCAAGAAGTAACCAACAATGATGAAGATGAATCAGACGAAGACGACGAACCAGAAGACGACAATAATAATGACGGGAGTGTGTTATAGATGAAAAAAATAATAACAATTTTAGTTGTAGTAGGACTTGTTCTATTTATACTAGGTTGCACACAAGAACAAACACCTGACAACAACAACGATTTAAATAATGGTGGAGACCAAGTTCAAAATCAACTAACTTCTCAAGACACTGCAGAAATTGATGCAACACTTGATGAAATGTCAAGTGATCTTGATGAACTTGAATCACTAATTGATGAAAGTGAAATCGATATCGAAGACTCTGGTCTTGATGAAACAATAATATAAAAATAATTTTTGGAGCAATGTAATTACATTGCTTTATTTTTTTTTAAAAAAAATTTTTCTTGAAAAAAAGTGTCCTAGAAATTGTGTTTTTTACAAATTTTTCGGGAAAGCTTTATTAACATAACCGAGTTTCATTCATCTGTGCTGATTTTTTTAACTCCCAGCATACACAAAAGAGAGAAGGTGAGCGAATGAGAAAATATAATTACATGGGTAAAGATACGTCTGAAGAAGAATTTTGGATGCTATGTGCACTAACAAACATGGAAGAAATAGATATAGCTGTAAATGGCGAAGTAAATCAAGAAAAAGTTGAGGAAATACTATCTGAATTTGAAGTAAAACCCCCGCTAGAAATTGACACTCCTAAATGTGAAAAATGTAGATCACGAATGATGTTAAATAATGTGAAGTAAAGAAAATATTGGCATTGTACAAACATAGTAGAATACATTTCAATAAGGCTAATTTAGTAATTAGGGAATAAAAACCCCTTCCTACTTAATTTTAACATGGTAAATTTTTTGAAACTGAATCCATTGCTTGAAAATATTTTAAAGGATAAAGTAATAGTAATAACTGGTGCAGGTTCAGGGCTTGGAAAAGCAATTGCGCTTGCCCTGCCATTTACGGGAGCAAAAGTTGGATTAATAGACATAAACAAAGATGCAATTATTGATTTAGCTAATCAAATAAACACTGCTTACCCAGACGGAGCTTTTGTAATGCACGCCTCAGTTACCAACGAAGTAGACCTTGAAAAAACGTATGATTCACTTTTCAAAAAATATAGTAGAGTTGATGGCCTTGTTAATTCTGCAGGGATTGCAAGACTTGGAACAATTGACGCAATTAATCCAAAAGATATTCGACTTGCAAATGACATAAATATTAATGGTTATTTTTTTAATGCATTATTTGCTTCAAAATTAATGATAAAAAACAACAAAGGCGGAAGCATAATAAATATTTCTTCTGCTTCAGCAAGAGGGGCTAGTAAAGCAACTTCACTTTATGGTGTCGCAAAAGATTCTCAAACAACAATGGTGAGAGAATGGGCACTTGATCTTGGAGACAAAGGAATTCGAGTTAACGCTTTACTCCTTGGAGATTTATTTGGAGATGAAGAACTTGGAATTACTTCTGCAATTTGGAATCAAGTTTATTTTGAAAAAAAAGCAGTTAACAAAGCTCTTGTCAAAGAAAATGACCCTCGCCTTGGTGGAGAAAAACTAGATTCAGAAATTCGTGAACTTGTAGTAAAACACTATGTGGGGAGAACTGCACTAAACAAGCCACTTCATTATCAAGATGTAATTAATCAAATAATTTTACTAAACTCCGAATTGAGCGAAAAAATAACCGGCGAAAGTATTTCAATAACTAGTGGTAACCCTAATTCTTTTTCAAGATAAAATAATTAAGGCTTTTCAGACAGTCAAATAAGAACACACTTAAAAAAAAATATTAGTGACTACAGATTCATTTCAAAAGCTGAAAGATC
>Ga0307928_10003705_pt1 | contig 11654 bp, 16 predicted proteins | sample AceLakmetagen232_FD_201815 | JGI IMG/M metagenome (GOLD analysis project Ga0307928, IMG submission 201815) | Saline water microbial communities from Ace Lake, Antarctica - #232 | ecosystem: Environmental > Aquatic > Non-marine Saline and Alkaline > Saline | place: Antarctica: Ace Lake...
GATAATTGATCCGTTGCAAGTGCGATAATTGCGTATTTTGCTATTCCAGGATAAATTAAATTTTGATATATTATTTCCTTTAATGCGATCCAATGAATCCTTGTATCCCAAGTTACCAATTCATGGGCTTCATCTGTTCGTGTTACTTTTATTGTATATCCATCAGCTGATGGTAAAGTGATAGTTACTTTTCTTTTTTTAGAATCCTGAGAGCCTTTATCTGAATTGAAAATTTCTGTTGGACTATCAGAATCTGTTTCTTTTGCCGGTACAGTGTAATTTCCACAAAGTGTGTAGGGATCGCTGGAACTGGCTGATTTTAAACGACGTTCAATTTTAAAAGAAGCTGTTTTTGCTTCGTTATCGCCATCGTGATGTGTATAATAGCAACCATGTGGAGCAGATATTATAAGTTCAACAGCTTCAACTGCATCGCCATCAGTATCTTTTGTTCTGGCTTCATCCTCGTTTAAAAGTTCATTAAACGATTGCTGTTCGACTATCCGGTTAAAACCAGAAATGACAGCATCGTCATTGGTTCCCAATCTGATGTATGATACAATGTCATCGTAATATTGTATCGGTTGGTTATTAATTGTGAGATCTGTAATAGAATCGACTTCGTGTCCAGCGATAGCTATGAGCGAGTTTAAATATTCTTTTTCGCCATCTTCTGCTAAATCAGCAAATTCGTTAATAATTTGGCCAGCCATTTTATTGGTGCCGTACACTTCCTGGATAGGATTACCTTCAGTTGTGAGTTGTGATAGTCCACCCCATCCATATGTAGGCGATATTGTTGTATAATTTAAATCCGGAGCAATCATGCCGGCAAGTTGTGACATGCCCCATCCGATAACAAACATGGATGCTAAAAAAGTAGCGCCATAAATTGCAGCAGCACCCATCATTCCCGCACCGACCAACCCCATAAAACTGCCACCAACTGTCATTACGCCAGCACTAGTTGCAGCAGCTGTGGCCCAGGCAGCTATCATGCTGGAAGCAGTAACCTGTATCTTTGCAGTAACGGAAATATAGTCATTGTCTTGAACAATATGATCGGCATTGACCAAGGCGCCATTGACAGCAAAAACCAGTTCGAGATCGGCCTGAACCAATATATCTCCGATATAATAACTGATCGGCTTGTTTTCTATATATTCGGCCTTTGTTATTTTTTGTTCATAGGGCTTAAATGGATTTGGAATTATCGATATAGTGATCATACTGCCAGAATCCCTCGAATTTCATTTTCCATTGAGGTGAATCCAATCGATCAACGCACACACCAGCTTGTTTGTTGATATGAATGAATTTATTATTGCCAATATAAATACCGATATGTTGAGCCCACCCGGGATATGCCGATAATAGAACGGCACAAGGCACGACCGGTATTTTAATTTCATGCCATTCAATATTTTTATGTTGATCTATTTCATTTTGTGCTGCTTGGCATGCATACACTGATACGTTGACTGTCGGTATTGTGCAGCCATATTGTCTGTAAATTTCTACAAGCAAGCCGAAACAATCATATGTATCGGGTCCGCGCCCACCGTCTATGAATTGTTTGCCAATGAGATTGTTAAGTTCAATCATTTAAAAACTCCTAACATGCCAACTCCCGGGAATCCGCCAAATCTGGTTTGGTTTTCGAGTTCCTTGCATCGTGTAAAAGTTCTGTTGCATTCTGTCTCAGCGCCGGCATAACCGCATTCAGTTCCTTTGAATGTTTTATAACGACAATGATTTTTCAAATATCGTTGTTGCGGATATCGATAATTTAAAAGATTTTCAGTTCCAAGTGAGAAAGTAATCGTATTCATGGAATCGATGTTCGTATTAATTATTTCAAATTCTTCTTCAAGCTCAGGTGTTATATTGTCCAAATGGTCAGAATGAACAATTCGCAGTGTTGCCGTAGCCCCAACACCACCGGCATAATCATCAATAATTGGTGTTAATGTTCGTGTTATGTCGTTGACACTTAATGATACTGTTGGAACGCTGCTGTCTTTTGATTCCGTGACATCGCCCAGAGTAAAGTCAAAAGCAGTCCATGTTATGCTATTCCATGTGATGTTTGCATTATTATAAACAAGATAAAGTGTTGTTTCGCCCGGGTATGCAATTTCAAGTAACAACAGCCATACACCCGAAGATGATATTTTATTTTTTTCAAGAATGGCATCTGTTGATACTGATAACGGCATATTAAACTTCCTGTAATTTTAAGGATACATCCCAGAGATTAAAAGGTCGATAAGTGCTTTCGAGTGTATCGTCGATATAAAGAACGGTGTATTCTGTGCTTGTTAATGGGTGTGCCCAGGTAAAACTGGATCCGAGCGTTGCGATATAATGGGCTTCGAGCAATACAAGATCAGCTGAAGATAAATCATCCCACGTTAAACTAAATAGACGTTTTGTCAGTGTACTTGATGATCGAGACTGAGAATATCCAGCCTCAGATCGAGTGGTGATATGAGATTTTTGTAAAGTCTGTGTTATTCCGGATGGAGTTGCTATTGCTGGCCATGCCATTGTTTATATTCTCACTGTAAGTAAGATCGTAAGATAAAAAAATTACCTTGATACCGCGGCTTTCATATTGCTTGAGAAACCATTTCTATCAGACGACATGGCTTCTAAAATAACACCAATGACCCATTCCTCACCGTTCCATTTTGGTTCTTCGTAAGATGCTTTGGCTGATGTTCCGGTATTGTTATTAACCACAAGACTGACCGAGGGCGGGTTATTTGATCCGCTGCCGGCTTCTACACCCAAATTTCCTGATGGCATGCGTTTTAACGGCATGATAGCTTCCTGTCCGGCTTCCCCCATCAACCCAACGCCTGTGGCAAAGGGAAAGAGTGTAGGTTTGCTTATAACCTGATTTGAATAGGCTGATATGCCAGGACCCGACATGATATTACCATGGGCTGATGGAAGCCAACTGCCGATGGTCGTCATAATGCTTTTTGATGCCATTTTACCGAAAGTGTTGGCCATATCGTTGACTATACTGTTGAAAAAATTTGAAAAAGCTGATCGTAGATCATCCAGATCGCCAGTAACCACAGCTGTAAACCCACCCGAGAATGCGTTGCCCATACTTGCAGTTGTTGCGAGCCATTGTTCTTCTACCTTTTGGGCCACAGTTTTGTGGTCTTTTCCCATCCGAGCTGTGGCTGCTCTTATCCCATCAATTGCATTTTCTGATTGTTCGTATTTTGCTATTTGGTCATCTAATAATAAAACTCGTTGATATTCATCGGCCATTTCAGGATTTGTTTTTCTTAAAAGATCAGCCTGGGCTTTTATTTTGATAGCATTTAATTCAAAAAATTCATCACTCATTTTGCCGATTGTATTATACATTAATTGATATGATGCGATAGCCGGATTGATGAATTTAATATTAAGGGCTGACATTTCCTGGTCATAAAGTTTATTGATCTTGACGGGATCCATTATGCGCTGACTTATTCTATCGTTTTTTTTGCGTTTGATTTCTTTGCTTTCAAGTTCTCTTAATATCAAATCATCTTGACCGTAAGTTTGAAAAATTTTACGACGATCTGTTAATTCTTTTTTATAATTATCTGCTTTTATGGCTCTGACTTTAATATCTCTGGCACTATTAGCTTCTATGGAACTAACACCTTTGTATTTAATTTGTTGATAAGCCATTTTATATGCATCGAGAATTCTTTTTGTTTCTAAAAATACAGTTTGTTTTCCAGTGTTGGTCAATATGGCTTCATGAGCTTTTGTTATAGGTGCAATCTCTTTTGCCAATAGAGCTTCAAGTTTAAATAATTTAATGTGTTCTTTTTCTTTTTCATTTAAACTTGTTATGCGATTAATTTCATGATTGATTTCCTTTACTCTCTGATCATGCAGCCAAGTTGTGGTGTTCCCTGTTGCTTTGAACAGGCTTTCATTTTCCTTTATAATAGGTGCAATGTCTTTTTGAGTCTGCAACCATTTAGTCTGGGCCGTTGCTCGATTGACAAGATCTTTATCGGCGCCGGCTCTTTTCCATTCAGATGCAGTATCTGTTCTTTTACTTTCTTGGAATGTATCCAAGCTTTTAGGCTTTTCTCCACCTGCAAGCGCCCATGCTTTTTGAAGGGAAGTTGCTTTGATTTTGGCGTTCATCTTAGTGCCGTAAGCATTCAACTGATTAATATATCCGTTGAAAACTTTTTCCATCATACCATTGTCGTCTACCTGATTAACGTCATTCATTCGTTTTTTATATTCTTCTCGCAACAACCGTGCAGCATTCTTAATATCCATTTTAACTTTTGCAATTTGTAAACCAACAATCGGTTTGTTGAAATCGACTGCTATTTTGACCCATTTGGCTTGAAGCGTTTCATCTATTTTTTTATAACCATCTGTAAGAAATTGCATTCTTTTAGTATGCTCAGATAGAGAAAGCGTGGATGTCACTTGATCGGTTGTTTTGGTTGGTGCCCCTGTCGGTTTTACATTTGGACCATTCCATGAACCAGTTGCACCGCCTGATTGACCGGTATCGTTAGCTCCAAAAAAAATAGCTAATTTATCAAAGTCAGATGTATAATCTTTTATCTTTGAACTAAAAAGCCATCGAAAGATACCGCTTGATGCTGTTCCGGCCTGTGGATTTGAACTTTGCATCGCATTTAATGCTAAAACTTTATTCATCCTATCGAGCACTGGATTAAGGTTAGTTAAAACATTATCGAGCGTACCACTCATTTTTTCAAATGAAAGTTTACTTAACTGTTGCATTAGTCCAGTGAATTCATCTAATTTACCAACAGTCGTATCATCCAATATTTCTTTATGTTCTGCAATTTTAGCATTAAAGGCATTGGTTGCTTCTGCCGCAGTATATCCCATTTCTGTATATTCATGAAGAAGCTCAATTGATTCTTTATGCGTCATTGTGCCCGATTGCGCCATGTTGTCTGATATTTTTTCAAACTTTTGCATCGCTGTTGCTGTTAAATCAAACTCATGGCGAAGTTCTGCAAGGCCGCGCTGACTTTCGAGTGCTGGTCTTGCAAGTGTTCCGATAATCTGAGTAACTTGCTGCAAAACAAACAGTGTTGCAGCGATACCAGACATTCTGATACCGAATTTATCAAAACCAGACATGCCATCTTTTATGCCTAATTCTTTATTGGCTTTTTTATGCGTTTCAATTCTATCTTTTTCATAATTAAGTGCTTGTTTTTGATAATGATTGGATTTTCGTAGTTCACCATTTGCATCTTGTTCTATTTTTTTTCGAGTTTTTACACTTTCCACAGCGCCGTCGTAATACCCGGCTTGTCCATGAAGTTGATTTGTTGATTCTTGAGCTATTGCTTGTCGACTTTTTTCTTGACGAATAGCACCATCAATATATCCTTCTTGTTTATAAAGTTCATTTGTAGATGCTTGGTTTACCTTTAATCGTTCTTTTTCTTTTTTTAATGCTCGTTCACTTAATCCATGAGTAGCAGCAGACTCCATTGCACGTTCATATTTTTTAATAGAAGCAGCAGTTTTGTCAGCAGATTTACCAACAGCCATGAAGTCTTTTTTAGTATTTGTTAAAGCTTTTTTTTCAACTGTATCTATTTCTTTTTGAACTTTTTTTGAAGTCTTGCCAATACCGCCTATAATTTCATTAACATCACTGCGAAATTTTTTCTTAAATTGTTCGTCGTAACCAAGTGGAACTATTCCTTGTTTTCTTCCTTGTGTTTTTAATTGTTCAGCTATCAATCTATTGGCATCTATCGTGCGAGCAGTATTTTCCTTTCGAATTATTGCTTTTCTTTTTTCAGCATTAGCTGCAACTACTGCTGTATATCTTGTTTCAGCTGCTATTCTTGCTTTGCTTGCTGCATTAGAAAATCTATTTTCTTTTGCTCTTTGTGCTGTTCCTTTTTGCCATTGTTTTTGTTGTTCTTTATTAACAGCAACTGCCGATTCTTTCATTCTGGCTATATCTTTTATTCTTTGTTCTCGTTTTAAAGCTGCCGTACGTGCTCTAATTCCAGCAAGAATTTGATTGGTATTTTTTTTATCTGTTTCTCCAGCTTTTATGGTACTATTTTCAAGTTCACGTTGCGTTTTTTTAACTTCACCAGCAACGTCATTCACGCTCATCATTAAACCCTTAGTTTCTTTGAGCTTTGTATTGGCCTTGTCGTTATTTATTACAATTTCAATTATTTCTTTGGCCATACCTAAACCTCTCTGTGGTACTCAAGATAAGCTGTATCTAAAATCTGAATTCGTTGTAAAAAAAGTTGCTTTTCTTTATATCGATCAATATTAAACATAGTCATGTATGCTAAAATTTCGGTCAATGGTATTGGCCCTGCAGAAAATCCTGCATTACGGCTTGAATTTAAAATGGTGAACGCTCGATAAATAAGTGTTAGATCTTGATATAAAACAATCTGTGTATCGAGCGCTTTAACATATTCACCAGATGCCCTTAGTCGTTGCATCCATTTTAATTTATGGCCGTATTTAAGATTCCACTGCAAGGCCTGAATCAGTTTTTTTCAGAATCTTTTTTTGCTGTGACCGTTGACACCTTCACTCTTTTATCCCGAAACTTAGATTCATCAGACGCAATCTGCATAACCTTATGATAAAGTTTGTTGTATTTTGTAAGTGATTCAATTTTGTTCTCAACGGTCGGTTTGATAGCCTTACCTTTGTTATCGATAACTCCAGACCATGAAACCAAAATTGATTCTGCTATAATTTTTAAGATAACCTCTTGATATAAGTCATCATTGTGTCTTGTCAGCTCTAATTCTTCCGAATATTTCTGCTGAACCTTTTCATGATTTTCATTGCCGGCTTCAGCGATCCAGAAAATTACTTTTTCACCTTTTTGATTTAGCCCGACCGGTATTTCAATTCCATTAAGAGATTTGTCCGGATCGGACATAAAAAGTTCATCGAATGTGGACATCTGTATTTCCTTTCATTGTTAATTAATTTTTAAACAGGGGGCCTTTCGACCCCGTTTTATTTAGACCGTGAATTTACAAATTTGCATCATGCAGTCATAGGTTGAATGTCGTAGAGCTTTCCATGAAAGATTTTCAGAAACATCCTGGTTAGATCCACCAATTTTACCACCATCATCGGATTCAAATTTAATATTCGGAAAATCGATGATATATGCATTTGATAATGCATCTGTGGCGGCGTCGGCTATTTTAAAACTCAGACTCGAACCGGTACTGGCCAGGAATTTTGCATAAAGCGTTTCGTCGTTGAATAATGTATTTAGATTGCCGGTGATTTGACATTTACCAACACCGACATCGGCATTGCCCAAAGTGCCGATAGCTTTAATGGCCCGGACGTTATTCTGGAGACTGAAAGATAATTCCTGAATAAACAGTCCTGCCGCCACAGTTGTCCCGCCCTCGCGGATTTGAGCTACATTAGCGACGGCATTCATAACATCGTTTGACGGTGCGGCTGTATTATTGCCGGCGCCGTAAGATGTTTGTTTAATGTCAGTACTGGCCACGGACCCGCCCGTGAAATTGAGCGATCCTGTAACAATGGACTCTGCCGAGGCTGACATGGAAAATTCATTACAGACCTGGCCGCGATAGGCAAAGAACTGAACTGCATCAGCAAGTTGTCTCTGAAAGGTAAAACTATGTTCGGTCACGCCGTTTCTGAGTCGTGATCCTGTAATCGTTGCAACGCTTGTCTTGGTAGCAGTTGTGGAAAGTGCTTCAACAGTAATAACTTTTCCGGCTACTAAGGTAACAAAGTGGAAACCGTCGTCAGCATCGAATCCGGTGAGTTTGATCCACTGGCCGGCAACGATGTCGTGCGTAACACTTGATCCAATAGTTATGGTATTTCCGGAAGCAGCCAGGGCGATATCTGTCGTGCCGGCACCGTCGCCAGCTGTGATTGTAGTAGTGGTGGTGCCACCTACACCTATCCATGCAGCTGCCCAGAGTGCACCGGCAAGTAAATCATCGGGCGGAGCTTCATAAGATAATTCGAAATTGTAGCCGCCGTTGCTGTCTGCACCGGTCTGAACAAGGTCGGTTGTTTGACGATCGGATCTGATTTCTTCAGATTCGGTCGTCGCAACATTATGAGAAAAACTCTCACTGTTAAAACGAAGATCTGTTAAAGCTGATTCTGGTATATCACCCCAAGCAGCTTCTTTAATGTAGCTTAATTGCCCTCTATTTGCGTCAGCCATGATAACCTCCGGTGTTTATTTATTTTTTAATTATTTCATTGTTAAATTCTTACTATGAGTGAGAACAGAAAGCAACAAAAAAGTCAAGCTTTAAAGTAGCTCATCCCTATAAAATGGTGTGCTAACATTATAAACGGCCCATTGCCCTTCCATGCCGATATATTGTATTTCTGGTGTGCGACAAACTATACCATCGAATTGTTTACTTCTGTAAATAGCTGCAAGTGTGTCACAGTAGCCCCTGGCGATGTGAGAGGCTGTTCCTTTTGGAACGTATATATTGATACCAATAATGCCTAAATTCCTGTATTTAGGTGCATCGTTGTTGATATCGGGTTGAAATGATTCACCGTTTGAAACAGTAATTTCTATCCAGGCCGTGCCGGGGGTTGGCGTGTATTCCATATTTTCATATCGAATCGGGGTTGTTGTGGTCCATGCTGTTTTTAGCCGGCTTTCGATTGCTTTTATTTCAGCCAGAAAGGTCATATGCTGATCCACCTTTTGTAAAATTTTTAGTCATTGCGAATTTAGCACCCGGATTCATCAAATAATTTTGTACGGCATGTTTATAAACAAATCGTGGCCCCATGTTCATAAATCCGAGATATTCAATATTTTTGGCATGTCTGATGGAATTGCTGATTTTTATTTTGTGGTTAAATTTTACCGTTTTAAGTCTTGATAATTCTCTTAAATTTACAGTTGTTTTAATTCTGGTAATTTTAGATGGCGATGCTTTATTTTCCATGCCTGGCTGAATTTTTGAAATTCGATTATTGCGCCGGCCGATGCCGATATGATGACTGTCTACATAAGCACCGGACCAGGCTGGTGATGTCCGGACAATGCGTGTAAAGATAGATGCTGCTGCCGATTTTTTATGATCGTTAACCCGATCTTTGATATGATCAATAGCTCGATCGACCTGTTGTTCGAAGCTTAATTTATTGGCCATTATGGTTTCCTAAGTTGAAATTCCCATAGGGCGTCAGCTGGATCTGTATTAAATTCAACCACATTCCATGGAATACTGGAAAGTAAAATTATATCATCTCTTTTGGGCGTTGGTGTTAAGTTGTCAAACGGAATAATAGCCTTTATGTCATTTCTTAAAATGCTTGTGCCGTCGATTTCCTTAACTTCGTATTTCAAAAAAATAAATTCAACATCGATGTAATCCGTGTATGTATTTTTTACAATAGAGGTTTCCGGATCGAAACTTGGATTAGCATTAAATTTGCTTCGATATGTTACTGATGTTTTAACATTGCCGGCAGCGTTGAAAGCGGCTATTGCTCCATTTTTAAAAGCTTCTTTTAAACCCATGTTATTTATTCCTAATTTGAATTAGCAGCGAACTAATGTTTTGCCTTTATTTGATAATTTAACACCATAGAATTTGATTATGTTCCAGACAACTGTAGGTATCACGGATTTTCTATCTGATTTGTCGATTTTTAGTTCGAGACTGGATATTGCGATTTCCTTAAATCCAAGTGTATCCGGATCTGATGTTCGATTTTCGTCTAATAAACAAGCTGCGAATTCAGCCGTGGCTTGTTGAAGAAAATCAGGGATTGCATCGGTGTCAAGATAAACTCCGTCCGGAGTAGTCACGCCGCCTCGCGGCCATCGTAAGGCCTGGGTTGATGTCATATATGAGCCGTCCCATTCAATTAATTGATCAAGGAGCCGTGTGGCCCAGGCCAGGGCTTTGTTTTTATCTGGATCTGTATCTGCATCCCAGTTGGTTGTATATAATCGACCCTCAAAATATGTTTCAGCTTCTACCAGTGTTGAGTATGTGTTGGCGGTGGCTGATCCTGCAGTTGCAATGAGTGTTATTGCCACGATGTCACCCTTTTAATTGGTTAAGATTCGTTTAATAAATTCAGTTACTGTAGACAGAAAACTTTTACCGATCCATAATAGAATTGCAATAAAACATATATTGAAAAATATAATCCAAAAACGATGTTTTGCTAAACTTGCCGTGTCGAGGAAATTTCTTAAATTACGATGGTGCTCACGATGTTCCGCAGGGGTGATGCCGCATATTTTTTGACAATTTTCCGGGTTACATGCACATGGAAGTTGTTTTTTCATCTGTTCAACGAGTTTTTCAGCAAGAGAATCCAAGTCATGTTCTGTCATTTCGCCCCGCACAATGCTATTTTGAGACATGGTCTTTATTGACATTTTGGTTTTGGTTTGTTATTTCAGCTCTGTTTATGTGCCGATCAAACGATCATTGAACCGCCATGTGGTTTTCTGCCCGTGCGGTGTTTCAGCACCAAAGCGGGTGGCACTTTTTTTACTTGCCCTTTCTTCCACCTTTTGGATTTTTACATCCTCCGCGCCCGGTATTGCCACGCCCGCCACCTGATCCATCCTTTTTCGGTACGCCTTTTTTAGCCATTAGTTGTCTCCAATATTAATTGTTACCGGCCCAGCTTCAGCCGGGATATTTATAATAACCGGTCGTGGATTGACTTTATCAGCCGGGTTGGCTGCCGGCCATGTGTATTCAACAACGTTGCTGGCCCCGCTTTCTTGTGTCGCGTTAATTGCTGTGACCCAATGTTCATAAGTTTTTCCTGGCTCATAGCAGAGCGGGTTTAAAATAAATGTTGGGTTTTCAGACACACCAACGGGCCCATCAATATACGGTTCTTCGGCAGAATCTTTTTCCACCGAATAGACAAGGTATCCGACCAAGTCAGTTTCTGAATTAGCATCCCATGCCAGATCAACAGCATTCGCAAAAGTTGTACAGCCGACAATCAACATGCAAACTGTAATCATAAAGAATAATTTTTTCATTTTTCACCGTCCTTTTGAATTTTCCGAATCCGTTTGCGATATTTCTTTCTATTCTGTTTATCTAAATCCAGCAGTGGATTTAAGAGCAACATTTTAAAAATAAAGTCTGTTGTGTGAGGTTTTTTCATGTTTTAATATATTTTAAATTGTTAACTATGATTAATTGTTCACCTCGTAATGGCAGATCGGAGCCAGCATCAGAATCATATGTTGCTTCAATTGTCAGATATCGTTTGACCTGATAGCAGATAATGATACTGCTGCTTTGTTCTGCTGATAATATTGATAAATCGTCATCAGATAATACAATTTCAATAGATGCTGCCGGTGATGATATTCCAACTTGTTCTCGTTCGTTAACAACCGTTCCATCAGAAGTCGTTAACGTCCATTTGATTTCATTGGGGATAACTGCTGAACCGTTCTCATCTTTGAATACAACTGTAATAATCCCAGATGATTTTTCATCAAATTCTATATCTGCCATGATATCCTCTTTGAAAAAATAAAATTAAAGAGGGGATCTATTCCAGCATCCCCATTAATTATTTACGAATCACTGATGGCAAGA
>Ga0307928_10003708_pt1 | contig 11651 bp, 21 predicted proteins | sample AceLakmetagen232_FD_201815 | JGI IMG/M metagenome (GOLD analysis project Ga0307928, IMG submission 201815) | Saline water microbial communities from Ace Lake, Antarctica - #232 | ecosystem: Environmental > Aquatic > Non-marine Saline and Alkaline > Saline | place: Antarctica: Ace Lake...
TTTGTCATATATGTTGTAATTTATAAATAGTTCAATATCATCTTCGTTAATTTTAAAGTTATGCCAACTGTCCTTTGGGTACCAATAAAAATCTTTATTAATCAAAATCATTCTGTTACTTGGGGTATAATATTCAAAAGATTCAATATAATGAGACATTTTACCTGGCTTTTTTAATTTTACTAAAAGCATATTTGAATTTTTTAATGAATTGTTGCTGTAATATTTTCTTTTATCCTCAAACTTTTGAGTCATATTTGAGAGTCCCTTTTTTCTTTTATTTAGTTTTATCTCTTTTTTTGAAAGATAATCATCCGTGGTCTTCCATAATATTGGAAGATATATTCCCATGAAGATAAGCATCAGACTAATGAACGAAGCGCAAATCATATCATTCGTTATTATAAATTCCTTTTCGTTAACATCACCGGCTGCAAAGGTCAGAACCAATACTGATACTGAATAAGAAAGGCAGCCGATTCGATAATATATCGATCGCTCTTTATGTTTTTTACTGATACTTGTTATTAAAAACATAAGAAAAGACGAGGAACCAAGACAAATTAATGTCCAAAAAATTATTGTTGAAATTATCATATTTTTCTTCCACTACTTTTTTAATTTAATTTTGTAAAATCAGCCTTTTTGCTACCACAATCTGGGCAAACAAAGTGAGGTCCTAAACTTTCAAATGATCTATTTTTCATCTGTATCATTATATACCCAGCCACAACTATCACAGCCGTATCGCTGATTGTTATTTTCGAGAACACTTTGCGAGAAATAAGTATCATCATTATAAAGTTTAAACATCGCTTCTAATTCATTAGGGAAATGTTCCTTGAGAATGCTAAGTAACCCTTCTGGCTTAAGTTTTGTTTCTTTCGAGGTCTCTTTCAAAACCCATAGCGTAAACTCGATAACACTATCAAAAATAAATAAATCAATATTTTTACTATTTAATTCTTTAACAAATTCTGAAAATGAATCATAACTCATCAATACTTGTTTTCCTAATGTTAATGACATTGCTGAAAATTTATTATAATCCGTGCCTTTGATAAGATTATCGCCGCTTCTGCCGCCACCTAAAATGAAAATGTGACTATATTCTTTTTTTGGATATTGTGTTTGCCATTGTTCTTGAACTGTAGTTGTTGCAGTAAATGCATATATTTTATCTTCATCATATTCTATTGCATGTTTGACTTTCATTTTCTCTCCTTTATTTTAAATTACTTATTTTGTAATTTATAAGACAAATATAAGAGATTATGATAAAATGTCAACTTCTTTATTCTGTTTGAAAATTCTGTCCAAGAAAATACGCATATAATCGACTACTTAAAATATAATTATTTTTCTTAGCATCTGCTTCAAGTCTTTCTATAATAGTGTTGTCTATTTTCCAAAGTTCCCAATCAATTTTTTCTTCATCTTCTAGTCTTTGCTCTCCGTCTATATCAGTAATTTCCATTTCAACAAGATATAGCATTTCCGTTGTAAGTCCTGAGGATGATGCTACTGGCGGTGAAACACTTGTCACTCTACCAACACATCCTGTTTCTTCTTTTAGCTCTCTAATTGCAGTTTGTTCAGGTGTTTCTCCTTCGTCAATTAGACCAGCAGGAAATTCTATAACAGTTTGATTGAATGTATGTCTAAGTTGTTTGATTAAAACAATTTCATTTTCAGGAGTTATACCAATCATAACTACTGCCGCATTTTTATTATTTCTCTCAACATATTCCCAATAACCTGTCTTTGTTTTTCTCTTTAGAGTCGTAAGCCATTTACCTTTATGTATGATTTCTGACATTTTACTTTCTCCTTATTTTTTCATATCTAACCATTGATTGATTACAATATGTTCTGACAGTCAATGTGTCAAGTTCTTTATTATAAATAGTCTCTGTATGACTATACGGTGAGTGAACCGGTTGTCACCCTTCGTGTATCTTTTCGCTTACTTCCTTGTCAAGTTCTCTCGGTGTCTCACAACTTACTGTTGTATAACTCATTATTCTATTCTCCATCTTGTCTCTTCCTTTTTATTCTCTGTAATCATCATCAATTTTACAAACATCTTTCTATCTATCTTCCTTTGTATTAATGTGTCTACAATATAATTGTTATTTTTTACTAAAATAATTTCTCAAATCTCATATTGTACTAAAAGAGTTCAGTATCGACAAATTGAACCTTTTAAGTACAGTATAGTATTGTACTCTTAGGGTACAGTTTGATTAATCTTCAAAATCGTACCACTCTAATATAAAATTCTTATCAATGATATGTGAGTTTGACGAACATTTGTTTGGAACTTCACATATCATCCAGTCTCTTACGGAATCTAATGTGACATCCCATCCTGATTGTTCACCACCGTCTGTATATTCACCTATCATTCTACACAACTCTTCATTGTCTATATGATATGTCTCTAAGAGTTTTGGGTTAATATTAACATACCAAGTATCAGAAAACCCACGTCCAGTTTTCGTGAACGTGTAGATTTTTCAATCTATTTTCGGTTGAGATTCGCAAAGACTTTCCTCGTGAAACTTACAACGATCTTTATCTAAAAACTTTTTATTACAAAACTCGCATATATAAGAGTGCACATCTATCATTAAATTATCTCCCTTATTATATTGTATAATACAGTTAGTTTTTTATCTTTAATTTCTTTATCACAATGATAATGCCCACAATACCAATGATTGTAATCAATAATATGCTCGTTAAGAATGGTTTCTAAGTAATAAGATAATTTATCATAATATTTAGGATGAACACCATCAAATTCACTTAGAATTTGTTTTAATGCTGATTCTGGTGCAACGTGAGTAATTATATAATCTACTTTTCCTTTGACTTTTGCCAATGAATTTATACCATTATCTAATTCATTATAATTAGGTTGCTCTTGTTCCCACCAACTTATTTCAGGCGTTCTATACACTTTATCTATAGATAGACCACCACCCATAACCCAAAAGGTCTTTTCTGCTATAGTATATATTTCTCCACGTTCTAGTAATATTACAGAATCATTATATACTCTTACCTTTCCGCCAAACATTTTTGATACTGGTAATTTAAATATTCTATTATAATTTTCATGATTTCCTGGTATAACTAATGTTGTCCAAGGTCTATCTTCAAACCATTTCATATAGTCATTCTCAAGTCCATCAGAATATGACTTCCAAATAAATCCAAAATCTCCTGCAATAATAACATAATCTTCTTTTGTCAAATCATTTCCATTTAAAAACATTCGTGATGTTAATTTTAGTAAATCACGTTCACTACCGTGTGTATCACCAGTTACAAAAACTTTACTCATTATTATATTTCTCCATTTAGAATTACACTTCTCTCAACATTAATCGGAACATGTCGTTTAAATTCGCTCGCTTTGTGTCGTTTAATTACTGAATGATTTCTGATTATATCTTCTTCTTCAATATCTGTTTCGAGTATTTCAAAATATCTCTTTAAAATATCATCAACTTTCTCATAAGTGTTTGCCCCTAATTGTTCTAGGTCACCATCAGAGATGCCAAGACCATCAGTAGGAGCTTTATTGATTGAACTCATAATGCTACTACCAATACGTAAGTTTTTATACTTCGTTTCGTACAACCATCTTGTCATTTCATATACCTCTGTTTTCCATAATTGCTGAATCATTCCAAAATCACCCACGTCTCCGTGTAATGTCCAAAATCCTAAATAATATTCGGTGAGATTATCAGTTGAGAGAACCATACCTTTATTTTTTTGAGCTAAGTCGTACAAGTATATCATACGCATTCTTGCCATGACATTCCCTCTACGGATTTTATAATCAATAATGGTTTCGGGAATATCTGAATGCTCTAAGCTATCCCATAAAATCTGAAATTCAGAACTTAAATTTGTAGTTCCAAAATTGTCACATAAATCTCCAAGCCAAATTGCTATCAGATTTGATTCCCAACCATTTCCCTCAATTACTTTGGGTTTAATTGCAATATTTCTACCAATTAATTTTATTCCCGTTTCATCACAAACTTCTCTTGCAATTAAAGCAACAAGTGTACTATCAATTCCACCAGATATTCCTAGTACTAATGATTCAATATTATTATCTCTTACATACTGAATTGTCTCGTTCTTAATATTGTTAAATGCTGTCTCATAACTTTCAATCTTATGTAAAACACTCATAACTTACTCCTCAATTAGTTATTCTTTTTGACGCATTCAAAAAGAGTATTTTTTAATTTTTTCAAATCCTTGTCATTAGAAACAATATAATCAAATTCTGCTTCTGAAAGTTCTTTATTTTTAATCATTTCTGACAATTTTGAAAGATTTTTGATTTTTAAATTTGTTTCTACTATTGTATCATGTTCATTCTTTTTTGACGTAAAAGTAATAATGGTTAATATTACAAAAATGGCAATCATTATTATTACGGTTTCAATTTGTTTCTTCGACATAATAACTCCTTTTCTTTATATTACTGTAATCATTTATTCTTCAATTAGCTTGTAGCGTTTTGTTCCCAAAACTATTACTGAGTCAACTATTACTGAGTCAACGATAGTTGAATTTTCTCCATTCCAAATGTCACTAGTAATATTTTTTAGACCTTTCTCCTTTATCACTTCTGTAATGCTGGTAAATAGCAACCATAAGCAAATCGTGCAAATTATAATTCCCAATATCATACCAAGACATCCCTCAGTTTCTTTCTCATCTAGAGCTGTTTTCATAATCTCTCCTTTCTTTATACTACAACAATAATATAAGAGTTGGTTTTGTCAAACTATTTTAATCTAATTCTTTCATATATTTTAGTTTCTCTTTCGGAGCATCATCTTCTCCGTCCCACAAATCAGGTCTCGCTATTCTTAAAATATCCCATAAAGCACAACTATAATCAGAGTTGTCCATAAAATACAGAACATTATTGGCAATTTCGGCAATTTTATCAAGTTTTGTTTTTTTCATATTATTTAATTCTCTGATGTTCATGTCATCTTTTCCACGTTGATCATACGGTTTCCGTCTCATTTGATTAGTTCTGACGTTAAGTATATTGTGTAATACTCGTTTTCTTTGTATTTACAATACAATTCAATATTCATGTAATGACATCCATGCTGTATTCCCAACATAATATTTACTATTTTTCTGGCAAAATATGATTGTATGTTGGTGTCTATTAGATTTATATTATCACCGTGGCAAACCTTAGTCCCATTCTTGTAGTAGATAGCGTTGAATTCAAGAGAAGTGTTTTTCATATTATTTAACTCCTGTGCTTCCAATGCCACTCTTCCCTCTGTCTGTTTCTGATAATTTGTCAGTTTCTTCTCATGAAATCATAGGAACTTTTTGCAATACAAGTTGAGCAATTCTATCACCCTTATTAACCCAAAAATCATTCTCACCCACATTATGTAATATTATCATTATTTCTCCACGATATGAGCTATCAATTGTTCCAGGCTCATTTAATACAAAAACATTATGTTTTGCCGCTAATCCACTACGTGATCTAACCTGTATTTCATAACCATTTGGTATTTCAACGTGTAATCCTGTAAAAATAACTTTTGTATCATTTTTACGAATAAGCTCTTGTTGATTTGATCTAATATCCATTCCAGAATCACCCTCTTTTTTGTATTCTGGTAATGGATTATCTGAATTGTTTGTGACTTTTACTTTTATCATTATTTCTCCTTTCCATAAATATCATAATAACATTTTGGTCTTATTCTCATTCTATTCCAAAACAATATTGTCTCTTTAACTGTAGAGAAATGATCTGGCGTAGCCAACCCACATTCTCCGCAGAATATCTGGTAATCTTCTATGTCTATATTATCGCTACCGCAAAAGGGACATTTTTGAAACACACCGGTCTTTGGAATATTATTATCTAAATAAATACTATTCCAATTATGAATTACGTCTTTATCTTTTGATATTGGCGATTCAAGCCCGCAATTATCACACGTTAAAGATCTAGCAAAATCTAGATCTTCATATTCCGTTTCCATACGTATGTTGCCGTTTATATTATCACTACCACATGCTGGACAATCGTTTATTTTGTTTTTTAACATTTTACTCTATTCAATTCATTTTTTGCACGACATAATGTTTTATTTGCAAGTGATTTTATATCATCACACATTCTATCGTAATGATCTTCTATTTGCTTAATGGTCGCCAACTTAGGGAAAAAATCACTCGGCAGAAGATAAATATTTTTTTCGTTAACGCATATTGCAAGTATATAATCAATAGGTTCTGTTGTATTTATAGGTACATAAACTATATTTTCTACTGCATTAAAAATAACAAAGTTCATCACTCTCGCTACCGTTTTAATATCTTCTGGTGAGACACCTTCGTCAAGTAAACTTCTTATATCTATCATTTTTATTCTCTCTTCTGACATTATTCCTTCTTTAAAAAATCAGTAATATTTGCGTGAGAATTCCAGTCTTTTATGTATCCGTTTTTATCTATATTCATTATTACATAATCTCCATATGAATCTTCATACAAATCAAGAATATTTGGAACATAATAGCTAGGGTATTTTAACTCAAAGCCATCAACTGCTATTAACCAGTATTCTCCATCATCACAACATTTGTAATGAATAGATGCGATTGTACCAATTTCCCAATTAATTATCTTGCCTGTATCAATATTGATTGTTGGACACCAATAGTCACCTTCTCTTAACGGTATCAATTTCCCTTCTGTATCTTCAACGTTATTTACTGTCGCATCTTCCCAATGTCTAACTCCAATCTTTGTGCGAAGATAAAGAAAGTCATATTTGATTGATCTGTTCACTGTTACTTCCATTACTAATCTCCTTTTATTTTTGGATTTTCCCAAATCCAATATAATGTGTCTGCCCGTTTAATTTCTTTAATTACTGTAAATAAATTATCTGCAACCACTTCTTCTAAACTCTTTTTATCACCGAATAACTTTCTGATTGCTCCCTTATAACTTTTTAAAATAGAGATTATTAATTCTCGAAATTCTTGTTGACGTTCAGAAGTTAATTTATCATATATTGATTTGTTATATATTGCACTTGAAACTAAAGAAGTATTAAATCCATATTCCTCTATTTGTTGAACTTTTTTCGCTCTTCTTTTGTCTGCTTCGACCTCAACAAGTGTCATTCCTGCTTTTTTGAAAAATGGAGAGTATTTACTCATTACTGCTAAAGTTTCAACATATTTTGTATCCGCAAAGTTATCAAGATAAAATTTTATCATATGATACGACAATCCTAATCCTCTATATTTCGGATGAATAACTATTCTACTAATACAAGAAAATTGTTCGTTAATCATCTTGCAAGTCTCAGTTGTCATTTTTGCAAACTTCTTGTTTGTATGAACGTTTCTTCCTTTTAATGCTAAATGCGGATATGTAAGTATCATAACTCCAATAATATTGCCTTCATGTTTCATTGTACATATATCCCTTACAGCACCAACACCAGATTGTCTATAATGAAATCTTTTTAATTTGTCATAATCTTTACGCTCACCCTTTTCAATTGTAATTTCATCATAAATGTCTTTTAATTTAAATTTTATCTCTTCGTCAGGTTCATGTAGTCTTTCGCAATGCACATCGGTTTCAAATCCTTTTTCAATATATAGTGAAGGTTGCAATGCGTTCTTTAAATCTGTATGAGTGGTGGCACAAACAACTAATCTACCTAATTGTCTGGCTATTTTTTGTAAATTATATGCAACTATTTTTGCAGTAATTCTGTCTAGTTTTGCTCCAAACTCGTCTAAGATCCAGATATGTTTGTCAGATTCAATAAACTTGGCTATTTTATACCGATATTTTTGCCCATCTGACAATTGACTATACTTTCTCAAATATAAGAAAGCGTCTCCTAATCCAGCTAGATTTAATATTCTTAGAGCATCATTTAAGTCTTTGCCCACCCCTTCTATTAAAATTTCTTCATCATCTATCTTTATATCATCAATGCAAATAGCATGTGCTGATTTACTAAATACATTATTGAGAATCCAAGATTTTCCGCTTCCCGAATCTCCCGTAATGTAAACAATATCATTTGCATATAATTCAAATTTAAAATTGTCATATATTGGAAATTCTTTTTCTTCATCTATACCTAAACCAAACGCATCAGCGATTAATATAGTACGAGTAGTTATTTCACTTTTGGTTTTGAACGAGTGTGAAATGTTAAATTTTTTACTATTCATCGAGTAACCTCTTCTTTTCTCTTTATTGTATGTATATCTATTATACCTAAAACTTCATTAATTTACCATAGATATCGTATTTATTGTTGTATTTGTAATTTGCCCACGAAACATTACCTTTATATATTTTTTTGCACACATCTTCTGTATAATTTTTTATTTTGTCTAATTCTCTCTTTATAAACACGTCCAGCAAACTGTCAATATCTCCCATTATCATTACCTCTTATTCACTTTCTCTTCTTCAATCTTTGATCTTAAATATACAACTAAATCAAGTGCCTCTTGATAGGCATCGACCAAAGTATTTCTTCCATTGTTCGGCTGTAATGGGGTACCATATTTTTTTATTCCCATTAATCGTCTCTCTTTCATATCATTCATCACTGCTTTTCACATGTCGCCATCTGTTTTGATTGGGTTAGGTTCGTGTTCAGTCGCTATCGTCATTTTAATTTTCTCCATCTTTTTATTATATGTATATCTATTATATCTCAAACTTTATTAATTCACCATATATATTATATGATCCTGATATTTTTCTCAAAAATACACTCGGAGTAACTAGAGGAGTGCAAAGTGTAAGACTATTAAAACTACCATGTACAACGTCATTTACTCCATTTACATCAAGTTTTCTAAAATATAAATGATTGAAATTGCCCACCAAAGTATTATCCTTGTAAACGCTTTCGGTGATATTAACGCCACGTTTTGCTAATATTTTGCAAAGAAGTTCACATTCGGATGCATTTAATTTAACGGTTGATAATTTTTCTAATGATTTTGGGTAAACTTCTCTCATCTCTTGTTGCTCTTTATTCATCTGCTTCATATTTTCCTATATTTTCTCCACTTGTTATTGTAACAATGCTATACACTAATGTAAGATGAATACCATTATAGAAGGCTATAAAATTATTCTGCAAATGCTTCTCAATTGCAACACCATCTTTTATAATTTGATTCAGTTCATGCAATAAAAATTTTTTCATTTCATCAACTGTTGGCAATTTTGAAGTTAATTCATCACCTGAATGAGAAGTCCAGCGAATTCCTGACATTTCCAAATAGTCTAAAACAATTTCGTAATCAAAATTGGTAATAACTTCATCCACAACTTTTCTAATTTTTAAGTTGTTTAATTGATTAACGAGTATTTGACCAATCTGTTTACTCAATATACTATCAACATCGTTTTTGCTCATAATATTTTCTCGTTCTATTCGGCTAATTTTAAATCATCAGTGCTATTAATTAAGATAACACCCATTTTTTCTAAGCTCTCTATTGCAATTTTCTCCGTATCGGGAGCGACACCTGCTGTAGCACCAAGATTTAAAATTACACGGCAATCATATTCGTCACAAGTATTAAGAAAATTTACTAACTGTTTAATAGATGTTAGAACGCAATAGTCTAATGCTAAACCACCAATGATAAAGGTATCTATTTCAATGTTTGCCATCAAATATTCAATAAGTCCAGTTGATAATCTTTCGGATAAGTCATGATAGAAAATTCCATAAGGATGTAAATTAGGCTCCATACCTTTCCAAATGAAGAAATCATAATCTTCTGGCGCTGGCAATCCATCTAATAACTCAGAACCTTTAGTTCCACTTATGCAATGTTTTGGCCATCTTATATCAACATTTTCGCCTTGTCCAATAATATCTGTCATTGGAGGATTTTTATCGTCTGAGATCCAAACTGCATTACTTGGATGCATATCTTTACTACCTACTCGCAAACAAGCAAATTCAGCATTCTTGTTTAGTTCGTTAACAATAAAGTTCCCGTCTTTTATGGGTAATTCGTTAGGACAAATCGGTGTAAATCCCTTCTCAGAATCTATATCAATTGACATGGTATATTCACGATATATTTTAATCTTTTCTTCAGACATAATAAACTCCTTATTTATCTATTTTTTTCTGAACTTCGAGTAACAATTCATTCTTTAGAATTGCAGGATTATCAAGAAAAATATCTTCTGCAATTTCTAGCAGTTCGCCAACTTTCCTACCTGTCTCTACATTGAAAAAATTCATAATATCATTGCCATTAATAGGCATAGATACAGGTTCTTTTCTATCTATCAATGTACGAAGTCGATTTTTAATTTCAATAACCTGATTGGGCATACTGTATTCTGGTGCGTGAGAACTATTATCAGCGTGAATTAATAACAGTAAGTTTATCAAATCTTTACCAGCAGACTTCTGTAATTTACGCAAAGACTTGTCAGTAACATTTTCAGCATTAGAGCCCCACTGTTTAGATACCATATGCAATCTGATTATTTTAGAAACACTTTCGATTACAACCTTCGGATACTTTAAATCAGTAAGAATTTCTGTTGCCATTATAGCGCTTTCACTTTCGTGTCCGTGAAATGAATTAGTTCCTTCACTATTTTTTGCAACGGTATTTTGTTTGCCAATGTCGTGAAGAAGTGCCGCTAATCTTACTTCTAATATAGCAGGAGTTTTCATAATGGTCAGTAAAGTATGCCCATATACATCATAATTATGATATTTATTCTGTTCTAATCCAACAATATTTTCAAATTCTGGAATGATATGTTCCATCAAGTTTGTATAAAATAACAAGTCAATAGCCGAAATAGGATTGGGTGATAACATTATTTTTGATAATTCGTCTCTAATTCTCTCCTTGGAAATAGTGACAAGCTCTTCTGCGTTATTAATCATTCCTGTTAAAGTATTTTTTTCGAGCTTGAACTGTCCATCTTCGCCTAATTGACTAGCAAATCTAGCACCTCTTATCATTCTTAACGGATCTTCCTTAAAAATAATGTTAGAGTCAGATGTAGTTCTGATTCTTTTTTCATCTATATCGAGCATTCCTCTTGAGGTTAAATCTAATACACTACCATTTGAAACATTTAATATCAAAGAATTAATCGTGAAGTCTCTACGAAATACATCTTGCTCGATTGTTCCAAACTTGACAATAGGTTTTCTCGAACCTTTCTCATAAGCTTCTTGTCGTGTCATTACTGTTTCAAATTCAACATCATCTATTCTGAACTGAGCCGTTCCAAAGTTCCCATAAACAACTGGATTAGAATCCTTTTTGTAAACACCAAGTTTTCTCGTAATCCATTCGGCAAATCCAATGCCCCCAAATGGCAAGTCAACTGCAATATCTATATCGTTAATTTCTCTACGCATAACATAATCACGAACTGCCCCACCAACAATATATACATGATTTTCCCATATTGTATCTTTAATTATTTCGCCAAGTCTGTCCACGACATCTTGCAAATTTTGTTCTGTCATTTTATCTCCTTTTATTTACATTACTATAATAATAGTAGAGTGCTTTTTG
>Ga0307928_10003709_pt1 | contig 11650 bp, 16 predicted proteins | sample AceLakmetagen232_FD_201815 | JGI IMG/M metagenome (GOLD analysis project Ga0307928, IMG submission 201815) | Saline water microbial communities from Ace Lake, Antarctica - #232 | ecosystem: Environmental > Aquatic > Non-marine Saline and Alkaline > Saline | place: Antarctica: Ace Lake...
ACCATAGTCCGTGCAATGGCCGACGCAACGACCCGCATATTCCATTTACCCCGTCTTGCGGATGTTCGACGCGTTCGAGAATTCCTCCTTGTCCTCTTCCTTTGTTTTCGACTTGCAACTTTTCGACGTCGACATGGATTTTGCCTCGCGCACCCGCGAAGTTGCTGTTGCCTTTGTCAGTTTTCTAGAAAGAGACTTAAAGAGATAGGGGATATACAAGGGGGAAGAACCATAAAGGAGAATCCTCTTTGATCCGTGCAAAAATTTGCACCATTCCTGCCGGCACCTTCTCTGGGAGCACTTCAAATCAGACGTCTTTCCACGTCTGCTGCATTCGAATCTTCCTGTAGATCGATGCACTCAGCAAGGCGATCATGCTTGGCCGAGCTACATCATGCAGTACATACTTGGGGTCTGCATCCGCCAAGGTCCCGATGTCTTTGACGATCATCCCAGGCATGTCCCCCGCAAACAACCCATCCTCCCTCAGGCGGGCCATCGTAGCCACGAACCCGGGACTGGATGTCCTAGTCACGATATTGGCGCTCTTCCGGTGCCTGCTGTAGAACTCCTTGAACTCGGCGCGCAGATCGTTGACCGTCGGACAATCCACCGACCCCTCCAGACCTCGCTCCATCTGCTCACGTGCATTGTCAGTCATCATCGAACTCTCCGGCAGCTGTCTGTAGAACGTCTCCTCGATGTCTCCGCCTTCGTCCAGCACCACCGCCCGGATAGCCACAGGGCATCCCCAGCCATCGTCCTCGCCCACAACCTCGAATGACATCGTCTTGCTGTGGTACAGATTGGGACGTGGGTGGAAGTCGCCAGCGATCTTCACTCGACGCTTCACGCCTATGAAACCTTGCACCTCGGACAGGTCCAAGCGTCCCTTGCTCCATACGTCACCAGGGCTCGTGGACGACGCATGTATCACGTGCTGCAGAGCGCAGAACATGATCTCAGCTTCGGTGCCTTCGCCACAGAGGTAGTCCCAGGTCAGGGAGCCGTCCTCATCCTCGCGACTCACTTTGAACTTCATCGGGAACTTTCGGTCGAGGTGCTTGAATGTCGACTGGATGTATACGTCCATTGCATTTCTCCTTTGTTCACAGGTGCGTAAAAGACTCGGAAAGCTGTAATAGCTCTCTCCAGTGTATCATGCCGCATGCGGGGTTTGTTTTAGGGGCGGCCTACATCACCACGGCTGTGGCCTCGGCGAAGCGCTCCAGGGCCAGAAGCCTGGCTGGCTCCGGGCTGGCCGGTGTGAGCCTGATGTGGACTCCCACATAGGGACACTTGCCCTTGGCTCCGCAGTCCGCCTTCAGCCGTCCCTTGCGGGGGCCGCTCTTGAACGGAACTCGATGGGGGCAGAAGACGCACAGACGCACGCGGCGGCTCTCGTCGTGGTTGTCCACCAGAGTGTCGTCCCTGATGATGCCCACGCGCTGCATCACATCCTCCAGCGCCTGGTACAGGTTGCTCAGATCCGGAAGCACGTTGTCGGCGGCCCAGGGGCCGTAGAAGACCATGCGCAGGCTCACGGGCTCGTCTATGGGGCTGGAGGGCAGCTCCATGCCGCGGAACAGCCCCGCGGCCGCGACCATGAAACGGTTGGCCGCCTTCGACGGAATGGACACATGCCGGGCCTTCGCATCCGGGCCTTTGCCTCCGATCGGGACGATCCGCCTGGAATTCTTCAGGACGCGGGGGTGCAGGGGAATGAAATACTCGTGCTTGAAATCTAGAGAGGGATGGTGTATGCTCATGGATAGCCTCCGTTAGACAGTCCAAGCCGGGTACAGCGGGACTGTCGAGATTTAGGGCCCTCACCGAAAGGTGGGGGCTTTTTCTCTAGGTGGGCCTGAACGGCTATTCCGACTCGATGCCCGCGTAGCGGTCCCCGCCCGTGTCGTCGTATTCGTCCGCCTGCTCCTCCGGCACGATCTGCACGACGTCGCACACCGACCCGTCCGAGGAGAAGCCGCGTACGACCACGGACCCCCTGACCAGACCGGCCCGGAGAGGCGTGCTGCCCGGAAAGGCGGACAGGGCGGTCACCAGCTCGTCCACAGTGCTTGTGTAGTCGTCGTCGGTCATCTGCTCGTCGGCTCTCATTTCGCGCCTCCGGAGATTCTGCGGAACATCAGATCCACTCTTCCGGACAGCATGGGGCAGTCGGCCGAGCAGGGAGGTCCGAGATCGTCCGAAACCCTGGGACGCGGCTGCATCCCCTCCAGCTGGAACTGCATGGGGACCCAGCCGAATACGCGGACCTCGGTGCGCGCCTTCAGCAGCGCGCCCACCTCCGACTCCACCCGGGCCGTCTCGCCGAGCACATGCTCCGCGAGAATGAGCCCGATGCCCGCGGCCAGCTTCCTGGGGTTGCCGTCGTAGGGGCTCTTGCGGGGGTCCATCGCGGGAAGATGCACGGGCACGGTGCTTCGGAGTTCTCCCGTCGGCACGAGCGTGCCGCTTTGGTTCACTTCCAACCCCTCCGGAATGTCATCGTCGGGGGCATCCTCGCCGACAGTGCCCCGCACTATCATGCTGGGCCCCGCAAGCGTGAAGGAGCCAGAGCCCTCCACAGTGTTGAACATCGCCTCCGCGATTAGAGAGAACTCCTCCATGTACTGAAGATGCACCCTGTCAACTGAGGTCATCTTGCCCAGCTGCATTCTCGCGGGCAGGCTAGGGTTCAAGTCAACAACAGGCATGCTATCTCTCCTCTTTTCAATTTATCATCCGTCCTGCGGACCTCCGTAGACTACAGGTTTATCCCTCTCTCGTCCAGCGGTCCCAGGGTTCTTTTTGACTATAGCCTCCGCGGCTTCACCGTGCGCGGGGGTGGTGATGGGAGATCTACCCGCCTCGGGCACACTATAATCTGACTTCTCGATTGGACTTGCTTGCGGTGCATGCGTGATAGGATTCCCGGAGGGAGGCGGCATTGGAGGCCAGACGTCTTTCGGCGTCCTGTGGTCCGCCAGCCATTGTGCCTGCTTCTGGGAGCTCCATCTCGGAGGCGGGGGAGCTGTGGCCTTCACCTTGGCGTGCTGCGCCGTCCACTGCGCCTGCTGTTGGGGACTCGCCTGCAGCGGCGCGGGGTTGTGCCGCGCCGTCCACTTCTCCAGGGGAACAGAGCCAAATCCCCGCGATGCCACTCTATTCGCGCTATCCACTTGCGGCGCGACCCCTCGCATCATCTCGCCAACTGTGAGGGCGGTTGTGATTCTATCTCGCAGCTCTCGCGAGAACGCATCCCTCGACGTCATGTATGTATCGTGCCAGTTGGTCAAAGCCGTGCGCGCGTCCTCGTTCATGGTGGCCACGCCCGGATTCGCCCAGGACTTGGCCTGCGTGGTGTCCAGCTGGCCTCCGTTGGAAAAGTATATCTGAGCCAGCGCCCTCTGATTCGCAGCGGTGGCCCCCTGGAGATACGTGTCCATCCGCGCCTCCCCTATATTGGCGCGGTTCGGATCTCCATGTCCATACCATTTCACCTGGCTGCTTCCGGGCGCTTTGTAGAAGAAGCCGCCTGTGGCCGGATCCATGGCCCTGGTGACGTTGGCCTGGCGCTCCTTGTACTTCTCCGCCCTCGCGGCTTCCTTTCCGTACAACACCCAGCTTTTCATCTTGGTGGCGTCCAGCGTGCTCTTCAGCAGACGGGCTATTGCAGGGCTGCTCACCTTGCCCTTCTCGTCGAAGACAGCCTCCAACTCGAACCCCGCCCGTTTCAGCCCCGCCTCGATATCCGACTTCATGCCGGGCATGCGATACGCGGTCTCCAGGTCGATCGCCGCCTTGTCCGGAGCCTTCGCCTGCACGTCCGTGATGTCATATCCTGGACGATCCGACTTCTCCTCGCGCCGCACGTTCGCCTCATCCCGCAGGAAACCGGCATTGGCTTTGATGTCGGACGTGTTCGTCTCCTCCTCCAGTATATCGTTTTTTGATGAATCAGCAGGCGCGGACATTCCATATGGCTCGTATCCGGAGTTTTCACCACCAACGGTATATCTAGAATCTGTATCTTCAGTCTCGGACGATGTTTTTTTTGCCGCGGTCTCCGCGTCCGGATCCTCACTATCCGAAGCTGCGTCCCGTTTCCTTTCATCTATCATCTTTATCCAGTGTCGACGCTCCTCCACGTCTAGTTGATCCCACGCTGCCTCCAATCTGTCGTCATTGGAATATAGAGCTGCTTTCGCGGTCGCGTCGCTTTTACGTTTCTTGGTCTCTTCCCGCGCGTTCCGCTCCTTACGCAAATACGCCCTAAACTCCTCCACAGACATGTTCATCAGATCGTCCGGATTGGGATCGCCCGCCGACTTTCTTGGCACCAGCCGCTTCAACGGAGGCGTGGACGGAGCGGACGGCGAGACGGGAGCTGGAGGAGCCGCCACCTGTCCCGGACCTCCAGGCGGGGCGATTCTCGTGCCAGGCGCGGGCGCCGGCATGGGGGCCGGCGCGGGCGTCGGCATGGGGGCCGGCGCGGGCGTCGGCATGGGGGCCGGCGCGGGCGTCGGCATGGGGGCCGGCGCGGGCGTCGGCATGCTTGTCGGACCGGGCGGGGATGGCGCGATGGGCCGCACCGAGCCTGCGGGAGGAGGTGCGATCCTCGGCGCGAGCGACTGGCGCCCGGGAGCCGCGGCGCCCTGGCCTCCAGGCAGCTTCGGCATACCCGGAGCGCCCCCTCCGCTGGCCGAGGGAACGTCTCCCGTGAACTCTCCGACCGCAATCCTGCGCAGACGCGCTTTCAGCTGCTCGCGTAGTCCTGCGGGAATGCTCATGGCTTGTGCGCCTCCTGGTGTGTCTTCGAGAGCGGGACTCGAGTCTACTATAACGCTTCAAGCGGGATTGCGCCCCCGATAAAGAGAAGTGCGGGGGAGCGGGGCCGGCGACAACCCACGCAGGCGGCCACCGACCCCATGCAAGGCGCATCGGTCTAGAACACGATGCCCCCGTCTTCGGTGTCCGCTCCTTTCTGGCTCTTTCCGTCCATGACCTCGTGGAAAGCCGTCTGGGGCATGCTGGCGTGCCTCGCATTGGCGTCGGCCCACATGCTCAGCCTGCCAAGCTCCACCCTTCTGGCCTGGGCCAGCGGAGTCATGAGACTCAGAGACGCCTCGATCATAGCCGCAGTCAGCTTCAGCTTTTCGCACTCCTTGTAGTTGTCGTACATCGAATCATGCACAGCCTGCTCGATCTCCGCGCCGGAGAAGCCATCGGACGCAGCCGCCAGGCGTTTCAAGTCGGCTGCGACCATGCCTTGCGCCTGGTCCACTTTGCCGAGGTGTATGCTCCAGATGCTCTCTCGCTCGTCCGCGCTGGGAAGCGCGACATACCAGACCTCGTCGAATCTTCCACGTCTGGTCATTTCAGGAGGAAGACCGGCAACACTGTTTGCAGTCGCGATGACAAACACATCGTTCGCTTTATCCGCAAGCCACGTGAGTATGGACCCGCGCAGTCTGGACGAAGTCCCTCCGTCGGACTCTCCGCCGCCCATGCCCCCAAGGCTTTTATCGATTTCATCAAGTAGGAGAACACACGGAGAACTCGCATCCGCCACCTGCAAAGCGTTGCGCACATTGCGCTCGCTGCTGCCTAGCTTGCTGTTGAACAAGGCGCCCACGTCCAGCCGAATCAAAGGCATGTCGAACAGCGACGCCGCGAGCTTGGCGCACATCGATTTGGCCGTGCCCGGAGGCCCGACCAGCAGCGTGCCCCGGGGAGACCGCATCCTCTGAGCCTTGGCCGCGTCTGTGAAACCGAAGCGCCTTTGCTTCAACCATTTCTTGAGCTCGTCGAGACCCCCCACCTCCGACTCGTTCACCAGATCGTTGATCAGAGTCACGTACCCGGCCTTGTTCAACACCTCGGCCTTTTCCCGCGATAACTCCACAGGGTCGATGCGAAAGGACACCCTGCCGGTGTTTTTGCCATCTTCGCCCTTTTCCCTGACCTGGCAGGAGGGCGACTCCAGATGCAGGTTGAGTATCTGCACCGCCGTGGGGATGTGCAGACCCGACAGACTGCCAGCGCAGACGTCCGCCACGACGGACGGCTTCGAGGGCTTGTCGTCGCCGTTGACATATATCTCCGGCTTGTCCACGGCCCCTCCCTGGAGCTCGGAGAGCTGGCGGGTGAACACGATCGCCAGCTCCTCCCGCGAGGGACGCTCGGCGATGAGCACCGGCATGTACGTCCTGAGCGTGGCGTGCTCGATCGCGTCGGTGGTTATGACCACCACGGTGGCGGTGCTCTCGGTCTTGGCGTGAGTCAGCAGCGTGCGAATCGTCCTGAGATCCTCGCAGTCCAGATCGGACACCAGAAGCAGCACGCGTGATCCGGATTTGGCTTTCTGGCGGATGTCGCGGTACAACCGGGTGATCGGAGACATGCCCCCGCCGTCCAGAGTGTCGTCGAGCAGGTCCGCGGCCGACGTGTCCCCATGGTCTCCGATGAACTTGCTCAGGGCGTCGGTGGCCTTCGTGGAAAGTCTGGCGGTCACGCTGGGTGCGGGGCTCAGCCCATGCACGCTGTCGCTGGACAGGCACACCACGGGAGGCCCGGCAGCGCTCCGCTTCAGGTTGAGAGCGAGCTCCGCGATTCCGTTCTTGGCCGTCTCCATGGGAATGATCCCGTCCACGAGACGCTCGCAGTCGAGCACCAGGTTCAGCAGCGGCGTCCTCGCCCGCACATGGCGGATAAGCTGGTTGTATGTCGCGGTGTACATCTACGGGGTCTCCGTTTCGATTGTCATCCGCATATAGGATTCAGCCGGCGCGGGATGGAAGGGGATGCGTATGGCGTCCTCTCCCACCTCGGTGTCGAACGGATCGGGCAGATCGCCCTGGCTCAGGGCCGCGGCGCAGTCATCGCATAGGCCGTAGAAGTCATCTGAAGCCGGGTCGTGTCTCCAGCCGAGCCTGCATCCGCAGCTGCCACAATGCGCAGACTCGTATGTGTCCGGCAGCTTCCCGGTGTCCAGCTCCTTGCCAAGTCTAGTTGTGATGATCATCCGACGTGCTCCTTTCGTTCGTGGTGTGGAAATCGGGGTCGGCCTCGAGTGCCTTCGCCGTGCAGCTGGCGCAGAGCTCGAGCTTGAGTTTACCTATCATAGCCTGATTCAACCACATTTTTCCTCCGCACCGGAAACAGGGCCTGCACTCGTACACAATGCATGGCCATCCCATATCATTCGGCTTGTCGCGCCCGCATTCAGTCTGCATCTTCGCCTCCTTCCGCCGCCCCGTCCATGACGAGTAGCTCGGCGGCATGGTCATGCTCCCATTTCACGCACTCCCCTCGCAGAGGATGCTGAAACAGGCGCCGGCCTGTGCGCGCCAGGGTGACCGTCCACTCGCGGCTGCTCCACTCATGCTCGATGTGGGTCAGCCGTCTCACTTCCTCGACGACGACGGGTAGACGCTCCATAACGGTATCGCTATGGAACATCCTGGCCCCGCCGGCGCCGAGCGCTATCGTGATGCGCTCTGGCATACCACCACGTCCTTGAACTCGGGCTTGCGCTTCAGACTCGATCCCCTGGCAGCCGCCATGGACTGGCGGATCTTCGCGGTCCGCTTCAGACACATGGGGCCCTTCACTCCGTCCACCTCCATGGTGGCGCTGGATGTGCGCTTTGGTATGTGTATTACAATTCTCATGCTCTCGGTCTCCTTTCTCTACAGATTCAAAACGGGACAGAAGTCGCCCCAGGACGATTCGGACATGGCCTGGTCGCACATCGGCGACCCCGCAGGTTCTATCGGTGTGGGTATGCGGCCCCGATCCGGATCAAGCTCGTCCAGATAGACTCCCTTGATTCCAGTGGCTCCGATATCCCTCTCCATGCGAACCCGGCTCGCGAACACCTTCGGGTACATAGTGCGGATCAAGTTCCAGTAGCCCATCCCAGCCTTGATGCATACCAGGCAGTTGTTGTTGGGGAAGCTCTCGTCGTACATAGCGGGCCTCTTCAGGCCGGCCCTCGCCAGCATCCAGTGGGCGTTGGACTTGGTGAGTCCCCTCTCAATGAGAGGGAACACATGCTCGGCGTTGGGGATTGTCGCCCGGATGCGCTCCTCGCGCCGGCTTTCACCGGCATCGAAGCCCCACACATACCTCAGAGCGCGTCCGGCCCACTTGCCTTTCTCCCACTCGATGCGGGGCTGGCGCTTCAGACGTCCGGTGCACGCCCCGCCCCCGGGACCGTTGACGTACCGGGCCTTGCGGCACACAGCGTCGACGCTGCCCCCTGGACAAGGCTCCACAACGATGTCTCTCCCGTACCAGGTTTCGCAGTCAAGCAGAAACCTGTCGGAGTCCGGGTGCTGGTCATCGATGCTCTGGTATACAAGCAAGTCCACCTCGGGCAGGATCAGCTTGAGAGCCACAGCGCTGGACACCCCAGCGGAGTACCACCCAACTGTCAGCGGCTTGCCCTTCATCGCGCTAATCATCGTAGATCGTGTACAAGTCGCACACGGCCAGAGTCGGATCCTTCCCGAAGGGGCATTGAGGGGGTATCTCGGATCCGACCCCTCCGCCAAGGTCGCGCAGGAGGGTCAGTGCCGACCCGTGGCTCATCGATGGATGGCGACAAATCTCCGACCCCTGCGGACCTCCCACCAGGGGACAATGACCCAGGCACTTGGTCACAATAGTCGTCGAGCTAATCCGTATCATAGCCGCTACACCTCCACTTCGAGGATGATCTCGTCGTCGACGTTCTTGGTCGTGACGCGGACCTGCCGGCCCAGATTGCGCTTTATCAGAGCCTCGTAGTACTTGGCCTGCAGCTTGCACAGGCCCTTGCCGAACGTCCGGGTCAGGCCGCCGTAGTACATGTCGCCCACGGGCACCAGGCCCTTCTTGGCTGCACGTCCCTTGTTCTCCGAGGCGTCGAACATGCCGGAGCGCTCGGTGTCGGACAGCTGCCTCATCTGGAGTCCGAGCTGCTCTCCGCCCGGCACGGTCACAACGTAGTCCATCGTATCTTTGCGGGTTTCGGATTTGGCGAAGGTCTGCCCGCCTCGGGTCAGCTTCAATCTGACGTCACGGTCCACATCGACGTCGAAGTCGTCGAGAACTCTCAGGAAAAGATCCCTCTCCGTGAACACCATCGCGAACTTGGTGATATGGCTCATGATTCTGGGTTCCTTCTGGTTACAGTATGATCAGGCAGTCGTCCAGGTCGAGCTGCTTTCCCGACTCCTCGGCGGCAGGCGCGGAGACCTCGTCCCGCAGTTCGTCCATGTTGCTGCCGTCGTCGTGGCCATGCCGCACGTCGAACGCGAGCAGGGACACGATGTCGGCCACACTGGCGCTGACCGAGTTCACAGTGTCCTCGTCCCTCACGCCGTCTACCTCGTCCCCGCTGTCGGGTATCCCGTCGGGGAAGCAAACCGTCTCGAACCGGCCGAGCATCGTCGTGAAGGATGCGTCGTCCATGAAGTTCAGCCGTTTGGTGGTGTCGATGAATTCGAGCACTCTCGACATGGTTCGCTTGTTGATAGGCTTGCCCGCGCGGATCACCCGGTTCATGTCCGTGAAAAACGCGGTCATCCTCTCGCGAAGCTCCTCGCGGCAGGAGTCCACGAACGTGTCCGAGAGCGAAGTCATCCGCTCCGACGTCTCCCTGCGCACCCTGTCCGCAGCCTCCTGCGCCGCGCCGACCTCGGCGGCGTCCACATTGACCAGCGAGGCCTGGCCTGGAACCGAGAGCTCCACAGTCAGCATCGACATCACAAACCGGCTCCGCGGCGGTGGATTGATCTGGAGCTGGTCGTAGCCGTGTATCAGCAGCTGCTCGCGCACATCCTCCGTCAACTCCGTCTGCATGTCCACCACCTCCCGCCAGCGGTCTCTCGCCGCCTGCAGGTGCTCGTCGAAGTTGTCGATGAACTCGTCCGCGGCCTCGTCGAACTCCGCCTTGGCCTCGTCGACGGTCTCCAGCAGCTTGGCCAGCCCGTTGATAGGGCAGAAGCGCAGGCCAACCTGCATGTCCAGGGACAGCGTGTGCGCCTGCAGGGCCTTGCGGCCGCGGCTCTCGGATGTCCCTATGCGGCGCAGAGCGTCCACCATCAGGTTCAGCGCGGGCGCCTTCAGGATGGATTTGTTGTCCCCCTCGGCGGTCATGTTGAAGAGAGCGAGATCCAAATTGTCCCGATACTTGGGGTAGCTGACGAATAAACTACAGCACACCCCGCATTCGTTCAGTCTTTCAAGTGACATGTCACATGTCTCCTTTTAATGTTGGGTCCCCGTCGGATTGACGGGGCACCAGTTGGTCGGATTCATCCCGAACGGGCTTCGAGCCATGCTCTCGGGACCACGTACATGGCCATGTGCTTTCCCGCCACCACCCGCTCGCGCCAGCGCACGACGGGAACGGGGCACAGAATGCAGTGAGCCCTCACTATCACAGAGTCCAGCTCGGAGGCCAGCTTCCTGCATAGACTATCGGAGTAGACGGGCTGGACGCATAGCTCCACCAGCGTCTCTGGGGGCATGTGGTCGATGCGTCTCCAGCTGCCCAGCCACAACTGCCCCTTCCTGTCGGGGCGGACCGCGGCCAGAAGCATGGATGCGCCGGAGGCGGTCAGCTCCCTCGCTTCATCCCCCACACGAAACTCGACCCTCTCATCGAGCAGCAGAACGATCTGCGTGCCGCGCGGAGTGGTGGCCATCACAAGCATAGTTCGACAACCCCCCGACCGCAGTCGCTGGAATCGGCATCGACGGAGGCCGCGTCAACGGCCACTGCGGATAGTCTGATCAGCTCGGACGTTAGAGCGAACTCGGGAATCACGGACCGCAACGCCTGGCGCACCTCCGAGATCAGATCACCATCATGCTCCATCAGGTAGAGAGCCCCCTTGTACAGCACCGGGCGCGCATCGCCAAGCACCGGTAGAGCGTCCGGCGCGTCCGGAAGCGAGTCCAGCTGGCTCGCCACGGTGATCGTGGCGTCGAATCCATCGGGATGCAGCGCCGCGATCGGGACCAGCAGCGAGTTCTGATCCGCGAACCTCAGCTTGACGCACTTGCCCTCGATCTCCTCGATGCATCCCACAGCCGTCCGCCCGAACACATTCACCGTGGCTGTGCGCCGCACCCTGCACTCGATCCGGATGGATTCCAGAGGCATCTCGGCCAGCATCCCCATTCGCTTTCGTATCAATCTCGACAAGTCGACGCAGTCACCCATGTCCATCTCATCCACATCGTCAGACATGACTTGGTCTATCATATGGAAATCTCCAATTATCCGGTTGTCCACGGCACGGCCGTGCCGCTATTTACACGCGTCCAGAATACGGTCCGGAGGGTCGATCACATCCTCAAGACAGAGCTTGAGATCCTCCCGGGCGTAGGTCTCCCGCAATTTCCGCAAAACATCCCGATGCCCGATTCCGGCGCCATTCAGCTTGCGCATCATGGCGACCAGCTTGGATTTCAATTTCACGTTGTCCTTCGACGACGACGGAGGACGCAGCATATACAGTCCAGCCAGAGTCCTTATGTCCGACCATAGCACGTCGTACTGCAGAAACGGCAACACCTTCGCAGCCCCCGGCGCCGGGATGTATCTCCGCATGACATACGAGGAGAGATACCGGCCTCCCTCGTTGAAGTG
>Ga0307928_10003710_pt1:0-10000 | contig 11649 bp, 17 predicted proteins | sample AceLakmetagen232_FD_201815 | JGI IMG/M metagenome (GOLD analysis project Ga0307928, IMG submission 201815) | Saline water microbial communities from Ace Lake, Antarctica - #232 | ecosystem: Environmental > Aquatic > Non-marine Saline and Alkaline > Saline | place: Antarctica: Ace Lake...
AAGCGCTGTAGATTTGTTTTAAAATTGGCAGAATCTGTTTGATGATAAGAGCGACTGCCGCAAATTTTTGACGTACAAAGACTACTGCATCGGATGTAGAAGTCCTGACATTAACTGGTTTAGAGCGGATAATGTTTTGCCCGTACAAAGTCGAAAAGATGGCAGTGGAAAATTTACCCGATGATCTGCCGGTAATGGGGTTCTGTGTGATAGCCATTTTAAATAGGTTTAAGTGAATTGTGAATGAATTGTGTATTTGTTGTTGTTTGCGCTGTTACGCGCTTGTAAACGTGTAGATAAGGTGCCTCTGCGCGGTGTATTTGACTTCCTTTTGCGCTGTTGTTCCCGGGCTTATGCCCTATTTCATAGTCCTTGCAAAAGGACTTTGAAAGGACTTTGGATAGAAAAGTTATGGATATTATTTTCCCGGGGGTCCTCTCCAATATCGAATACAAATTTCGCGGAAAAGTGTCACTAAAAGACCGGAGGCTAAAACAATTGAAAAAGTAAATAAGTCGTCCCAGAAATTTCTTGAAAATTTGAAAAATTCGTCTGATAACATAGTAGCCGAGGTACTGCCGATTGTGGCAGTTATAAACGTTTTTAGTCGTTCCATACGTAAAAATGATTGTTTTACCCGTCATTATGGCAGCAAAGATACAATCATACCATGGCAAAAAGCAAGCTTATTTTTATTAAGACTAAATAAAGATAAGGAAAAAGGCACGAAAACAGCCCAAAATATGATTAAATATTTTGGGCTGTTGGCCTTCCATCAAGGCAGCTGGGCTTTGCTGCGCTCCCGATACGTTGAAAATATATTAATATTCTAATGGAAACTCGTCGGCAATCCATTTTTGGAGAATTGCGGATTCATCTATTACATAATAATATTCGATTGAGGTGATAGCATCATTGGATCCATTACGAATTGGGCGAGCATGGAGAGAGCAAAATTCATTTAAAAAGCCGAAGGGTGTATTAACGGTAATAAAATGATCTGCAATAAAATGTTTGGAAGCTCGGGCGGTTACCTCTGAAAGTTCAAGAACGAGATTTTGCGCAATACGAGGGGTGGAATAAGGAAATAAATCAACATCCAAAGATGGAAGGGCTAATTCCTTACGGAATTGATCTAATAATTTCAGGCCAATTTCGGTATTTCTAAAATTAATAGAATAATTACTAATGTTGGTGAATTTTACAGTAAATCTCATGATGTAAATGTATTTGTAATTTATGTGGCAATATTGCCGATTTTTGAGTAAACGTTGTTGAAATATTACCCTTCGATTATGGTTATTATTTTAATCCAGTTCCCGGTGGCACTCCCACGTGGAGCATCATTACCAGTTTTGATTTTAAGCCCTAATAATTTGAGTAAGGTAATAGTGGCATCGGTGTAATCTAAATTACTGGTAAATCTCCCACGCCCTGATGTGTAGCAGGGGTTGATTAATTTTTTGCCGCTAATCACTTCTTTTGCAAAGTGATATGCTTTTGCTGATTTCGATCCTGTGTAACGAGTTTCTAATCTTTTTTCTAAAGTTGATTTTTTCATAATTTCTATTTATTAAGTGGGGGGCGTTAGCTCCTGTTATTTGTATCTTGAAAGCGTGCGCGCCCAAAGCTTGGATCCCCTGTTGGGAGGATTAGCCATTTTGAAAATACTAAGTGTTGATTTTGTGACCTGGTAATCTGTCCATGTTGAAAAAATTGAAACGTGGATAAAATAGAGGTGCCCACCGTCCGAAATTTGGACCAGGGCTTTGAGTTTTTGCGGTGCGAAAGGTGAAATCATAAAGCAAAAGTTTAAATTAATAAAGAGTAAAGATACGAATTAAATCATTAAGAATCATTCTAAACTACCTAACGTTTAGGGAGTTGCATCGCTGCAGCTGCGAAAATCCACGGTGTGAAAAAATCCCCGGGGTTTTGCCAGCCTCTCAAGATTCCACAATAGCAATATGGCTTTTGATCCTGAAAACTAAAAAAAAATATTGTGGCTGCCTATCGGAAATTGCCGCTTTTTTTTCGCGGCAATTATGGTGTAAGCCAGTGCCGGCAGCCTCTATTTTTTTATCTCAAACTTCTATTTTGCTTGTCCAGCCAGCCCGGGACGGGTAGCCGTTTTTTGTGGTGGCTGAGATTGTGATAATGATAAGGGTAAAAGGTAATTTGCTTTTTACAACCCCAACCCCGCCCTGGGGCGGGGGGTGGGGGTGTGGGTGGCTTGGTGGTTAACAGTTGGTAAATGTGCCCTACCATTACTAAAATATTGGCATTGCTTGCCGGTTTGGGGCTATTTTACATAATGGCATATTATAGGACATCTTCTTAGGAGTGATGCTGCTAAAAAGCCAAACAAAGTTTTTGAAGTGGTAAAATATTAAAGCGAATAACAGCCGCCTGCAAGGCTGTTCCTATAATAAGCCTTATGTTACTTAGCTTTGGAAAAAAAAACAATGCAATGCACCTATTTCCGCCTGAAAAATATTTTTGGGGGCCAGCGGCATATTTTTTAGGCGGATCAAAAAATAATTTCGCATTGCATTGTTTTTTTTTGGGGTGGATTTGGGCCGGTCTGGCGTGGCGCCGGCTTGCTTTGCCATATTTTAGTAATGGTAGGGTGAAAGTAAAAGGATAATCCAAAAACATGAAAACTGGTGTCATGATCTGACACTTGAATGTTGTATGGGAGGTTTGGAGGTGGCTTAATTTGGCTGCGCTGAAAATATTTTTGGCTTGCTAAAAATATTTTGCACGTGCCGCAAATTGTGCCACTAACTAGCCACTTACTACTGCAATAAAGTGTCCTGGCTGGCGGTCAATTGGGAGGGTTTTTTTTTGTGGTGGGTGACCGTCAGCGGGTCACTTTAAATTGCTGTAGTTTGTGGCTTCATTTTTTGGCTATTGGGTTGGATGTTCGCCGGTGGTGATCAATGTTGGGATGGCTAATGTGGTGGATTGATCGCCCGGGGTGAACATATTGGGTCGGATTTTGGGTGGATGTGCGTTTGGGTTTTTGCGGCCTTTAAATTGGTGGCATACTTTTGAAATGAAATTTTTTACAGATTGCTGGTTTAAAATTTATGACGAAGGAATAACATTTAAAACCTTGCAATTGTAAAATTTTATGAAAAAGATATAGCCAATTTATTGATCAGCCGCCCAAATAATCATACAAATCAAAATAACTCTGGCCACTTATTTTTTGTTCTGTGGATCGATTCAAAGCGGGCGGCTTCTCGTTGACCTGGTTCGTTTATGTCGTAATTTTCAAGCCAATGCTTTGCTTTCTTTCCATTTACTTTTTTTAAGCCATTTGATTCTAAGTTTCTAAATTCGAGGTCTTTAATGTATCGCTGGCTATCGTAAATAAACTTTTCAATGGTCAATAAACTATTTCTTTTTGCCGACAGTATCCGGGGATTTGATTTGTTTTCAAGTTCTAACTTATCAAGTTGATACTTTCCGTTTTCAAGAAAATGATTTATGAAAGTGAGTGAGCTTGTAAATTTTTCTGCGTGTGTTTTCATTAGTCAAAAATATTTTTGTGATTAAAAATTTTATGGATCCGTGGCGGCAGGATTAGTTTTAAGTAAAAAATATGTAAATTGGTTAAAATTAATGTTCGTAGTAATCATAAGTCCAACGCAATCAATCTACTGTCGATAACACGGAATATTTGTATTTATATATTTATTTTTTTGTTGTTGTTGTTGTTGTTGTTGTTGGTGTTGTTGTTGTTGTTGGTGTTGTTGGTGTTGTTGTTGTTGTTGTTGTTGATGTTGTTGTTGATGGTGTTGTTGGTGTTGTTGTTGTTGAATTAAATATTTAGTGCTGATTGATAATTTCTAAAATCATTTTGGAAGGGATTCGGCAATATTTCGACATTAAAACCGATAAAATGATTTAAATAGGAGAGTAGGAAATTTGTTTTTGCGATTTCCAAAATCGCGTAGTGAATTGAAAACTTTTTCTTATATTCGGTGTCCGGGGTTCTGTCAAATTCTTTAACCAGATTTTTTAACATGATTTTAATTGGTTTAACATTGTCTTCTTTATCTGGTAATTTCATTAATTTTATTCCGGAATCTATCATTTTAAAGAGGATTAAATATTTCATTCTCGTTTTGTTTTTTGTGCCGTCGTTGATTTTAAAGCTAAAAAATTGATCTATTGCGGCGTTTAGTATTTTACCTAATTTGTCGATTGAGAATAAATCAATCCACGAAATTTTAGAAATTAAGCCGGTTAAAATATCAACTATTTTATTCTGGCTGCCTTTAAAAGAAAACTCCAATCTCCATACATCGGCGCCGGTATCCAATCCGTTTTTTTTCCAAAATTGGACAATGTGATCTTTCATTATCACCTCCTTTAATTCCTTGCTTTTGTTGTATAAATAGATTTTCTTTCCGCTCGCTAAATTTCCAAAACTCAGATATTCGTATTCATTTTTTTGTTGTTGGGATCCAATTGTTTTAAATTTACCTCTTCCATTCTTAAGATATTCTCCTGATAAAAATTTTTCTATAAAATCCCTCGGATGTAATTCATTTATAAATCTGTGAAAGTCGCGGGCAATATCGGCCCGGGTAATTGATTTGAAAAATAGTTTTGTTGTTCGGAGGAATTTCTCTATAAAATATCTGGCTGATTTGCTGTATAGTAGTTTGTTTTCGAATTTTACAATGATGGCTTTTGGGTTTATAATTTTTGATGTTGGATTTGATGTTGCAACTCCAATTAGATTTTTTCTGAAGTAAATATTATGAACATCTTTAAATTGCCGTGTCGAATATTCAAGCTTGATAAATATAAAATCTACGGTGTCTTTTATGGTTCCAATGCAATAAAGAGACAACCAATCTAGCGTGATAGTTTGTGTGTTTTCATTCATTTTTATCTTATTTTTAACACTTGTTAAGGAATTGGGGTGTTTGTAAGTATCTGTAAATCATGGGGGTTAGAAGGGTGTGTAAATATGACTCCCGTATTACTATACGGGTTTATGATTTTGGTAGAAAAATGATTTTATTAACTGCATCAGATATTTGTATTTGATCAGCCTCAAATTTGCAGATAACTGTAAATGGTAAAAATCCGTCATATTGTAAAAGAGCGTTAATTTCATCTGTTATTTCTGTTTCCGTTAATATTTCAGCTGTGTTATCGTTCGTGCCGATTAAGTATAATTTCATATTTAAAATATTTTAAGTTGTCCGGATTTAATTATAATTTCAACTATTGATTTGAGTGACTTATCCACATTTCTTTCAAATATTTTTTGTGTTTTGTAGTCGGTTTTATACGTGGCTGCTTTGTTATTTATTTGCAATCTACGCATACTGCCAACTTCGAGTCTTAACGCGTCTAATCGCTCAACAAATGATAAATCTTCATATAATGATTCCATATTTCAATGTTTTATTTAAATTTGAGTTATTGTGTTCATTTCTGCTATTACCTGAGAGAGAAGTATTTGCTTTTGGTCAAAGAATTCTATTGTGCTGTTGATATCTGCAATTTCGATATCATCCTGGAGGTGAAAATCTTTTCTAAGTCGTTCTTGCAACTCTAAATAGACTGTTAATTGCGCTATTACTCGTTTACGCTCCTCTATAAATTTCTGGATTATTTGCTTTAAGTACATTTTGATTTACTTTTTTGGTTAATGATTTACGCTACATGGCCACATAATTTTCTAACGAATCAATGACGGTATTTAAATCATTTAGGGCAGATTCAAGTTCGTATGTTTTATTTTCAAATTCAACTGCATTATCTGATTCTTTCCAATGTGCGGTCCTGTTTAAAAATATTTGATTACGTTCTTTAAATTTATTTACAAATTTATCTCTAATTTTTCTTAGTTTATTGAGTTGTGATTTCATAAAAACCTGGATATTAAGTTGTTATTGATTTGATTTAAAAAATAAAAAGGGGCGGTAAATTGCCCCATAAAAATGAAGAGTGTTTTACTTGCCGGCCTGAAAGTGATTAAGTGACATAATACAACTGTCAAGTTGCATGATTGCCGCTTTTAAGCGTAATGTGGGGATTTGAAATTCTATACCCTTTGTTGTTGTGATTGTGAGATTTGGTTCATTCTTAACAGCCGCCTCACGTTCGTTTACCTTAGCAAACATCTCCGTTTTAATTGCTGTTAGTGCTTTTAGTTGTTCGTCCATTGTGGTAAAAATTTGAATTAATAAATATGTGAATTGCGATAAGTGATTAATTATGAAAGTGATTTTTCAAAATGAGAATGAGTTTAATAGAATATTGCTGCTTTAAATAATGTAGTTGCATGGTGCAAATTAAAGCTACATTATTATAATAAACAAATGGGTGAAAGGTGGATGGGTTGAAGTAAAGCTTTAGGTAAAATAAGAAAATGGCTTATAAGTGACCAACTTATAAACCATTTAGTGGAAGGCAAAATATTTGTAATTTATAATCAGTCTGAATAAATTACAGAATTAATATAGGCATTTGTGTTTGTGTAAGATTTTTCTCCAAGGTATGCGCTAATTTGTTCAACTGATTGACCTGATTTATATAGTAATTTTACTTTGTTGTGGCGAAATAAATGAGTTGATAAACCAGCGTTGCCAATTTGGATATTAAGTGGAAAAAAAGCTTTCTTTAACCAACGATTAGCTGTAGAATATCTGCACATTTCCCAGGCGGATTCTGCTGATGCTGCTTTAGGAGAAAAGTATGTTGTTAAAGACGATTTTAAAAATACTCGATCGTTTGAGCCCTTTAGCGTATTACAAATTAATTCCGTGCTCGAATAATTTGACCATCTACTAATGTCTTGAAGTTCATGAAATCTTAAGCCGGTATTGTACAAATTTAAAAATAAGTCTTTTAAATAAGTGTCTAAAATAAGGCAGTCCGATTCGATAATGCCGTTCCACATGTGGGATTGACCAGATGCCCTTTTGCAGAGATTATCTATTTCAGCGGCGGTTAACAAAGTCATCTAAAAAATATCAATGGTTACTAAATTTAGATCATTAATTTTATTTAAAATGTCCGGATAATAGTCGGATTCATAACTTGAAAAAATACCTGCGGCTGTGGCATCTGCTTCTGTTACTGAATTTGAATTGTACAATATGGATGGAACGCATAACAATTGTAAATCTGAATTCCACCATATTCGGTAAGTTTTAGAAAGTGTCATTTTTAATAAGCGTTAAATGTTAAAGTGTTACCCCGGGAAATTAAAGCATTAAAAGCAATATCGCTATTTGATGACCGGGATGCGTTATTGCCCGATAAATTATAGATATTGTTTGAAACATTTGAATTGTTTAGATCAATTAACAATGCATCTATTTGAGAAGTGTTAAGGCCGAAGGATGGAGCTGGATTAAGAGTAAGCGATGAAAGTATAGATTCCCATGCATGTGGGCTAGTATAATCGCTAATTGTGTTTGTGCCGGTGATGTAAATGTAAGTAAGCCCCGTTTTAAAATCGGCAATATTGCCGCTAATTGTGTTTGAGCCGGTGATGTTAATGTAAGTAAGCCCCGTTTTAAAATCGGCAATATTGCCGCTAATTGTGTTTAAGCCGGTGATGATAATGTAAGTAAGCCCCGTTTTAAAATCCGCAATATTGCCGCTAATTGTGTTTGTGCCGGTGATGCGAATGTAAGTAAGCCCCGTTTTAAAATCCGCAATATTGCCGCTAATTGTGTTTGAGCCGGTGATGATAATGTAAGTAAGCCCCGTTTTAAAATCGGCAATATTGCCGCTAATTGTGTTTGAGCCGTAGATGCGAATGTAAGTAAGCCCCGTTTTAAAATCGGCAATATTGCCGCTAATTGTGTTTGAGCCGGTGATGATAATGTAAGTAAGCCCCGTTTTAAAATCCGCAATATTGCCGCTAATTGTGTTGGAGCCGGTAACGGAAATGGAAGTAAGTAAAGAAGGTAAATATTGAATATTAAAACTAATTGATTGGGAGCCTGGAAAATTAAATACAGATAAATAATAGGCGTTAATTATTTTAGGACTGTATGAACCGGCTGTTGAGTATGTGTGAGCGTATAATAGAGGGGTTGAGTTTGTGTTTGAAATTGGTGTGTTTGGTGAGCCATCACCCCAATCAATTTCTGATGTTGAATTTGGGAATACTGTTAATTCAAGTCCAAATGTTAGATTATCTGATGGAATAATTGTATCAATAGTAAATGTGTCATCAACTTCTGCCAGTTGATAAACTGATGAAGGATCAATGTAAAGAGTGTTGGAAAGCAATTTATTATCTGAAGATGTAATAAAATAGTAAACGTGGATTGCGTCATTAGCAAACCATTTTAAATCAGAAAGATTAGTATCAAACCCACCGCTTAATCTTGTGCATGTATTTGTAATATAGTTGTTTTGTGTTTTATTAAAAAAAATGAATGTAATTATGTCGGATGCTTCTGCGTTGCTGGTACCGCTATTATCGGCAAATGACATTTTAAAAAGCATCGATGCTGGGTGGTACTGAAGGGATGGAGCTATGCCATTAAATAGATTTCCAAATGTGAATTTTATGGCCGAATAATCGATAGTATAGTTGTTTGTTGATTTTACAATTACATTACTTGAAAACCATGAGCAAGCCGAGTGCCAGACTGATTTGTTGTAAGTGATCGATTCAAAACCAGTGCGCAAAATTGGCAGAAATAAAGTAACCAATGACTGAACTAAGCTAAAACTTGTCCTTACTTTGGATTGGTTAGTTGTAGCTGGTTTTCTTTTCTTAATCGATTTTGATTTTACAATGTTTTTATTAAAATGTGTAGAAAAAACTGATGTTGCAAAAGTGCCTTTTGCTTTCCCGATTAATGGATTTTGTGTAATTGCCATAACCTTATTTTGCCTTTAAAATTCCTTTAAAATTTAAACAGTGATATATCCGCAATATTCGGACTCAGATAAAATAGAAAGTGCAGTGTCCTGGCAATTTAGCCAAATATGAGACTTGCCAGTTGGGAGGTTTGAAGGAAATGTAATATCTTTATCTGCATCCGATCTTGTTGCACAATTTATGAATATCTGGTGGCTCCCGTCTGATTCGCTATAAGAAATTAAATTTACAGTATCTGAAGGATCCCCATTAGTCGTGGGGTTTGTATTAAGCCATGACACATTAACAATATCAACACCTTCCAAAGTTGGGGCGTACACTGACAATAAAGCCCTATCTCCAAAAGAAAACTTAGCAGCGCTGTAATCAATCACATAATTGCCCGATACCAAATTAACAGCATTCTTCATGTACCACCCCAAAGCGTAGGCATACGGTGACATATTCACTGCAATGGATGCAAAACCTGAACGAATGAACGATAGAAACATGATCACCCATATTTGTGCGACAATAAATTTACCTCTTTGTATTAGTTGTGGTTCGCTTTTTTTGTCATTGTATTTGAGGGGTTTAGATCGTAGAATATTTTTACCATAGACGGTAGAAAATACTGCTGTGCCAAAAGAACCTGATGATCTGCCGGTTAAAGGATTCTGAATAATAGCCATAAAAAATTCTATTAGGAAACAAAAAAAAAGGCGGGCAATGCCCGCCCCTAACACGGTATGAAAGGATTACAAGCCCTCATAAATATTAGACAGAACCGGAAAGTTCACTGGCAGCTTTAAATTTAACGACTTTACTCTTTGGCATAACAAACATACTGAATGCTACTGAAGCGTTATCCCCAGGAACAGCAATGTCAACGGTACCGTCTGCTACTGCTATCGGTGTTGAATTAATGTAAACATCGCCTGAGGTGTCATTGATTAAGCAAAAACCAAGTGTTGCAAGTGCTCCAATTTTCGCTTCAACGGTTGCTTGTGTCCAGTTGAGTGTAACTGTGTCAGCAACTGATTTGTCAGCGGTAAACATACCAGCTAAACCGGCTGTATCATTACCAGGCAAAACTTTTGAATAATCAACTGTTGGGGCACCAAGCGCACCCCCAGCGGC
>Ga0307928_10003711_pt1 | contig 11649 bp, 14 predicted proteins | sample AceLakmetagen232_FD_201815 | JGI IMG/M metagenome (GOLD analysis project Ga0307928, IMG submission 201815) | Saline water microbial communities from Ace Lake, Antarctica - #232 | ecosystem: Environmental > Aquatic > Non-marine Saline and Alkaline > Saline | place: Antarctica: Ace Lake...
ACTGTTAATGTGTTCGGTTCCGTTAGGGTCTATCGTTATATTGTTGTTATTGCAATTTCCCTCGATGTCGTTGAAGATAATTATTCTACCGGTTCCGGTCGCTGCGGGGAGGTTTCCTGTAAACGCACCACCCGAAACATCGACATCAAGCACTTTATCGGTCGCTAATATGGTATAAGGCGATGCTCCGTGTGCAACTGCTGTGCCCGTCCATAGCATTTCTTGTCCGATTGTAAGTGAGCCTGTCAAGGTTGCGTCTTTGAAAGTAACATCGGCGTCGGTGGTTAGGTCTTGATTTATTACGGATACAGTTTCTACTGTGAGATTGCCTTGAAGAGCAAGCGTTCTATCAACATTATTCATGTCTATTGTAAGGGTTCGGTCGGCGTCGAAAGCCGCTGTCGAGTCGCTTGCGAAAATCAAGTCAAAGGCGGTTGTCGCGTCTGTTATTTGTATGGTCGCAAATGTCGGTGAGCTTCCACTTGCGATGTCTTGCGGTGTTGAAAACGTTGCAGTTCCGTCGCCGTTGTCAGCGATATTGACCTGATCAGTAGTACCGGTCGCCCAGTCGCTCAAATCTTCATCGGTCAAGTTTTCACTTGCGTCTAAACCCACTAACCGCGCGCCCGTCAATCCGGTTATCCGCGCCGCGCTCGCAAGCATTAGATTATGAATTGAGATATTTGTAAACGTTGGCGAACTCCCGGAGGCTATATCCTGAACGGTTCCGAAAGTAATTGTGCCGTCTCCGTCATCAGTTAATGTCGTTTGGTTTGCGGTCGGCGACATAGAGCCATAAAGATTTATTGTTTGTGAAGATTGAACCCAGCCCAGCGTTGTTCCTTGATATGTTTTTTCATACCCAGCGGCGGCGTCGTAGGTTTCTTCACCCGTTGTCAAAACCTGTTCTAAATCCCAGTTTGCCCCGTTCCACTCGTATATTTGCCATTTAACAACTGCCTGAGCCGTTCCAGAACTCGCTCCGGTTGTAGTGTTGATGTATCTATCACCTACGCTTGGCGCGGCTGGTTCTGATGTTGTAAAATTTACTTCGTCAAGTACAGCCTCATGCAGCCCTACTATTGAATCTCTCCAAGGTCTTGCACTCATATTACGCCTCCCTGATTTCTAACGTACAAACCGATGTAGATTTTATATATACTACAGAACCCGGTGTACTGACAAAATCATCTTCATATCCCGGTTTAATTTCCGTTCCTTTATTCGCTCCGCTCGTTGCAACGTTAGAAGCTCCCCAGAATAAAGACAGACTACCGTGAGTGTTGCGAATTTTTGCCAACAGCTTTCCCGTTGTTAAAGTGTGTGAAGTTAGATAACTATCCCCGCTGGCTAATGTAACCTTAATCGGATTTGCCGCGTCCCCGCGTCCCAAATTGACGTCAAAATACATTCCTTGTTCTAATTGCATTGAATTTGACATAATAACCTCCCGAAAAATAACATAAATTAAATATTGGTTTCTGAAAATTCCGTTGACGCGACTGAATCGCTCGGCAACTGTGTATCATAAGCGTCTCGTAAAAATCTTTGAATGGCTCCGGCTTCATCATTAGTAGTACTACCACCTGTCCACCGGTCGCCATTGACGAAGTCGGTTTGACCCCGCGTTGAAACTGCAAGCATACCAGATAATTCAGATGGTTTTGTAAGTCGAATACAATCTATAAAAGCTGGCTGGTCGTTTCCTGCGCAACTTGCATAAATAGTGCAATCTGTTCCGATTTGTCGAGGTAATCTGAAAAAGCCTGAATATTGTGTGTATCCACTTGCCGTAGAGTTTGCGCTTGCTATGCTTACTTTACTCATATCCGTCCCGTTTGCGTATAAGTGAACTGTTCCGGTGGAACCAGACGGACTTTTTACAAACATTTCTGCATAGAGGATTTCACCCCCTATCATAACATTATTGTCATCGCTCCCTAACGGTTGGTTAATTGCACAATTAGCATTTGACGCAAATAGACCATGTAAATCTCCTATAAATGGCGCGCTCGACGCAAGGGCAAAGTTGCCCGACGTCCACTTAAAACCGCCACTCCCGCTTGCGAGCTCCTCTTCAAAACTACTATCCGAGACACGATTTGTAGTTAATCCGGTTCCGCTGACCTGCGTAGTAGTGTCGGTTACCGCCGTTAGTGAAATGCTCCCTTTATCAACATTGTAATCGCTTTCTCTCATTTTCATTATGATTGTCGCTGCCCCGTCTCCGGTTGCAGTCCCGATCCTATCACTTGTAACTTCTGCCGATATATCCGCATTATACAAAGTTTCATTGTCAATTGTTGTATCAGCCCCCCAGTTTTCACGAAGTTTAGATACTTTTATATAACCGCTTCCGATGTTATCACCATCGGCAGTAGGGGCGGTTGCCGCGACTGAACATTCGAGGACAACTTTGGAATTATCTTCCATATAATCAGCGAGATACTCAAGAACAGAATCAACATCAGCGGAACCATCACCCATTTCGAGATATGATTTTACAACGGTATTCAGACAATTATCAAATTCCCCTTTGACTGTTGACAACATTCCGTTATAAACAGCTATTTCATTTTTAAGATTTGCCTGCAATATCGCATTTAAATCTCGTTCTAAAATAGTATCATCAAAAGCTGTATTGCAGGTGTCGCGCAATTCTTCGTGTGTGTGAATACTCGGATTACTTGTAAGCGTATATTTTCCATCTGACTGCGTAAGAGCTTGTATAGCTCTGTATCGCATTGCAAAGATTTGAAACGCGCTTCCGATTGATGTTAAATCAACTGCCATTTTTTAACCTTTCAATTATATACGGCTAATAATTCATTTTCTCTGACAACTCTATGAGGGACTCCATCGATATTTATATTCAACCCTGAATATTTGCCATAAAGAACATTATCGCCGATGCCGACTTTCATTTTTACTCTCTCACCTGTTGTTGCTAACAAACCTAAACCCGCTGCAACTACTGTTCCGCGCTGTGGTATCTTTTGCGCTGTGTCTGGTATTATTATACCGCCTGCGCTTTTGCTTTCTGCGTCGTCTGGCTTTATCACAAGCCTATTGTCTAACGGAATCACATTCATTCGTTCTCCTTTAAATCAACTGTTAATTTATATACGCATTATTTCTTTTTCCTTCTGCCTTTAGGTTTAGCCTTGGGTTTAGCCTTAGGTTTAGCTTTAGGTTTAGCTTTAGGTTTAGCTTTAGGTTTAGCCTTAGCGCTGATTGTAGCCTCTTTTCTTGGCTCAATGGCAATACAACCCAGATTAACGGTCTTGTCCTCAGTAACGGCGATAAAGGCGGCTTCTACAAGCGCGCCCCAGGCTTTTTCTCTGCCGTGGAAACCTGGTGTATCCCAAGAATTTTTTGCGTGGATAATAGTTTTTTTATTCATTTGTCTTTCTCCAATTCAGAAAATTTCATTTTAATATTAACTCCAACCTGTAATATTCGCTTCTGCGTCATAATTCATTCTATACAGTTCTTCACCGCTTGCTTGAGTGTCGTCAAATTCTGCATCGAAAATACAAGTCAAAAGTTTTTCTTTATCGTGCTGCATAATCAGTTTGACATTTGATTTATTTATACATTTAGCAATAAATATTCCACTTTTATCGCTTTCAAGTATAGGATCTAATTTTATTGAACCGCAACAACTTGCAAGGCTTTCACCCGCTATTCTGTGCCTGCCTTTGACATCAAACGATGCGCCCGAACCGGTAACGTTTGCAAATGGATAAGTAGCAAATAATGTTTCGGCATTTATCTCCTTAAAAGATACTATCAAACGAACAGATTCACCGCCTGCCCTATGTCCTATTGGAGTCTTGCCCTTTTCTTTAGCAAATACACTCTCTATATTAGGCTCTATATCAAAATCATTTCCGGCATCTGTAATGCCGAGACTTTGCCAAGCCCCTCCCTTTTTCTTCCAATATACAGTGCATTCCTGTTTTTCGATATCTGTATTTGCCACTTTATAAGCTACTTTCTTAAAAAATCTACAATAGCTTTCAAAATTCTTTTACGTGTTTCAATAGTGATAACTTTCCACATTCTTACAGGATTATAACCCAAACCTAATTGGTGCGCAACCGGATAATTATATCCTTTTTTTGATCTTGCCCGGCTATATATAGAAATAATTCCATTTTTAATTTCACAATAAACAGATTGCTGCATATTGGTGGTATCAATAAGAGTCTTTCTGCCTTCTGCTAATGCCTTTTTAGAAGGCTTCCAAATATTTCCTTGACCTTGCTCGTTTTTACCGCCTGCATCAAAATTTTGTTTTATAGCCGGAACTACTATATTGCATATAATATTATTTAATTCCTCGCTATCTATGCGCTTTATCCATTTATTTAAATTAGAAATATCAATTTTAAGCATTATGGATTTTCCTGATAGTCGTCTGAGTCTTCATCTAAAAATTCCATCAATATTCCAGCGCCGCTGTCGTTGTAATTGTCAGCTATATTGGGTAGGAAAACATCTTCACTCGTACTTTGGTCCGGTAAATCGGCTATCCCATTCATGACATCTTCAAGATATTGAACATTAGCCCGGTGGTTTTCCCAGATATTTTGGGGAACTAATCCGCGCCGTTGATGTAGCATTACAAGTGTTACCTCTTCGCAGATAGACTCTAAAGCCCCGCCTGACGCCGCCGCTGATGTTGAATATCTTTTCGAAATATACCGTTTGATATAACCGGTTGCCTTCGTTATTATCGCATTGACGCAAGCAGAGGCGATTAAACCCGCTCCGGCATCATCTGATAACTTGATAAGTGTCCGGTCGTCGTATCTTACTTTCATATTTGCTAATGTTGTAAAATTCGCCATTTTTCACCTTAAAATCAGAGAGGGTGCAGAGAAACCAAACACCCCCTCCAGTAGTCGCGGAACAGAATTTACGCTTTACGCCCCATAATAATCGCTCTGGGGTCGCCTGTATGAATCAGCCAGTCGAAAGTAGGCGCGACAAACCACGCCTTCAAACTTTCATCGTAGAAAACTTTTACTTCGGGACCTTCTTGCACTTTTAACCAGATAAGTGCTTTGTAGGGTCCAGTTTTTCTGATTGCATAGAGCCTGTCATGGGAAGCTTCTCGAATAGTCGGGTCGCTGAAGGAATCTAAACCCGTAAAATTCTGAAAACCCCTTTCCGGTGATGCCTGCTGTTTTTGCAAGTCATTGAGTCTCGAATGCATATACGTGTCAGACAGGAACACAAAGTCTTCGGCTGCAACAGAACGGAACGGGTAAAAGGCACCGGATGTATCGGTGAAGCCCTTAACGCTGTGAATTAAATAATCAACAGCGTTGCGAGTTTCCGACAATGACGGGTAGGCGGTAGTTGCGACCGTTATACCAACTTCGTTGTTGACGGTTGCGTTCCAAAGAGAATGTGAAGTCTCGATAAGCTCTGCGCTTGTACCCTCGAAAGTTGTAAGGTCAAATGTAACTCCGTTAATTTCCATTGACGTCGCATTTGCGTAATACAACAGATTCATTGCATACGTTATCGGTTTATTGATTTGCGCCGTAGCGAGCTTGCCGATTTCATTGTCGACAACATTCGACATAGTTCCGGCTTTAAGTTTACGACCTATACGTATCCCTTCACCTCCCCAGTCGATTGTACTTATCTTTTTGGTTTTGTAGTCGATGTCGTTGAAATTTACCTTCCCTTTAAACGGTTCGGGTTCGTTGGCATCTTTGCTGACCATAAATTCCAGTGTGCTGTCAGCTTTTAATTCGCTTTTTTTTGGCATCCAACATATTTTATTCAAGAACTCATACCCTTTTTCGTCTTTGGCGGCGGCGCATGCCAGAGCCATTTCATAATCGAGTAAAAGCTGAAAATCTGTTGAATTAAAATTTTCCATACCCATAAGGTTATCTCCTTTCTATTTAGCTTGCCTTTGAAATTGATAATAGAACTCTAACTTTTTTATTGGTGGCGTCGATGATGTCTGTAAGTTGTCCAACGAGATTGCTTGACGCGACCGATTTCGGTCCAACGGTATCATTATTGACGATATACATATCAGCCAAGAAGTACGCACTCTTATTCAAAGTGAGTCCTCCCGTGAAGTACGCTTCGATTATAGTTCCACCGAATGTTGCAACGCCCACACTTTTATCTCCGGTAGCGACGGCGGTTCTACCCTCCATTGCTCGACCGACAAATTTGTTTGTTGTCGCGTCCGTTGCGCTGATTAAATAACCATCTTCGACAGCAACCAGCGAATTTCTGTAAATTTGAGTTGCTGCTTTTATAGGATAATCCCAAACATTTATATTGCCTGATATTTTCCTCACAGCATCAGCAGTTAAAGCAGTAGCCATACTTAACTCCTTTCTTCAATGATTTTAAGAAAAGCGGCTTTCCCCTTTTCGTCGAGGTTGCTGTATCTTTCACGGATAGCCCCCGCGCTTCCATAAGCTTCCAGCGCGACACTATTGGTCGTCAAATCTTCAACAGCCCTCGAAAATACCGCCTTTTTATCCGGTTTCGGCTCTGTTGAAAGAGCCTGTTTAAGATGTCCGAGCGGTTGTGATTGTTCTAAGTATTCTATTTCCTTCTTGCAGTCGTTTGTGTCAAGGTGTCTGAAGTGAGCGACTTTATCGTCGATGTTGCCGATTTTGCCCGCCGCATGAAGTTTATTGCAAGAGTCCACAATAAATTTATCATGGGCAATTTTGTCATTTTCAGCCTTGAATTCTGCTTTGAATTCGCGTTTAAATTCTGCTTTGTCGAATAGTTCACTTTCAACAAATGCATCATTCTTTTTTGTAGATGTCTCGTCTTCGACATCTTTTTTCGGAAGCGTTTCATTTTCTTGAGAGAAGGAAGCATTATTTTCGCCTTCGGTGGTTAAATTTTCAGCGGCTTCGCTCTGTGCATCGGAATTTTCACCTTTGACGGCGGCGGCGACTTGTGCGGGAAGTCCGGCTAATACATCTCCTACACCTTCAATAAGTGTAACGAGTTGACCGAGTACAGCTTCTACCCCTGTGTTCGTATCGCCGACTACATTGTCAGCAGTTGTCATGTCATCTGGCATATCAATACCTTTCTCTGTTAATGGTAATGCAAAATTAGCTCGATTTTCTTGTTTTAGTTTAGAAAACCGGCTTTTAATAGATTTTTCTTTGTCCAAGTCAAATTGATTTTTGACTTTGTGAATCCATTTATTATCGAACGAGAACGACTCTTTACTGTTCTCGTTTGGTTTGCGTATCGTTTCTTCGAATATCGGTATATTTTCATACTTATATAATCCACTTGTTGTAGATCGTGGTTCATAATCTGTCAAGGGGGGAAACTTGAAATGTGGCGGCGTTTGTCCGAGTAGCGACACACCGAGAAGCTCCGGCGGGTCTGTCATCATATCCGGTGAATAATAAGAAAACTGTTTGATTACTTCGAGACCGGCTTTATTTATTCCGACAAAATCAGCATATAGTATCCCGTTTTTTATACGCATATTAGCTACTTTGCCGAGGTCTGGCGCGTCTGCGTCTGCCTGATTGTGCCCGATGACGATGTTTCCACCGGCGGCGTCAATGTGTTTGTGGTCTCCGATTGTTTCGGGACTCATAAGCGGTGGTAAGTATCCAGCCATTTTTAACAATCCTTAGTAAATTATCGATCATTCTACCTTTTATATCTTAAACGCAAGCGATTCCTCACTATTATTTATCATATCTTCCTTGTTTATATCTGGAACTTCGAGAACCTCGTCACCCTCTTCAGCGAGTAAGCCTTCAATTTCCAATTCTTCAGCGACTTTTTGACTATTAAATTTCATACCGCTTCTTACCAGAATATTTATCAATTTAGCAGTCTCTATTTTATCATTGTTGGCTTCATAAGATAACCGGAATTTAACTCGGGGGACTACTCCAGTTGTAAAGTTAAGATTTAATATCATCTGAACTAATCCAGGGCTATATTGAGTTCCATAATTTATGACATCGTTTAAATAATCTAGATCATCTTGTCGAATATCCTCTTTAACTTTATTGTGAATATTTGCAATCCCGCCTGTCCCAAAAACACCCGCATTACTTGGAGTCTGGCTTGTTGAATCCTGTCCTAGTATCGCAATCGCAAGTTTTTTATCGCAATACTCTATAAAACTCTGCATAGTCGAATATGCATGACCATCGACTTTCTCAAACTTCAAATCACAATCTTTAGGAAGTGCAATAATCGGAGAATTAGCAGCTTCGCTTAGTATACTCAACAATTTTGATTGAGAAACAGCGCCATCAGTAGTACCTATTAGCCAAGGCGCACTGAATTTTTCCATAAAACGCATCCAGAATTTATTTGTAATTTTTTTGTAGAACCACGTCCAGTATATAGAATGACCCAAACCGCGACCCCAGGGATTATCAAGAGTTTCATTATCAACAGCAAGAAAAAACTTGTTTTGAAACAATCTCAAATCAAATTTACCATTGACCATATAGCCCTCATCTCCAAGATACATCCATCCTCTTACGCTATTATCAAATTTATAATTTTGTGCAGGTGGTTCTTTTGAATGTTCTCTACTGAACGAGAAATAATTCTTTTCTTTTGAATTGATATAACATATTTCAGTGCGAGAATTGATCATATCCCATATAATTTCTTGAAATGTAATTCCTTTAATTTTGCTTTCAAGCGTGGTTCTCAAAAATCTTTTCCAGCGTGGTATATTCTCGATTATTCTTGCGACGGTTTCTGCGCCTTTGGCATTTAGTATCTTACGTTCTTCATTATCGTTTATATCATCATCGGCAACTACTTCCCACATTGTAGAACTGATCAATAGACGTGTCTCTATGAGTCCTGCAATCATAGCATCTTTTAGAATAAGATCGTAAAAATCACTATTTTTTTCAACAGCGAAGTCTTTGTCGGTTAATTTCCATACTCCTGACCACTCCATTCCCATCGCTTGGGCATAAAGTAATGTTTCTTTCTGCATTAACTCTACAGTTTCTTCCTGCGTTTTCGTAAGTTTTTCCTCTTCAGGCGTTGACTTTTGCCTTCTGAATATACTTAATATTCCCATTATTCACTCTCAATAAGTATCAATAAAATTTTCGCGTTTTCCGAAACTATAAGCTGCATGTGACTCAATTTCAGCTTTTTTTCGCCCAAGTAAACCGTAACGACATGCATCGATTGCATGATTATAACAATCTCTTGGCTGTCCTTTTTCTTCGTCCATTGAATACCGCCCAATCTCCAAATGTAAATCAGGACAATCATATTGAAGATAACATAATCCCTGATTTATTTGCTCCTGTAACGCTTGAACGCCGTCAAGCACTTTAGGTTTATGAGCGCTATAAGCAGCTAATTGATGATACGTCTGTAAATCGTGTATAAGATGTTTAGCTGAATTATCAACTCCGATAGGACAATTTTCAGGTTTGACTTGATTTCTTAACAGAACTTCTTTTATTTTATCTGCATACGCTTGTGAACCGGTCAAAGCTCCGTAGTATTCATCAACAATAATCGTTTTATTATGGAATCTTTCAAATAACAAAAATGCAGCCGGATGATGTTTTGTACTTCCAATATCTAATCCGGCAAAGTATTCAGACGCTTTCCAACCACCCGGACGTTCTTTAAGAATGTTTTCAGATTTCCAATTCAAACATAATCCCTCTGGACGTGCATTAGTATCTGCAAGAAAGCGCATTCGAAACAACCAATCAGGCATTGTATCACGCATTTCATCTATATCCTCTTTCGAAAATAAAAGAGAATCATAAGCACTTAATTCAACCAATTCCCAATTATCCGCCCGACCTGTTGAAGCCGTCCACTCTGCCATCCAACTACAACGCTCATAAGGTGTAGAACAAAAGTAACATATTCCTTTACGCTCGAATGTTCTTGATATAGCGACACTTAAATCATCTTCACGACATTGAAAACATTCATCGATAATAGCGAGATGATAAGCGATACCTTCTATTTTGTTTATTTGATCTCTTCCATGTAAGCCTGCAAGGAATATCGTTATTCCTTCAGCCTTATAAATACGTTTACTATCATTGTAAACACCAGGCATCCACCATTCCCACCAACTCGGTTTATTTGGCGATAAACGCTTTATATATTGCTCTACGATTACACGGTTTATCATTCGTTCATCAGGTAAGCATATTAACACAAAAATATGTTCACCTGGGTACCGTAATTGTGTTTGTGCAATAAGTGGAGGGATTAAAGCTGTTTTTCCTCCTCTTGTATGCGCTACAAACTGCCGGAATCTTTTGTCGGAGAACAATATTTTATTCTGACTGGGTGTCCATCCGGATATTTTTCGTATTATCGGCTCCATTACTGTTTCCTTTTATCTGTTCAAATATATTACTTACTGTATGTGTTGCAACGGCTTCTTTTTGATTGATTGGAATAATTGTATTTATAAGCGCAAATATATTCGGAGCGTTAAGTTCTGCTGGTCTGAAGGCACTATCCAGTATTTTTTGGCTTGTCATTATTGCTCGGATTGCGAGTTCAGTTTCATTTTCATAAATTGCATTTTCAATAATCCCCTCAATACGCTCGAGATTTCGCGCTGATTCTTTAGCATAATTTACAAGAACCTCTTCTGTGTCCTCATCTTTAATAAGTTCTTCGAATTTATATTTCTTAATCCATGTACGAATTGTAACCTGATTTTTACTCATCAATTTGGCTATTTCGGTAATTGAATAACGTCGTTTATAGAGTCTATATGCAGTGAGGTGTTGAGAATTCATTTTATTAAGTAAACTGACTGGCGTATTATTCATAATAATAATATCCTATGTGTCCTTTATTTAGGTCATAGGTTAAAGTGTGGAATATTATTTATGATTTGTCAAGTATTTATTTAAAATAAATGCGTAGAAGTGCGTAGAATTGATTATTTTGCTATTGATATAGAAAGGGTAGGCACGGTAAAAATAATTTATTATTCGGTCTCCTCTTCGTATAGCATATACCACAAATTTGTAATATTCTTTTTGCGAATAATAAACGTTGAATCTTCTTTTTCTATTGTTATAAACCGCCACGATTCTTTGATGCTTATTATCTTGCTTGACGGAAACGCTATTGTGTCAAAAGTTGCTCGCTTTCCGTTCGTCATAACAATAGAAAGATACTTGTGTAGTTTTACGTCAAAGTTTTTAAGTAGTTTCATTCGGTCTCCTCTTTCGTGTTTCTTAAAAATATCGCATAGCTTTCAATTTGGTTCTTGTTCCAACAATCAATTGCTTTTTGTTTTGAGATGTAACCGTCGATAGATACTCCGCAGCCTCTACAACTGATTGTCCATAAATCATCAAACTGACTAAGGTGTCCAGAGTGTCCACAATAATTACAGGTTAATATTGATATAGGCTCGCTGTGTCTTGGCATTTGTTCTCCTTTTAGTTAATACCCCCTCCCCGCCGGAGCGGAGAGAGGATTTTTGATTTTACTTAGAGGCTTTTATACAGCAGTCAAGGCATAAATCGAGACCGTTTATGTCTCCGTAAAAATCCCCCGCTTTGTAGTCTTTGGCGCATTCGTCGCATTTCCAGGCGAGTTCTGCTTTAAAAACTACCGCGTCTTCTGGGAATTTGT
>Ga0307928_10003712_pt1 | contig 11647 bp, 5 predicted proteins | sample AceLakmetagen232_FD_201815 | JGI IMG/M metagenome (GOLD analysis project Ga0307928, IMG submission 201815) | Saline water microbial communities from Ace Lake, Antarctica - #232 | ecosystem: Environmental > Aquatic > Non-marine Saline and Alkaline > Saline | place: Antarctica: Ace Lake...
TTCGTGCGATTACCGCCGTACTCCCGTTGTTGACAACTGCTTCCGAAGGCTTCGCGCTAGATGTTGAGCGCATGGCAATGGCAGCCGGGACCATGGATGTTGCCTTCGCTAAGGTGGAACAGTCGTGGGACTACCGAATTGAAAGGTTGAAGTCTCAGCTTAACGATCTGTCAATCAGCGTAGGCGAAATGCTCATCCCCGCCGTCGAATCTTTCTTGGAGATATGGGCAGGCATGTCTGATGGGTTCAAAGCAGTTATCGAATTCTTAGGTCCACTTGGAGAAGGACTCGCAGCAACGGCAGGCTATCTTGGGGCAGCGGCTACAGCTGCGGGATTGTTCGCTGGATCTCTATGGTTGGTGAACAAAGCCATTATCGCATTGTCTGCTCACCCTATTATTGCAGGACTTACGGCGGTTGCATTCGCAATCGGGATAATCGTTTCGCAACTCAAAGACGCAGATAGCGCATCGCGCTCTCTTGCGGCCGAACTACGTGGATTACCTACCACTGGCACCGTTGAAGCAGGTAGAGTTGGTATGCCCACGGCCAGGGAAGACATCGTCTTAAAATTCACACCAGAAATCACAGCCTTCCTGACTAAGTGGACAGAAATCATGTCCAGATATGGCCCCGGAGATCAGGTCCAAATAGAATCGTGGCTTCCAAATCTCATCCGCGAACTAGAGTTTGAGGCAATGCCAACCTACACAGGTGGGTTCTCTCGTGAATCGCCGTTTCCCTTGACAATCGTCTGCGAGCCAGTACGCGAAGCAATCATTGTCTCTCTAGTCGCTGGTATTGAGGATGATAGCGTGGCTAGAGCTATTGCAGAGAGCTTCGGTTATGCGGCTGGATTAGGGCTTGCTGGATCAGAGATGCCTCTTGGCCCACTGGCGATAGCTCCTTCTCGCATTTATGACATGAAAGTAGCCCTCGCAGAAGCGCGGCTTGAATTCGATGCCCTGTGGGAATCATTACGAGAAGGCACCGTCATCGCAGAAGACGGAGAAACCCAGATAGACGCGATGATGAGAACATGGGACGAGATGGAGGATATAGCCAAAGCCTCTGAAGAATGGATGACACTGCTTAAGAAATCGATGGACATCTCCCCAGAAGATGTGGCTGTGATGGGTGGGATAATCCAGGTGATGAAGGATATTGTCGGTGCCACATCCACATTCATTACAGAAACACGCGCACTAATCAAAGAGTTTGAAGACGCTGGCGCAGGCACGGCTCGGCAAGCGGAACTCATCCAAGAACTGTCTGGTAGCTACAAGACGGCGATCGCGCTTCAAGAGGCATTGGCCAAGGTTGGGATAAAAGCAGACGCGAGCCTTCTCAAAATCATAGAAGATACCTACAAGTTCAGAGATGCAGTAGAAGATCTTTCCGGTGCTGTTGAACAAGCAATCCAAGGGATTGCTGGGATCGCAACAGGGGCAGCAAGTACATTCGGCGGAGAGAAAGCTGATCTGTGGACTGGGTTCGTAAAGCTCATCGCAGCTCTGTCTACTGCATTAAACGAGAATGTGCTTAAACCTCTAGCAGATATAGAAAAGGCGCAAGGTAAAGATGGAATCGCTACCGGCATATCAGGGGTAGCTTCTGCGATCAACCCATTCCTTGGCATTGCCGCTGCTGGCTTTGGCCTAGTTTTCAGCGCAATAGAATACCTAGAGCAACAAAAAGCTGCTGAAGATGCACGAATGCAGGCCGAGGAACAAGCTAGGTTAGATTCATTACTGGCCGCTTCTGACGCAGTTGTTTCGTCATTCTGGAGCCTTGTTGAGTCGGCCGAGTCAGTAGCCGAGATTCAGAAGGGCCTAGCTCAACTCCAGGTAACGATCATGAGCGCACTGCTGGGCTTCCTGTGGCCTCTGGCGAGCGTTCTGGAGTCCATCAACAGCCTGTTCGTGCTACAGGAAGAGGTTGTCAAGAAAGAAGTTGAGCAGAGAGAGAAACTATTATCTAGCCTGAACGTTCCGATTGGCTTCCCGATCAACCGGATCAGGTTTGCTGCAGGGACACCGGGCGAGCCGGTTACGTTCAACGAGAGCGAGACTGGGAGCGAGTCTGAGCAAGCTGTCAAAGAGATTCTTGATTGGTGGCAAGAGGCAATGGAGCCATTCCGAAACGAAATTCTTGAGATGATCCAGCCTATCGCTGAGTTTAGAGACAGAATGAGAGAGGTATGGATTGATCTATTCCCAGACGTTCTCTCTGCGCTCGAGCCAGTCTTAGAAACATTCGGGTGGGCACTAAGTGGACTGGCTGATTGGATAGAGGATGTATTTGCCAAAGACATGAAGAAATTCTTCAAGGGATTTGGAGATTGGTGGAAGACCGATGTTGATCCATTCTTGAAATCTGAGGTATTCCCAAAACTTGCCGAATGGGGGCTTGCTCTCTGGGAGATCATCGAAGATATAGTCGGATTCTTAGAGACAACAGTATGGCCGTTCGTTGAAAACACATTGTGGCCACTGATAGAAGAAATCGGCGGCAAGATGGTAACCCTTCTTGGAGATGTTGTAGACAAAATACTAGAACATTGGCCAGTGATTGAAGCATATATCTTGGGAGCAATCGAGGACTGGGCAACAGGAATAGAGACTCAAGTTGATGAGTTCATAGAACTTGCCGACGCTGCTGCGCTAGTTAGCGAAGCGTTAGATCCATACAACCTTGGCATCTACGATTTGGAAAAGGCGTTCGGGGCGTTCGGAGTTGGTTTGGACGATCTCGTTGATGCAATGGATGGCGTTGATACTGTACAGGGCTTTTACGACGCAATGTTTGAGCTTGGGCTAACTACTGAAAATGTAAGGTCAATTCTGGACACACTCGGACTGTCTGCCAGTGACGTTCGTTCAATCCTTGAAAGCTACCAAAGCCTGCAAATGGCAGCAGCAACAGAGGAAGCCTTCAGGGATATGTACAGAGAGGCATTAGACGACGACACATTATTCAGGGATGAAGTGCCCGACGATCCTTCTGTTCCCTATGTTCCTCACTTGCCTCCAGTTGTAATTTCTGGAGGACTTACTTCGGAAGAGATAGCAGCAATCATCCGAGATCATGGAGGGCGCGGCGGCGTCTTTGGCTCTACCGGCCAGTGGGTGCCGTATACGACGTGGAACGGTGTGCCTGTTGAACAACTTGGTGCAGGCGGAATTGCTATGAGTGCTACCCCTGTTGTCGTCGGAGATGTACCAGAAGCGATCATCCCTCTAAACCAGCTTGCAAATATGCTCTCTACGCAACCATCTGCTGCAGGTATGGCAGGAGTTGGAGGATTCGGCGGTGGGATCGGAAGCTCTGCGATAACGATCAACGTCAATCTGTCGCAGGAACGACTCAGCCAAATCTTGATCAGAAAAATGACTAGCGCGAATGTGAATGATAACGGCGTGGGGTTTGCGCCGATACGGGTAGGATAATGGCCAGAACAATAGACAATGCGAACATCCTCTCGAAGATATCGGGACTGACGATACGAGTGTACGACGGCTCTGACTGGATCGATCTTGTTGATCCAGCAGGATCCTCGTTCCCTGGCTATTCTCGCATTAAAGCCTACCAGTGGAGCTACGACCAGAAGAATGGTAAGTGGGTAGCTACTGTCACATTCACCAATTACCAGTATCTGAGAGATGCTGGCGAGAGCCTTGATCCAACTGATACGTCAGACTTCAATCCGTTGGGCGTTCCTTTGTTGGGCGCCTACCACGCATTCGAGATCTGGATGGGCAAGTATGACACATCTACTGTTCCGATTGCCGGAACTGAGGCGATGGTATTTAGTGGACGTATCGGACCTGACTCAATCCAGCCTGACGAGGGGATCGAGGGAGAGGATTTCGTCGTTGCTCGAATCGTCGGGGTGACTCAGCCATGGTACGCGGACTACATCGACAAGATCGATCGAGGGAAGCTCTACACTGACTGCTACCTGTCAGGCATCTGGAATTCTACGACTGCGTTTGTCGTAGGCGATGTCGTTACTCTGTCAGGAGTAGCGTATCAGTGCATCCTTGCGAGTACGAATAATCAACCTCCAAACATTACTTACTGGACTGTCTTCACAGGGACGAACAACATCTGCAATCAGATCTTGACCGACTTCGGGCATGAGGCAAATATCGTAGTAGCTCCGTCACCAACTGGACTCGATCCGCTGACCTTCTACTGCGAGAACTACGAGATTGGCGATATATCAGTAGGGGATGCCATCCTGAGACAGGTCAGTTCGATCGGCTTCCTTCTGCAGGAGAAGTGGAACGATACACAGGCGAACTTCGTTCCTACCATCGTGGATCCAGATCGTGACAACGTGACTCCTGACATCAATCTTGAGGGCAACATCAACACGTCACGTATTACCTACTCTGAAGCTAATGTGAGGACGTTCTGCCGCGTTGTGTTCTACAACAGGGATGACGGCAGCTTCTCGTATGTAGATGCAGAGAACGATGCTGCAAGGTTGATCTACGGGATACCTGGCGCCGGAGGTACACGTCTACACAAGCGGATGCGTGTCGTAGAGAACGACAAGTCGTGGATCGACACTGAGGTAGAGGCACAGAAGGAAGCGAACTATTGCGCTCAAGATGCTGGGACACCGCTGATCACCAATCAATTTGTCATCCCGTGGCTAGTGCTTGGAGTTGAGGGTGGAGACCTTGTACAGATTGAAACGCCATCGAAGACGATGGTTATTGGCGTGTTGACCATTCAGCACAATGTTGGGGATGGCGACATGTTCGGGCACACGGTTATCACTGGCGTATTAGACCGGCGTGTTGGCAACTACGACTACTGGTTCGAACGGGCGCGGACAGACAACCAATTTAAGTCAGAGCGATACAACGAACTCATGCAAGGCCCGATACCAATGAAGCCGAAGAACGTTGTATGCAAGTCGGTGTGGGGAAAGAATGTAGCAGGACAGCCGGCGCCTTGGATTGACGTGTCTTGGTTCGGAGCGCAGGATGGGAGAACGAGATCGCACGTGTTGAGGTATAGGGAATTGAGTCCTCGGGATTCTGGCAACGTCTTTTGCGGATCCTCGTTGACAGTGTTGGATGTCTCTAAAGTATGGACGGTGAACGCTTACCGTAATGGCGGATATTGCTATCTCACAGGGACTCTTGGCCCAACTGTTGATGGAGAGCACTGGGCTGACGATGCCACTTGCGAGGGAGCAGTGTCGAGGCTGGGAACGGATAATTTGAAACGGATACTCTCTAACACGGCGACACAACTTACGTTCGCAGATGCGTGGACGGTTGAGCCTGTCGTTGGAGAAGAGTACGAAATCTATTGGGCAACAGGAGATTGGCACGAAGTCACGATAGGCAAGGAACAGTTTGTTCAACTACCGGGGCTTCCAGAGGGGAATGAATACATGATTGAAGTGGCGGCAGTCCCAACCGTCAGCGGGACATAGGGAGGACGGAATGGCTGATTATAGGAAAGTATTTGGCAGAATTGTTACTGATGCTGAAGGAGCAGTCGGAGGCGTTTCCGTCACTGTTTACCAGACAGGAACGACTACTAAGATTACTCTGAAGGACAACAAGGCAGGAACTGAGGCGTTGGCTAATCCGTTTGATACAGATGCGAATGGTGTGTGGGCGTTCTTCACTGACATTGAAGCTCTCTCTGGCTATGACTACGAGGTTGACGTTGTATTTGAAAAGAGCGGACTTGGGTTCTCAGTGATGAACGAGATGTACGAAAACATTACCATGCCTGGGGCCCCTAGCTCTGGCGCAGTCGTTGACTCGGACTTCGATGCAACGACATTGCTGTATGCGACATTAGACAATACTCCGGTAGCGACTACACCGACAGAGTTTATGGCAGTGCTGTCTGGAGAAGCTGCTGCTGCGTTTGCATGGAATAGCCAAGACCTTACAGGCATCAAAGATCTTACAGCGCAGAATCTAACAGATAGCGCACTCACCACAGGCAGAGTTGTCCTGGCTGGAACGGCAGGAATTTTAGAAGATACTGCGAATCTCACATGGAGTGGAACTCAGTTTGATGTCACTGGGAACCTCTACAGTGACGGAGAGAACGTGTCTCTAGACGGAAATACGTCTTCAAGGATATTCAGCGCTGGATTTATCAGGCTACAGTCTCCGTCGAATAGAATTGGCGTGGCCACTGGCGTATACATGGAGATTGCGACAACGGTTACGAGTGGGATCACAACGATTACACACCAAGGATCTGCGCCAACAGTGCTGTGGACTGTACCTGCGATGACGTTTACGACTGCATTTGAGGTTATTGGTGCGACGACTCTTGTTGGGCTGACAATCAGTGGAGACACGGACTCTGCCGGCAAACTCGACTTTCAGTTCAATCCGCTGACAGGTTCAGCCACAGGGCATATTATCAAGGCTACTCTCACCACGGCAACCGATTACAATGGAACGACTGCAGGTCTGATCGTCAAGAACTACTTCGCAGACAATGCCTGTACGGTAACAGGAGGAGAACTTACTGGCCTCTACGTCAACGTGAAGCAACTGGCAGTTCTGACAGGAGCGGCTAAGTCGTCATTGATCTCTGCCCACAACTACGGAACCGGCGGAGATTACCAGTCGATTGACTACGGAGTTGTTCTATACGGAGATCTAACGGCAGGCTTCGAGTTGACAGGCGGAACGTCGGATTACGGTATCAAGATGGGCAGTCAGATAATCTCAGTCGCAGACATCCAACTATCGAGCGGGGCACTCATCCAGACTGGCGCGGCAGATCCTAACGGGAGCGTGACTGGCACTGATGGTTCTGGCTATTTCAGAACTGGAACTGCGACAGCGACAACAATATTATACGTGTGTACTGGGACCACGAACTGGACGGCCCTCGGAGGCGGTGCGGGTGGTGGTGACGTATACGTCACCGGTACACCAGTTGATAGCCAGATAGCGATATGGACTAGCGCAGATCACATCGAGGGAGACACTAACTTTCAGTGGGATGGTTCGGCCTTCATGCTGCTCGGAACTCAGTTCATCAAGGAACAGTCGGAGGCAGCTGCAGACAAAGCAGGGTATGGCCAGCTATGGGTAAATACAGCTGTGCCAAGTGAGTTGTGGTTTACGGGCGACACTGGAGTTGACGTGAAACTTGTTAGTCTTCTACACACAGATATAGCTGGCGAGATCGTTGCGATTGCCGAGAAGACAGCGCCGATTGGCGTAGACGAGTTTCTTATCGAAGATTCAGCGGCCTCGGATGCCAAGAAAAGCGTAAAGCTATCAAACCTTGGCGCGGATGCTGGTATCGCGCGGCAAACAACCGAGAACGTAATCTTGTATTGTGCGTATACATCTGGCAGCGATGCCTCTGCTGATCCAACATCTTCAGGAACGCCATACAAGACAATTGACAAAGTGTTCGATTACATCCGCGACAACTTCCCGCTCATCGTTCACGATATAACGATTAGGATGATGGAGCTTGAAACAATCACTACTGAGCCGGATACATCTGGCATCTACGTGTTAGGAACACTTACGATTGAAGGACATAACGGCGTAGATCCTCTACATGCGGAAGGGACGTGTGAGGTAGGAGGGGCAAGTACAACAGTAAACATAGCTGCTGGAGATGTACCAACTGACGATGTCTATAACGGCGGGTATTTCTGGATATACGAATCAGATGGAGGGATGGGCGTCCTCACAAGCAGCGCAATAAGCGACTGCGATGCCGGAAACGACACAGTTACAATAGCAGATTCAATCTCAACGGACGCTTCTTCAAAGTACGCGCTATGTGGTATCGCTGGCCTATATCATGCGAGTGGGACAAGTTGGAAAATCAGCACAACTTTGGGGAAAATAGCGTTGCTTGGGATACGATTGGAGAATATCATTGTCTACACAGTGTCGTCGAACTCTACATTTACGAATTGTTATTGGGATAATTCTGGATACGCTGGATGTTTCCTGCCCGGCAACTCTGGTGTATGTCCTCCGATGACAACTATTATAAAATACTGCAACTTAATCTCTAAATCAGGAAACAATACCATCAGTTCGTTTGGTAACTATAGTATTTCATTTTACTATAGCATATCCTCAGGAGGGAATGGAATCCGAGCAAGCTATAACGGGATGGCAAGATGTTACTCCTCAAACTTATCCCACAGCGGCAACACGTCCGTAGAGGTATCTATTGGTGGGAAAGTATCAGATTACCTTGGAACATGCACTTCTGTTGGAACGGTGACTGAAACAGCCGCATCATTCGGTTGGACTGACTTTGTAACAGCGTAGGAGGATAAATGATAGTAATATATAGACAAGACGGCAAGGTGCTAACAGTATTCCAGGGGTACATTGCGAGAACTAAAGACAATACTATCTGGTCTGATGACGGCAATCGCGTGTCTTTAGAGGATGGTGTGTGTGCTGTGCTAGTAGCTGAGCAATCAATAGAGCATCTGATTACGATTGACGAAAACTTAATGCCGACGATCAATGCTGTCTATCCTGATGATTTCACACCGTTGGATAAAGACACAATAGATAGCTACATTGATAGGAATACTGGGAACAACATCAGCAAAGCGATCCATCCGATGTGCGGTGATCACGAGACTGACGGGATTGTGCGCGATCAGATCGCGCAGATTCTCAGTAACTTAGGACAAAAGCCGACAGCTAAGTTTGCCAAACTACAGAAGGTTGCCATTGAGCAGATAGCTAAAGGCAAAGATGAGAAAGCAACGATGCAACCTGGATTGGAGGAATAAATGGCAACAAAAGTAGCGACAGCAGGATTGCCTCTTGGCGGAGTAGTGGGGATTGTAACTCACCACTCGGGATGGACTAAGGCTACGTTTGGAGAGGTTCCTGAGAAGGTTCTTGTCCCTAGCGCCCCTGTGATCGATTCTATGGGCGCTCCAACGGAGTCTGCGGGTACATTGGTACTTAGTATCACCATGCCAACGGAGGACACGGGAGGGAACACTCTGGCGCAGTCTGAAATCGTGAAGGTGAGGATGCACCACAGCACGAGTTCTGGAGTGGCGACAGACGATTTGTATGTGGACTTCCCTCCTGGCGTTACATTCTCATGGGTGCCTGGAGATATTGTCACACACTACGCAGCGATCCGTGTTCAGGATACTCACGATCACTGGTCGGCACTGTCGAATGAGAAGCATGAGGCAGCGAACAAGGGAGCGGTTGATCCAGAAGATGACGGGCTTTGGGCACATCGATTAGGTGTGGATTCAGATTGGCATGAAGACGATCCGACCACTGCTGATGTCAGATGGGAGAACGTCGTACTGTACTGGAAGAACAACAAGTACGAGATCTCTGACGGAGACACTGACAAGACGTACATTTGGTGGGATCACACGGACTCGCTAGTGTTCCAGGCATCCGATACGAAGCCAACGCTGACATTCGAAGATGTCCTTGTAGCCACAACCGACGCAGGAAAGCTGTACCTGATGATCTACTCTCCGATGGTGCTGGCTGACTTCATTCGTGCAGGCGTATTGCAGTCGACCAATTGGGCTGCAGCAGTAGGGTCAGAAATTGATCTTGACAACGGGACGATCAGGCTAGGTGGATCGTCTGCTCCGAAATTCTCAGTTGACACAGATGGCGTGCTTACATGCACAGATGCTGTTGTAACAGGTTCCCTTACTACTGGTGCTGCCTCCTCAATCGGAGGGTCTTACATCAGCACTGGCGTTATCGAGTCTACAAATTGGGCAGCGGCAGTAGGATCTCAGATTGATCTTGATGCAGGAACGATCGAGTTGGGTGGATCGTCATCTCCCAAATTTTCTGTAACAGCAGCAGGTGTGCTTACATGCACAGACGCTATCGTGACAGGGAACCTTACCACTGGTATTGGGTCTACAATCGGCGGTACATTCATTGATGAGTTAGGCGTAGGGAAGCTCGTTTCAGGAACTATTGCATCTCAGTCGATCGTGTTAGGGATTACGGGAACAGATGATTGCGAGATCAGAGCAGGTATCAATGCTGGAGACTTCGACAACAGCGAGGACGGTGGGGTTCACCAAGGATTCATCATTGGCCTTGACTACTCTGACAGCAGCAAGGCAAAGCTCTACTTCGGCGGACCTGATGTAAATGGCTTAAATCGTTTTATGAAGTGGACAGGCAGTGTATTAGATGTTAATGCTGACCTTATATGTACTGATGACTTTCTATTTGCTGGGCTAATATCAAAACACATTTCGTATGCAGAATTTACCGGGGCTGGGCTAGATGACATGACGACCAATAGTGCAGATGACTATGGTGGTACAGTTGAGAGAAATTATCGTGTTCGGATTGACCTAGCTGCTGCAACAGACACATTTGAATGGTCTCATGATGGTGGGGTTTCGTATGAAGTCACAGATATTCCTATTGCTGGAGTCGCGCTAACTACAGGATACGAACTCGAAGAAAATGTAAAAATCACATTTGGCGCAGCGACCAAACATACTGCTACTAACTACTGGGACTTCTCCGTTGGAGATAAAACAACAAACATCCACAACATGGCAGGCGTACACCAAATCTTCGCTAGTACACTCATGCCAGCGACGGACACTCGGATCAAGCTCGACGGATACGGTCTGGGGGGTGGGATAGACTTATACAGTGGACCGGCTGCTAGTTCTCATGTCAATCTTCATGCCGAAGGAAGTATAAGTCTAGACGCCTCGGGGGGGGCATAACCCTCACCTCTGGTGGGGGAGATGTCGAGATCGATTCAGGCGCTGGAGATATTGTGTTGGACTTTGGAGGATCGGTAATCATGGACTTCGGAGCAGATACGCTAGAGTGGGTTAGTGTTACGTATGCCGCACCTCCAGCGACAACTCTATGGGGATATATCAACGTGGTGACATAATGGCGATAACGATCCAACTTACAGCAACCGGCGACATTGAGATCGTTGCCGACAACGACATCATCTTCGATGGGAAGACTGTTGATTTCTACAAGGACGCCACTCATCGCATCAAGTTCACAGGGCATACGCAAGGTGCGACAGGTGCTGCTTCAGGATGGATTGAAGCCAGCTGTAACAGCGCGAATAAAAAAATCTTCTTGGCTGGATCAGACAACAAAATCCCGCTCTACTGGAACGTAAGCAACTGTCCAGTGTGGGGGAACGGAGTGTGGTACGCCATCGGATCTCTCGTCCAAGGAGACGATGTGACTACCAATAAGAATATGTATAGATGTAAGGTAGCTCATTCTGGTACTGCGGATTTGAGACCTATTTCTGGAGGATTTTGGGGTTCTTACTGGGATCTACGCAACGATCTCGATGACGGCAGGAAATACCTATACATCAACAACTGGTCGTAAGGAGTGAAGATGAAACAGAACTTGACGGTAGAGCAACACTGGAAACTGTCTGCGTATGCGTCACGGCAGTCTGCTGCTCAGATAGCAGCAGTTGGAGCGCAGGAAGCTGCAGGACACGCACACACGAAACTGCTGATTGCACAGCAAGAAAAGGACTTAGCACAACAGGCTGCGAATGTAGCTAAGGCTGAGTCGTCACGGATATTCACTGAGGTTGCGAAAGAGATTGGAGCGAAAGGTGATCCTGCGAATATGAAGAT
>Ga0307928_10003713_pt1 | contig 11646 bp, 10 predicted proteins | sample AceLakmetagen232_FD_201815 | JGI IMG/M metagenome (GOLD analysis project Ga0307928, IMG submission 201815) | Saline water microbial communities from Ace Lake, Antarctica - #232 | ecosystem: Environmental > Aquatic > Non-marine Saline and Alkaline > Saline | place: Antarctica: Ace Lake...
AGGCAATCCATAAAAATCTGAGGGAGATTAAAGACTTGAAGCTTCAGCTTGGCTTAAAAACATCAGACAATGATAAATCTGATGGATATAAAGCTTTAGAAAGTATGCAAAGAAAAGCTGAAGAATGGAGACGTAACAATCAAGGAAGCCGAACATTATGCTGTCCACATTGCGGTAAAATGACATTGTTAAAAATTAGAATGGACATTTGGGAATCACAAAAGCATCCATTCTTTAAAGACCGAGTACTGCATAATAAGCAAGGTGTAGCTTTATATAAAGCTGGTAAAATAACTAAAATGGATTTAGCCCTTATTTTAGATGAAGATGCCAAGTCTACTGATTATGTTGAGTGGATTTTAGAAAAAGTTGAAAAAGGTATTGACAAACCAGATTAAACGTGGTATAATGGTTGTATGGTCAAGTTGATGGACACAAAATGTGAATATAAAGGATTAAAAAATGTCTAAAAATGGTGATAAAACTTTAGTAAGTTTGGAAAAGAGTTTAGATGAAGCTAAAAATGGTAAAGGTGAAATAGTTAAAGATTTAGATTCTTTTTTAGAGAGTTTATAATATTAAAAATGGTCAAGCTGATGGGTGTGAAAGTAGCACGCCAGGTTCATACCCTGGAGGAAACAGTGCAATTCTGTTATTAGCAACCAATGGTTGAAAGACTATAGAATAACTAACCAGTGAGGAGTATAGTTCTCATTTAAGTAGTGTCGCCTATACAGCGTAATCGAAAATGGTATAGAATTTTATAGAGAGGATTTTGGAAAATATTTCCCCAACCTACCAGATATTAGGTCGGGCGAAAAAAGGTGATATGAAAAGATTATGCCCAATCACCACTAATATCACCAAATGTTTAATGAAAGGTAATATGCAAGTTTTAGATTTAAGTAAACAGAAAATTGATAAAGTATTGGGATATTGTTACATTCTTGATAAAACTCATCCTTTAGCTAGTAAAGGTGGAAAAATCTATGTTCATAGATACATAGCATCTTTGAAAATTGGAAGATGGTTAAATCCAGATGAACAGACACATCATAAAAATAGTATAAAATATGATAATAGACCAGAAAATTTAGAAGTTTTAAGTGCTGAAAATCATGGTAAAATACATAGTATAAGAAAGAGGAAGAATTTCCCGAGACCGTGTACAAGTTGCAAAAAATTAACTTTAAATAAATATTATTGCTCTGTTAAATGTAGTTCGTTACATAGAAGGAAAGTAGAACGTCCTTCTAAAGAGATATTAGTTCAAATGATTAAGAGTACTTCGTATTGTGCAGTTGGAAGAAAGTTTGGTGTTTCTGACAATGCTGTGCGAAAGTGGATTAATTAAAACCAAGCTCTGTAGTATAACGGATAGTGCATAAAGCTTCTAACTTTAGTGTGAGGGTTCAATTCCTTCCAGAGCTGCCAGAGAATATTTTTAGTGCTTCTACACACTTTGATTGAAAGAGGGAAGATATTAATTTATTCTCAACCACAGAGAGTGGGCGAGTGGTACGTCACTCCGCTTGGAACGGAGAAATCGCAAGTTCAATTCTTGCCTCTTTGACCAAGAGGTTTTAATCGTTTTACTCAAACCCAAAACGATTGCCAAGCTCTATAGTGTAATGGTTTAGCACATGATGTTTTGAACGTCATAGATTTGGTTCAAATCCAGATGGGGCTTCCAAATATTATGAGTTATTGAAACCTTTCACAAGAAAAGGGAAATTATTACAATATTAGGCAAAAAATAAATAGAGTGGTTGCTCTCATACCTAGAAATTGGGAGAAATAAATGAAAAAAAGTGAAATAAACGAAGTAAAAAAGGCATTCGAAGAAGCTGAAATTTCTTTAAGAGACAAAAAGAGAAAAAAAGTAAAAGATTTAGTTATTAGAACATTGACAAAGATTGACCATATAGATGATAATATTGCTGATTTAAAGAAAAAAGTTGCAGAGTTACAAAAAGACCGAAAGGTTCTTAAATTAGATATAGATGATTTAAAAGAAGGTCGTTTAGACCGAATTGAAGAAAGACAGAAGAAAGACAAGAAAGCTAAAAGTGTATCAGTATTTACTGTAGAAAAAGATGAAAAAAATAGCTGTGACAATTGGTGGAAACAGCCATATATGATTTTTGACCAAGCGCTACCTTATTATAATAATACAAGTATAACAGTGCCGTATTTAGATAATACTGTAACATATTGTAGTAGCGGAGCGTCAAGTGTAACTGCTACTAATTCGTTGGATGTACAATTTGTTGGAAGCGCAGCTACTGTAGATTTTACAGTGTTAGATAATTCAGCTGCTAAATTTGATACTACAGGTTCATATGATATTAATGGAAATATAATTAATTTAAGATAGGTATTTTAGCAATCACTCTATGAAAATTTTAAAAGTAATACAAAAATATTTATTTAATGTTTTAATAAGTATTGACCAGTTAGGAAATACTCTCGCTGGCGGTGACCCTGATGAAACTATATCGAGTAGATTAGGAAAACACTTTAAGAATTCTGAATTTAGAAAATTTGTAGATTTATTATTTGGAAAGAAACATTGTGAAAACGTTATTGAACCTGATGAAGGTGACGAAGCAGTACTTAAGTAACCAGGCCTTATGACCGAGTGCATAGGTGACGGATTGCAAACCCGTATACGAAGGTTAAATTCCTTCTAAGGCTTCCAGTAGATTTAATCTGCGACCAGTCGGATTGGTGGAACGGTAGACACACTAGACTTAAAATCTAGCGGGCGTAGAGCTCGTACAGGTTCGACTCCCGTATTCGACACCAGCTGAAGTAGCTTTAATGGCAGAGCGCCTCACTTGTAATGAGGATGTTGGGGGTTCGACTCCCTCTTTCAGCTCCAGTTAGACGTGTAGCGAAGGATAATGGAATAAATTCTTCCTGCTAAATAGAATAGATGCCAGGTGACAATATTTGAAATTAGAATATTAGAGTCCAAACCCGAGGACGCATTGCGACTAAGGGGCTATTCCGCAAAACAGTCTAACACCAGGTTAGGTCGGGCGTTAAAGGTGATATGAAAAGATTATGCCCAATCACCACTAGCCTCCATGTTTCGTAGAATAACCAGTTCACCTGCCAATTGAGGTATGGTGGTGTAAGTTTGAGTCTTACCGAAACAACCAATCACTGTGGTGTAACGAATAACATTTTCGGCTACGAACCGAAAGATTGAAAGTTTGATTCTTTCCAGTGATTCCTGTTAGTGTGGTGGAACAGTATACACAACCGTCTTAGAAACGGTAGCCGTAATGGCTCTAGAGGTGCGAATCCTCTCACTAATACCATCCAACTTAGTCAGAGTTGTTTTAAATTTTTGTAGAAAGGCGAGATAGGAAACGCAAAGTCAATGTAGAGGCGGAGTTGCAAGAGTCTACACTTAAGCAACTATGTAAGGTGACTATACGAGTATCGGAGCCTTCAGTTATCAGTACACCTCTTAGGAGCTCTGTTAAAGAAAGCTGATATCTCGGCAAATCCTTACTTCTACAAAAAACCAGGGAATATAGTGTTTAACGGCTAGCACATGTGGCTTTTAACCATACAGTCTTGGTTCGAGTCCAAGTACTCCCACCAGTAGCTATGGTGTAATGGTAGCACTAAAGATTTTCAGTCTTTCAGTACCAGTTCAAATCTGGTTAGCTATACCATGAGTGGTAGCTGAGACAGTGTAGCGTCTGCCTGAAGAGCAGAAGACGAGGAAGCACAATCCTCTCGCTCAACCAGGTCTGTTAGTTTAATGGTAAAACCTTGGTTTTACATACCAATGTTATGGGTTCAATTCCTGTACGGACTACCAAGAAGGGTGTCAGAGTGGTTTATTGTGATAGCCTTGAAAGCTATTGGGTCGTTAGAAGCCCCCTGGGTTCAAATCCCAGTCCTTCAGCCAGGAAGGTTGGCAGAATGGTATTGCAGCTGCTTGCTAAGCAGTAGGGTGTAAAAGCTCTCAGAGTTCAAATCTCTGACTTTCCTCCAGAGAATATGGTTGAGTTAGATTAAAAACCAGGGGTTGTAGTAGCAATGGGAAAACGTCTCGCTTGCACCGAGAAATTGAGAGTTCGAATCTCTCCTACTCCACCAAATGTTTTAAAAGGAGGTAATGTTATGTCAGGGAAAAAAGGTGATTGTGGCGGACAACCGAGAGTTGGAAAGCCAGGAGACTCAAAAGGCGGAGGAAGACGCAGATAAAAACCAACTTCTTTAGCTCAATGGTAGAGCTCACGACTGATAATCGTGTGATTTAGGTTCAATTCCTGGAAGAAGTACCAGGCTAGTATAGATAGAAAAACATTAGCGCTCCCGCACCAAACAAACCAGCGGGACTGGCTCGTTATTCTTACTAGTCACCAGAGTTAAGCAAGAAACCGAGAAATAGCAAGGGAATATTGCATAAATGAGAATGAAAGAACTTTAGATGCCAACGCTTGAGGTTCCGAAGTAATTTATTCATTCCTAACTCACCAGCGATAATAGTATATGAGCTTATTATGCCTGGCTTCCAACCAGGAGAACGGGGTGCGAGTCCTCGTTGTCGCACCATGTAATGTCGCCTATTCGGTATGGCAAGTGACTGTTAATCACTCTAAATGTTGGTTCGAGCCCAGCCATTACAGCCAAATGAAGTTTGAGGAAAACTTCGGTGGATAATGTACATCATAAAAATCCTCATCAGGTGATTATAGTTCAATAGTTAGAACCCTCGGCTGTGAACCGAGAAAATTTGGAGCGTAACCAAATAATTACCCCAAGCTCTTTAGTTTAAAGGAAAAACACTCGCCTGTCCAGTGAGAATTGCGATGTCGGGATTCGTAGGAGCTGCCAAATTAATTTAGAGTTTTATTAGGTTTTACTCTGGAGTCAATAGAAAAACAAAAACCTTACCCAGGGGAGATAGTGTAACGTCAGCATAAACGCCTCCAAACCGTTTGGTTCTGGTTAGAATCCAGGTCACCCTGCCAACTATTGTAGTAAGAAACATCTAGGACAAGGACAACAATCATGGGATTTAAAGACATCTTTATTTTCAAGGAAGAACACGAAACAAAAGCTTCGAAGATAATGGATTTGTTTTTAGAAGATAATATGCAAGGTTCTTATGAAGGTATAATTTCAGTATGCGGTATAAGCGGCTGTGGAAAATCAGAAATTGCTTGGTGGATATCTAGAAAATTATACAAATTAGGAATTAGTTCTTATATTATTAATCTTGATAGATTTTATAAAGTACCAGTAGAAAAACGAGCAGAACATCGTAAAGATACGGGGGTTATAGGTCATCAAGAAATGGATTGGGATAGAATTAACGCAGAAGTAGTACACTATAACAATAATGAAATTAAAGTGTTGATTTTTGAAGGTTTATATGCAGGTTATATTGATGGAGCACAATCATATTACATTGAGTGTGGTTTAGAGGAAGCTGAATATTTTAGAAAGATGCGAGGTAAAGAAGACGAATACACTGAATGGCGAGCTCACGTAGTGGGCGAAGAATTTTCAGATATTCAGAAAGTGATGTACAAATATAATCATAAAATATGCTAACAAATATATCAGAAGAAGAATTAATATTTATTGAAAGTTTATGTGACCCAATTTGTCTGTCAGAATGTTTATTCCATGACGTTGACGCTCTGGGACTTTATGAGGAAAAGCAATTCGCTTCATTAAGAATTGGTCAATTTCCAATGATGTCATATGAGTATATGATGGATTATGACCCAAAGTTGTCAGAAAAAGATAATTTCAGGTTGCGAGAAGGTGCAGGAAACATATGGTGTTTTGGGGGGAGGCGTTATGGAAAGTCGTTATGCGTAGAAAAGCTTGATATTTTTTGTGATGGGATTAATAATCCTGCTAATAAAGTTGGGTTTAATTCATATGATGCTGGTCATATCGAGGGTATGTTGGAAGATGTTATTGTTGGATGGGAGCAACACTCATTCTTAAAGCTGTTCAATTCAAAAAGAATCAAAAGAAATCCTTATACAATTAGATTAAGAAACGGTTGGAGTTTAATAGGAATTAACTCCAATAATTCAGGGAAGAATCCTGGAGACCAGTTTTTTCAAAAGCATTTGAAGAAATTATATATAGAAGAAGCAGCTCAAGAAATCACCAAAGTATATGAAAAACGAATTGATGCTGTTGATGAAATGGGTTGTGTGTTAAAAGGTGAACCTGTTTTAATGTCTGATTTTAGTACTAAACCTATTGAAGAAGTAGTTGTAGGAGAAGAAATACTAGGGTGGGATGAAAATAAAAGTCAAATAGTTAAACAAAAAGTTTTAGCGAATTTGTATCAAGGAAAAAAAGATGTTTTTAATATACAGTCTGAAAATAGTTCAGTTTGGTTAACATCTGACCATAAAATTTTCCATAATACTCCTGGCGATGTTACTTATCGTTGGGCGGATTGTATTAGATGTGAAACAACCCCTTACAGTGTTCGAGTTTTTCCTAGTGTTATTAATGAAATAGAGTTCAATAAAGGTATTCTATGCGGACTAATAGATTCTGATGGATATATACAAGAGATACAAGGAAAAACAGGTATAACTTACCAAGTGAACATTTATCAGTCAGATGAAGTGGAAACAATAAAATATTTATTGGATTTTTTTAATATTACTTATTCTTTATATGAAGAAAGTTCTCCTTGGGGAGTAAAAAAAATAAAAAGGTTTCATATAAAAAGGAAACATAATAAATTTATTTTAGAATTATTTAATAATGATATTGTTGAATTTCATAAAGGCTATTTATCAGGTTTTATTGTTGGAGATGGGTGGATTCATAAAGAAGGAAATTTTTATATAACTCAAACAACTAAAAAAATAAATCAGATAAATAGAATAGAAAAAAGTTTAAAAAAATTAAATTTAAAGTATAATAAAATAAGTAGAAAAGATGGGTACTGTGTTGATTATAGTATAAATAGGTTTTTATTGCCTTTTATTATTCCAAAAAGTAGAAAATCTCAAAAGTGGTTAGATATTATTTTAAAAAAAGAAAGACCTTGTTTACCAAGAGAAAGAGTAAGAGTTAAAGGATTTAAAGGAAATCAAGACGTTTATGATTTAACTACTGAAACTCATAATTTTATTGTGGGTGGAATCATTGTACATAATTGTGTTTTTAGAATTGCAGGAATGACCAACTTTACTAAGTATTCACCTGCTGGTAGAGCATTTTACGATTTAAAGAATAAATCATGGATTATGAATGTACCTCAATACATTAATCCACAGTGGGACGTAAAAGAAAAGAAAAAAGCTATTAAGAAACATCAAGGCGAACAATCTACAAGTTATAGGATTTTTGTTAAAGGTGAAGTAGTAGAAGATGGTATTAGTGTACTAGACATGGAAAGAGTTCGAAATTGTTATACTGAAAGAAGAAAATTGAAAACATTTGAAATTAATAAAGACAATTTTGCTCATTTCAAACAATTACTTATTTTAGAAAAACCTGTTAATGCTGAAGTTTGCTACATTTGCGCTGATGTTGGAGAAACAGCCCCTACCGAGATTATTGTTATGTTTAAGGTAAATAACGTGTATCAATATCATTATAATATTACTTGTTATAATTTAACACATAAACAACAATTCAAATTATTTGAGTGGTTATCGCAAAAATTAGAAGCACACTATGTAGGTATAGATACCACCGACCAGCTGGGAAGAGCTATTTTTAGGGACTTAGAGGAATCTATTGGCAGACAGCATTTAGTTTGGACAGGATTTAATGAAAAGATTGCTATTGGGTTTGAAAAAGATGATAATGAGAATTTAGTTTTAAAAGATGGTAAAACTGTACATAAACTAGAATATGTAGATGCTTGGTCTATTCAAAGACTTAAACATTTATTTTATGAGGAATTAATGGATTGCCCGCTTGATGACAAGCTAGACACTCAACTTAATAGTGTTGTTGCTATGCAGTCAGCAAATAGAACTTTGTATGAATGTAGGGCAGAAGCTGACCATTTATTAGCTGCTTTTAGAGTTTTTGCAATAGCTGAATGGTCGAATGCTTTTAATCTTATTGCTCCTGTTATGAAAAAGAAGTTTTGTAAGATAGGCGTATAATATGCAGAATTACAAATTAAAAAATATTAGAAAATTTATAGGAGTTTAAATATGGCAAAAACATTACATACCCCTTTAATTACTTGGTTATATGACATGTTAGGAATGATGGGCTCAGATGTTATTACTGTACCAATGGATTATAGAAGTCAAGTAGCTGAAGTAAGGAAGATTTTAAAAAGTGATACCTCTGGTATTGTTAATACAATGCTGGACTTTTCTATTAAAGCAGCTTTAGTAGATTATCAAGTTCAAACAGATAATCCGAATTTAACCAATGTGTTTAATAATTGGTTAGACAATGTAATCAATTATGATTTAAGAGGAAAAATCCCAGTTGGGTTAAAACCATTAGCAAAACAGTATTTTATTGAAAGGTGGAAAGGTAGTTCGATGTGTCTTTTAAGAACTTATTGGGAAAACGTTGATGGTTGGAATCTTCCTACTAGAATGTGGTTTGTGCAAGGTGAAGATGTTCTTGTTGAACAAGGTAAAGATATTATTATCGGAAACGAAAAATATTATTTAATTAAAGGAAAAGATTATAATGTTAGTGCTAAAGATAGAATGCTTTTACCTGTAGATAAAAAGAATGAAGTAATTTTTATTCAAAAGCCTTTCGCAAAGTGGACAGATGCCTACCCAGTTCCTTATGTAATACATAAAGGATTATATGAAAATTTAAAATTTTTAGAATTGCTTTCTAGTAAAGGGCAAAAAATTGTTAGTAAAGCTATTGAATACCTTTTCTTATTAAAAAAAGGCACTGAAGGATTAGCAAAAATGGGTAACCCTGAGTTTATATACAGTGAAGAAGACCTTAAAAATATTAAGCAAGACCTTGCTGATAAAATTAAAGGTGAACTTACAAGTACAGGTACACCTGTTTATACTACAAATTTTGACACTGATATTTCTCATATTATACCTGACTATTCTAAAGCAATCAGTGGTGAATTATATTTACCTATAGAAAGAAGACTTTTAGCTGGACTTGGTTTAATTGAAGTTGTTGAAGGTTTATCTAGTACTAGAAAAGAATCTACATTAAACCCAAAACCATTTGTGTCAGAGGTTTTATCTGGTATAGATGACTTTAAACAATTAATGAAAGACATTATGTTAGAAGTTATTGAAAGAAATCCTCATAAAAAGAAATCTATTAGCAGAAAAATTGAAGTATATAATACTCAACCAAAAGAATTTATTACTGATGAAATGTTAAAACAATTAAGAGTTGCATTTGACAGAGGTTCTATCAGTCATAGAACATATATTGAACTTGTTACCAATGGTAATTATTTCCAAGAGGTTGAAAGAAGAAAATTAGAAGATAAAGAAGGGATTAATGATATTCTTTATCCTCATTTAGCTACTAATAATGAAAAAGACGAAGATGATTTGAAACAAACTACTAAAGATAAAGTAGACCAAGACGATTTACCTGTTGAAAAACAAGGACCTGAAGCTAAAAACTTTGATAATTCATCAATAGAAAAAGCACTTTATGATAAAAATAAAGATTTGCCAGAAGAAGTAAAAACTTTACCTGCTAGAGCTCAAACAATTTGGAGAAATAGTTTTAATGCTATTTCGGAAGAAACTGGGGATTTGGAATTAGCTGAAAAAACAGCTTGGACTAATGCTAAACTTAAATATAAAAAAAGTGAAGAAGGAAAGTGGATTAGAAAACTAGATTCTGAAATCCAAGTCACTTTATCTGAAATGGATACAGCTTCTTTGTTAGAAATTAAAAATTTAGAGGTTTTAGGGAAAAAAGAAAAACTTTTAAATAAATTGTTGGAGGGGTATGAGAAAAAAGACGGGAAAAATAGTTAATTGTAAAATTTGTAATAAGGAATTTTATAGACCTCTTAACAAATTAAAAAATAATAAAAATCATTATTGTAGTAGAAACTGTTATAAAAAAGCCAGGTCTACTTATTATGCTAAAGAAAATGCAGGGAATTGGCAAGGTGGATTATTAGAAAGAGAATGTTGTTACTGTAATAAAAAAATTAAAGTAAAAAGACATAAAGAAAAATTTAAAAACGTGTTTTGTAGTAAAGATTGTCAATTAAATGGAACTATAAGGTTTTCAAAAGGTTCAAATGCTTCAAATTGGAGAGGTGGATTAAGTAAAGAAGGATACCCTTATTATTTTAATCAAGAATTAAAAGACCAAATTCGTTTAAGAGATAATTACACTTGTCAAAATTGTGAAATGACAGAAGAAGAACATTTAATAGTAATCGGTAGTGTTTTAGATACCCATCATATAGACTATAATAAACAAAACTGTATTCATAATAATCTTATTACTTTATGTAGAAGTTGCAACATTAGAGCTAATTATAATAGAGATTATTGGAAAGCAATTTATAAAAGAAAAATAAAGAGGTTTAAAAATGAAACTGCTTAATTTAAAAGAAGAAGAAGTAGAAAAATTTGAGTTAGGTACATTAGAAGCAGGTAAACAAGAAACATTTACTTATATGATTTTTAATGATGAACCAGCTCAAGCTGTAGAATTAACAATTAGTTCTTTAAATACAGAAATTGAATTTATTAATTTTCCTGATAGTTTAACACCGTTTGAAAAAGCTACATTTAGTATAGTTTGGAAACCAGCAGTAGATATTAAAGAAGGATTAAAAGCTCCTTTTCAAATACTAGGAAAGTTATTATATAAACCTAAACAATAATGCCTATTTTTTATAACAAGAAAAATAACGCAAAAAGTACTTTAGCAGTTAGCGATATAAATGATACACAGATTACGTTAGAAGTAACAGATGCTACGAAATTTCCAACATCGGGTGAATTTATTATTACGATTTGGGACTATGTTACTTACCCTGACCCTAGTGATGACTCAAACATGGAAGTATTAAAAGTAACTGATGTTCAATCAGGAACTAATATTTTTGAAGTAGAAAGAGCTCAAGAAGGCACAACTGCTTCTGCACATTCAAACGGGCATAAAGTAGCAATGTTATTTACTGTTGCTCAAATAGAACAAGTAGAAGATGAATTTGATAATTATTTAGCTATTGATAATGTAGGTTTATATGTTCCAACATTAGATTATCACCCAGCAACTAAACTTTATGTTGATTCTCAAATATCTGGTGAAAATCACTGGGATTTAGAATCAGGTAATATACTAGTTCCTCATGTAACCGATTCTTCTATTAATTTAGGGTTAGGCAATATTACTTCAGCTAATGTATCAGGAGTAAATACAGGCGACCAAACAACTATTGTTGGTATTACTGGCACAATGGCTCAATTCGACACAGCAGTTACCGACGGTAACTTCGCATATGCGAATGGAGCATTTCATGACGGATTCAGCGACTTTGTTGCAAACGAACACATAGATTGGACGACAGACCAAGGTGCGACAAATATACATGCTGGCAATTATACAGATACCACTTATGTTGCTGGTGATTTTGCACATAATAGTTTAAGCGGGTTAAATGATGGTACAGACTATGAGCATATA
>Ga0307928_10003714_pt1 | contig 11646 bp, 30 predicted proteins | sample AceLakmetagen232_FD_201815 | JGI IMG/M metagenome (GOLD analysis project Ga0307928, IMG submission 201815) | Saline water microbial communities from Ace Lake, Antarctica - #232 | ecosystem: Environmental > Aquatic > Non-marine Saline and Alkaline > Saline | place: Antarctica: Ace Lake...
AATTTTCCATTTTTATTTTCCCTCCATTCGTTTAACATTACTATTATGAATGTTTAATCTTTCTTTTTATCAAAATATGTATCAGTTATTCCTTCTTGTTGTAAATCCTCTGATATTTCCTCTGCTTTAATCTCTTGTCCATCCATTATAGTTTGTGCCTTCTTTACATTTTCAATTAAGTTATTTATCTTAACTAATGCTGGATATTTTTCAAATATTGCTGAATAGTCTTCGCCCATATAGATAAGACTAACTGTTTCTTCTGTATTTTCTCCAATTCCAAACTGACATTTACTTAATATTTCTTCTGGTATTTTGTCTAAAACTTCTCTTATATCTTTTAGTGTTTTCATCTTATTTTCCTCCAAATATCTCCTTTTGTTCTCTTACTGCTTCCATTGGTGTTAATCTAATATAGACAGCAGTTGTTGATAAATCTTCGTGTCCTAAAAGCATCTGAACATTACTTAGTTTTGCATTGTTTCTAACCATATGTGTTGCGAACCCATGTCTTAAACTATGGAAGTGAACTGTTGATTTCTCAGCATACACACCAGACTTTTTACAAGCTAATGTAAAAGCAAACTGTAAAGCTCTTGTTGTGCATTTAATAGGTAAATGTTTCATATGGTGTTCCATCCAATCTTCTGGTATTCCAACTATTCTATCTTTACCACCTTTGCCATCATTAACTCTAAGAGTTCCATCTGTAAAGTTAAAATCTGTTGGCTTTAGACTTTTTACTTCTGATATTCTAAGCCCTGATTCCCAAGCTAACATAAAAGCTACTTTATGGTGCATACTAATTGTATGTTCTAAAACTCTTGTAAACTCTTCTTCTGTAACTTCTACTGGAAGTTTCTTATTCTTTCTTGATGTTGTGTGTTTCATTTATCTTTCTCCGATTTAAAGTAAGGTTTGTTGTTCTGCAAACTCTTGGCAATATGAACAATCTTTGTTTATCCCTCTTTCACTACCGCATATACAAATTCTATTCAAATCTTCTAATTGCTGAGCTTCACTAATCTTTACACAAGGCATATTCCAAAAACCTATTTCATTAAATCTTGTTTCTGCTTCATTCATTTAATATCCTCCCTTCTTTTTCTTTACAATCTTTACAGAAGTCAGAACCTTTTTCTGCATCATTGTTACACCATAAACATTTCATTATAGTTCCACATACACAATCTTCAATCTGTTCTTTACATTCCCTACATAAAATACTTGAACTTTCTATATCATCTGTTGTATCACTCATTTTTTCACCTTCTTATTAGCTGAATTAGATTTAATTTCACATTCTTTACAAATAAATAACCTCTTATTTACTGTTCCAACTAAGGCTCTTAATTCTCCACATTTCTGACATCTAACTATACTCATTTCTCATCCCCCTTCCCTTTTGCTGAATTAGATGTATGTTTTTGTTTTAATTCTTCCAAAGCTTTTTCTCTTTCATCAATATATGGAATACATATGATACTATGAAAACTCATTAACATATCTCCTGCTTGTTCTTTTAACTTTAAATCTACATAAGGTGTTATATAATCTATTATTTCTTTACTTATTTTGTATCTTTCTTTTGGAGTCATTTTTCCACCTTCTTAAAAGTTTTTCTTCCAACTTTTTTAAAACCACCATTCTCTTCCCACAATTCATCATAACAATCATGGTCTTCTTCATTGATACATTTATCACAAGTTCCAATTACTTCTGAATCTACAAAAGGCATATTATCCATATACCATTGAAATTGGCATTTACATTTCTTGCATTTTGCAACCAAACTTCCGCTTATACTTCCCATTTTCCCACCTTCCGTTTTGAGTTATTGTCTGAAAGTAGATTCATTAAATCTTTAAAGTAATCGACATTAGATAATATCATACTAACAACTTCTTCTTGTGTTATTCCGTATTCTTGTTCTATCATTATACAATGGGCTTCAAAAGTTTCTTCCCTTGAACAAATTTTACCAATAAAAGGATTTTCTTTTATTCTTTCCAACGCGGTGTCTAAAGATTTCTTAATGTCTTTTGGAAGATTCTTTTCTTGTTTTTTAAACAATTCTGTCTTAACAATTTTATATTTTTTCATTGTTTCATTCCTCCATGTCTTTTTCCAGAATACCAATCAAACATATCTTTTCTAAGCTTAGCCATTCTTCCATCAGGATGTGTAAATACAACTCCTTCAACAAATTGTTCCATCTTATTTTCTACATCTTTATTTTTCATTAAATTATAAAGTGGCATCAATTCTTTAAACCATTCAGAGATTGTGTTGAAATCTTTAGGATATTTTCCCCATGACTTATACTTTAAATGTTTCTGTCCAAATGTTTCAAAAGGAATCCAAAGATGTTTTTCTAACTTGTATGGATTACCATTAACTTTTGGCCCAATCAATTCTCCAAAGTGTTGCCCATCACCAAGAAATTCCATATGTCCTCTTTCATAACTATTAAGCAGCCCTTCAATAATAAACTTCTTCCCTTTATTAAAAAAAGGTAATCTTTCAGTTCTGTTCCAACAGCTTGTTATTACGCCATCTTGAATAAATATTGAAACATTTGTTCCATGAAGCTTTTCTATAGCCATAACAGATTCATCTTCAAATACCCATTCATATCCTTTTGTTATTTCATCTGTTACAATGTATGCATCATTAACCATTTTTCTAACAAATGGACTTTCTAACTTAGGCATGTCTTTTATTTTTTCCATTTTCCCTCTCTACTTTTTTTTCCATCAATTTTATAATCTTCTTTTCTAAATCTGAATAATGTAATAATTCTACTTCTAAAAGTAATTCAGTAATCCAATGATATTGTTCAAAAGGCACATCTTTGTAAAACCTCTTTAAGTCATCCTCTTTTTTTAGATAAGTCATTAGTTACCATTTTAATTGAGATTTTAATTCTCTATTTTCTACTTCTAATTTAGTAAGCCTTTCTGAAATTTGTTGGTTCATTTTTATCTTTGTTTCTCTGATAACGATGTCTATTACTTCATTATCATATATCTCTATGTTCCAATCGCTTTCAAAATATCCATCTTGTGTTTCATCACCTTTTTTAAATATCTTTGCGAACATCTTTTCTTTAACTTCTTCTGCTTCTTTAAAAGATAAAAAATATCCATAATGTGTTCTGCCATAATCTGGGTGTCTTTCAGCATATAATTGATATATTTTTAATGCTTTTTCAGTTGGTGTCATTTTTTATTTCTCTTTCTTTTCTTCTAAACTTTCAAGCTTTTCTCCACCTATTATAAAATGTGCTTCTCCTGGTGGCATATTAGGAGAATCTACTAATATCATTACTTTTGAGCCTTTCTGCCCTTTTCTTATAAAAACTCTAGTTGTTGCAAAGTGAGCCAAAATATTACCACCAATTGGTTTTAATGGATTACCAAATATTGCTCCCGGGTCGCTCATTACTTGATTTGTTACATAAACTGCTACATTATACATATCGCATAACTTAGATAGTTTATGAAGATAGTTATTCAATAGTTGTTGTCTATTTGCTAGTGTAGACCGGCCTTGAAATTCTGCTCTATAATGATTTGTTAATGAATCTATAATAACTAATTTAATATCTAATCCTTTATCTATTTCTTTTTCTATTTGTTCTGTTAAAAGAACTTGATGGTCTGAACTTAATGCAGTTGATACTTTAATATGACTTAATACTAATTCTGGGTCTACATCTAGTCCTTTACAGAAGTCTCTTATTCTACTTGTTCTAAAACATCCTTCTGTATCAATATAGATTACATAAGATTTAGGAAATTGTTTAATACAAGAAACAGCTAATAAATGACTTAATGCTGTTTTGCCTGAACCAAATTCAGCATATGCTTCCATTGAAGTTCCAAGTTCTAGTCCACCACCTATTAATTTATCAATGCTTTCACAATAAGTAGAAATCTTAGGATTTAATTCTGATTTCTTTTCAACATCTATTCCTAATTCAAAACCTAGTTTACACATATCTCTAGCTTTATTAATCATCTTTCTTGAAGCTACTTCTGTTATACCTGCTAGGTCTTTAAGCATACCTGGAGTTGTGGCAGCTATACTCATAATATTCAAAAATCCATTATCTTTTAATTTTTGTGAAGTACCATCTCCTACACCTTCCAGTTGCGTTAAGTCCCTTAAATCAATTTGTTTTTCTTTTACCACAATTATCACCCATTATTAAAATAAATTTAAATTTCCTTGAAACTCACTTGTTGATTCAACATCATTAGCATTAGTTTTTTCTAATTCTTTTATTCTATAATTTTCAATATAACTATTACAATCACTTAATATTTGCTTTCCTAATTTTTCACTTGCCCTACTCTCTTTTACTGTATCTGCTATTATAAAAGGTAATACAATCCAAAGAATTATACCTACTGCTAAAAAAATCATTTTAAGTTATTATACTCCATCTCCGTCATTGTAGTACCTTCATAAATTAAATTACCAGTTTGTATATTATATACTTTTATACCTTCACTCTGTAATGCTTTCCAAATGGTAATTAACTTTTGTTCTTCTGTAGCAGGCCTCTCAAAAAATAATTCTCTATAATTATATTCTAATCTTCCTTGTATATCCTTTGGAAAATATAGCTTGCCATTTTTTAGAAAGTTAGTTTTAACTTTCAATTCTATTTCCTTATATTTAAATCTTTTTATCATTTTATTATTCCCCAATCTAATTTGTTTCTTTTTTTCATCTTTTATCGCCTCTATTCTTATTTTTACCATAATAAACATTTCTAGTTCCAGTGCCGTTACAGTAATAACATTTGCCTCTGATATTCCCACCATCTACATAACCACTTCCTTTACAATTATGACATTTTCTATACATTTTTACCTCTCAACATATTTATAATATTTTATTCTTGATTCTGTTAATTCATAATGTCTTTTGCCGACAGTTACTTTAACCCAATATTTATCATTGTTCCATCCAGTTTTTATATCTGTATTTTCATTTTTTAGTTTTACAACCATTTCTTCCAAAGTCAAATCGTTTTTGGTTAAAATAAGTTGTTTCATTCAAAATTCCTCACCAACTCTTGGTGCAATTAATAGTTCTATTTTTGAATTTGTATCTTCTATGTTTGCTATCATTGGAATATCTTTCTTGAAAAATAGGTTTATTTTATAGACACCCTTTATATTAAACATTTCAAGATAACTAAAATCAATGAATACATAATCGTTGACACTATTTACTTCTGTTGCAGTTATTTCACTTATTACTTCTCTTTGATTTGATTGTGTCTTTACCATAAACTTACTATTGTTTCTTTCTAATTTTATAACATTTGGTTTTACTGTTCCAAGTGTTGAAATCATATCATTGTAGTCATCCGCCGTCACTGTGACTTTACCATCAAAGGTTAGTTCTGGTAACTTTGGGTAGTTCTTAAGTTCTGCTATCAAAGGAGTTTTAAAAACAGACTTTCCACTTTTAATGTTAAGTATGTTATTTTCATCTGTTATAATAAGTTCATCCTTTACTTTTTTCAAATAAGATAGTATGTCTCGAAGAAAGACTACATATTTATCTTCTCCTTCAAATACGCTAAAATAATCTTTATTTAATATTAAACGACCAACTACACTTCCTGCATAGTCTATTCGCATTAAAATGCCTTCATTTTCAAAACTAATCAACATTTCGTCTCCTAATTTACCTAAAGCTTCTAAATAAGTCTTAAAAGACGGTATGTTCTCTTTTTTTATTTCTAATTTCATTATCTCACCTTTTTATCTTTAATACTCGCCCAGCCAACCAAACACATTTGCTAGGTTTACCCCGCCGCCAACGAGAGTTTGGTTGTTTTACTTGAATGGGGTTTAAACCTGCATCAAATTTTTTTTCAAGTTCTGTTTAGCGATTATTCTTTCACCTTTTTTCTTCTTGTATTGTATGCTATAACAATTAACCAAATAATAATAAACAACCACATTAAAAACATATTTAAGTCTGTCATATTTTTTTTATCATACCGTCCCATATTTCTTCATCTGTTGCCCACTATATCTTTGACTTTAAATGTTCAAAAAATCTAACTTTTGATTCTGCTTTGTTCATTTCATCATCTTCCTGTTAATTTGTGTAAAGTAAATACCATAAAACTAACAATATCAATGCAATCAATACAACAAATATTATTGTTTTAATCATTTATTCGCCTTCTCAAAAGTAAATATTTCCCTATCTTCTACGTCTTTTGTATATGTAAGTGTCATATTGTGATAAACTTTTCTACCAACTTTCACATCATACCTTTTTCTTCTATCTCCTAAATGACTCCATGAAAACATTTCTTCAGTGGCGTTTATCATTTTCCCACCTTTCATTTATTTCTTTTTCTTCCTTATTACAATACTCTAAGTACTCAGCTATTATTTCTTCATTTGATTTAAGTACATCATCTGTAAGTTCTTTGAATTTCTTAGCCCAAACAAGTCTTATATTGTTAATCATCTTTATATCCCAAATCTTTTAAAATCTGTTTACCCATTTCAGTATTATTATTTATTTCTAAGCGGCAAACATTTACACTCAAAGGATTGTCCCAATAGTGATAAACTAATCCTCTTCTTGCTTCTTCTGGCATCTTGTAAAACATCTTTAAAAATTTAGTCTTTGCTTTCATTATATCTTACCTTTGCTTCTGAAAAAGGCTTCTTCATTAAGTTCGTTGAATTTTTCATAGCAATTCCATAGCTCTAAAGCCAATTCCTTGAACTCCTGTTCATCTTTAGCGTATTCTGATATATAATCACTAATTTTAAGAAAACTACGCTCAAAACGCTTTAAATCATCTTTAAAAACGATTGTGGATGGCATTTGATACTTAGATTTAACATCATTATCTGTATACCAAAGAATAGTGCTTATTACTTTCTTATATAAAATATCATTATCAGCAACTACTTTTTCTACATCAAATTCAGAATCAAATTTATCATTAAGCTCTCCATCTAGATAAAAAGGAATGAATCTATTTGCTACTGCCTTTGTAAACATAGTATCAAAATACTCTTGTCCTTTCTCTACATAATCTAAAGGAGGATTATATATTATTCCTAATGATGTTTTTGATATGTTATACACTTCCGAAGTAGAATCTTGGGCTCTAGTTCTTTTTAGATAAGAATTAGCAAACGCTCCTGTGGCTAACAAAAACTGTTGAATATTATACTTATCATCTCCTTTTAAGTTACCCATTTCATTAAAAATTAGATACTTATGTTTTAAACAATATTCTAATTTAGCAAATGTGGCACCATATATGTTAGCAACACCACCAATCAAGTCTTTTAGGTTATTTATTACACTATCTTTTCCAAATCCTTTCTTTGCTACTATTCTAAAATTAACACGGTTAACAAGTGCAGCTATGTTTATTATTTTTGATAAAGTAAAATGGATTGGTTTTGTATGCTTAAAGTCACTAAGTGTATCAATCATTACCCTAAAAGACATTGTTTTAGCAGAAGGAATTTTAACACTTCCATAGCTTTTTACATACCAAAATACGTTCTTACTATAGTCCATTTCTGATTTCTCTAATACTTTAATAGGTAATACATCTATAACACTTTTGTCCTGTTCTGAAAAGTCGTCTAAAAAATATAATTCTTTTCCTTTAGTAAAGAAGTAACCATAATGTTTAACATCATTTATCTTAACAGCTTTCTTTGTACTTGATAAGTTTTCTATACTAATAACGCTTCCATATAGCTTATCAGAGAACATTTGTAAACTATCGTTATGAAAAATCTGGCTTTTATTTTCAGTCATATTAACACCTTTCTTTACTCTTCTTTTTTGTTTTTAATAATTGTTTAACTTGAAATTCTAATGTTTTAAGTAAGTAATCGTCTTCAAAGTACCAAGGGTCTCTTTCTTTGTAATGTGCTAATGAAGAATTATTAATAAGTAATTGAAAAAAGCGCTGGTCATAACTGTCTAACCACAATTCCTCTATCAATTTAAGTATTTTCCTTATTCTTTTTTTGTCTCTTACCATATTATTACCTCTTAGCCAAATATTCCTAATAACACTAAGAAAAGTATTGTTATTATACTCATCAAATATATTAGTATTATTAATATTTTATCCATTTTAAAATAGTTCTTCATCAGCTACTTGTTTTGCTTGTGACTTAACTACTTTTTCTTTTTGTGATTGTTGTACAGACGATTCTTTTGCAGGTTTAGCAAATGACTTAACTATTTTTGCATGTCCTTGTGCATCGAATTCAATTAACGCCATTAACCAAACTCTAGTACCAGCAAGCCCAATCATTTTTCAGCTGGTTTTGCTGGTGGTGTTGCTGGTTCTGTGGGAGGTGGTGTAGCAGGAGCTGCTGGTTCTACTGGAGCAGGAGTAGCTGGTACTGGTGCTGGAGTTGCAGGTGTTGTTGGTTCTGGAGTTGGTGTTACTGGTTTTCCTTCATATGTTGCTACTTTTCCTTCTAGTTCTACTATCTTAGTTTCTAGACCTTTTGTATAGTCTATCACTTCATTAATCTTCTTTACTATTGTTTTTTGTTCATTTGATTCCATTTTTATTTACCTCAATTTATTTACTATGTTTTTGAATTGACTTGAACAGTTCCAATTATTGAAGAATACTATTGTTCCGTCTCTTGATTTCATGGCAAAACCTTCCTTTTCTCCATCGTTCACTGTTACACATTGGTAACTTCCTATTCTTTCTTCAATCCAATCACTCATTTGTTTTGGCATTTCTTTTTTGCAAACATTTTCTGCATCACTTTTACTTATCTTTTCCATCTTTACACCTCTTTTTTTTAAAACTCATCCCAATATGCACACTAATTTACAATTTATCGGTATAGTCATATTTCTTCCATGTATAATATGCTTTTGTGTTAAAAAATCCGAACACAATCGATGTAACTATCATACTATAAACGCCATTATTATATGCCCAAGACAACCATAATATATTACCGATTGTCATCAATATAAAGGATATTCTTAAGTCTCTTACTGTTCCTACTGAATATAGGTATGTTCCTAACAATGTAAACACTAATGCTATCCAATCTATTATATCAAATCACTCCCGAATATTTCTTTAAATTTACTCCAAATAATAGTTAATCTATCATCGCCTAATGTTATATTAGCTTCTTTTTTAACTTCATTAAGACTTTCTTTGACATCTTTAGTAAAAATAAATCCATCTTTTGGATTTGGAATTTCAGACCCTTCTTGTTGAATTATTGATGGCGTAGTTGGATTTTTCAGAAAACTGTTAATATATATTTTATCACTAAGAGTTTCCTTTTTTACTTGTTTAATTGATAATATATTATCTATAATCATTTTATTTTCTTCCATATGAGAATAAACAGTTGTGTCATAACCATCACCTTTATCAAATGATACTATATGCTTTTTATGTTCTAATAATTTCCATTCTGGGTCAACCAAAGAGCCCTTTAAAAATCCTATCCAATTTTTTCTATCACCTTTTTTAGTAAGTATTATATGGGTGCCTGTTCCAACTGAGTTAATTACTCTTATTTCTCCAGTTTCTTCATTTATAACTTCTTTTCCTACATTTTCTTCAAAATTCATTTTTTAATCACATCCATAAACTATTTTACCACATTTGTTGCACTCTAAAATCCTTTGATGTTCTGTTACCCCTCCAGTATCTATCCATTCTGAAGCACCACATTCACAAATATTATCATCTCCTAATAAATCTGGTGGATTTGTTTCGATTTCTTCTTCAATCATTCTTCTTCCCATTTCTCACATTCAAATGTTATATTTCCTTCATAAGGCCCTTTAATAATATCGGGACACATTTTTCCTAAAAGTATGACATTTCTTTGTAGTTGTTCTACATCATTTAAACTTATTTTTAATTCTACTGGTGCTTTTCGTAACCAATCTTCTACTTTTTCTTTAGTTGTTTTCATCTTTTGCATTAAATGTACTCCATAAACTTTCTAAATCATTTGCATCTATGTTATAAGGAGCTTGTGTACCCAATGATATAAAATCTTCTTTGTTAGAATCTACTAATTTTTTATCAGTTAACTTCTTGAAATCGTTTAAGTATTGAGAATGATTATAAGGAACTTGGTTTGAGGGAACCACTCCCTCAACCAATACTTTCACTTGATATGTAGAATAAAACCCTTTTGTTCCCTTTTTAGGAATAAGTGTAATATCTACTTCTGTTCCAACTTTTGCACTACCTGTGGCCTTTAAAAATTCTTTGTTAAGATAGTCATTTGGAAATAATATTACTTTACCAGAGTAGTTAGGTAATATTGTTGTTCTATCAATATCTGTTACTTTTTGATTTTCAACAATTCCTACCCACATATTCCATTCTCCGTATTTGTTTGTTCCAGATGCTATTGATTTGGCACAATCTAACTTCATCTTTGTTGGTTTGTTTGCTTCCATATCTCCTGCTTTCCAGGTTGGATTCTTTTCTTTTTCGTCCATTTTATCACCCTATTTATTTTCTTCTTTATTAACTGAAACAAAGGCCATTAGTCCTTTATCTAGTTTATTGTCTGGCACTTTAATAATTACAAATGGTTCTTTTAAAGGCTTTTTAGAAATGTAACATATATTATCTTTTACTAACTTATCAATCACTTGCTTGTATATAGACGCCATATCTGTTATAGCAACATCAACGCTTTTATCTATTTTGTCTAACTGATTAACCGCTTTCTCGAACACTTCATCTTTGTTTATTTCATTCTTCGTCATTATATCTCACCCATTTAATATATATAAATCGTGAACGTATATTATTTTAACTCTTATTAGAATGTAGCTTACCCTTATAAATAATGCCAAGCACGGTCTCTATTTCCACCGAACTTAACTTAAGGTCTTTTAAATGTTGTCTGTATTCTGGTTGAGTTAATTTAATACGTTTAGTCACAGTACTATATATGTATGAACTAGTATTTAAATGTATCTGTTTTTTTGTTATTATTTAATAGTGAATACGCTTTATCCTTTATAAAGCTTTCTATTTATAATGAGATTTATACCATATATAATTAATACTTTTCTTTGATTCACCAGACATAATACATACACACTCTTCCTCTTGTATTGTAGGTTCTATTATTCTACCCTTTCTTATCTCTCTATGTATCATTTCGTGTACATATGTTTTAGTAAATAAGTTAACGAATTTATTTTCATTTTTAGTAATATTCCATACCCTTTCAATATTAATTCCTATAGAAGCGTCCTTTATTTTATAATAACCTATAAGTCTTTTAAAATCGACCATAATCTTATGCATACCCAACCTTGGATATAATATTTTTTTAATATATAACCCGAATAATATATAATAAAGATAGTGTAACAACTTACCTCGTTAAAAACGGTATAATATTTCCTTTTTAATATATCTGTTTAAGGAAATACCAACTTATAATCCTTATGTCTCTCTTAGCCGACAAACTTATCAATGTTATATAAATTGAAGGTTCATCTAAGAACTATAAGTAGGCTTAATTTTTATTACGAATTTCGTAAAGGAAGTATATATTCTTGTAACTACCTATAGGTTAGTTTTTCTACACTCCT
>Ga0307928_10003715_pt1 | contig 11644 bp, 18 predicted proteins | sample AceLakmetagen232_FD_201815 | JGI IMG/M metagenome (GOLD analysis project Ga0307928, IMG submission 201815) | Saline water microbial communities from Ace Lake, Antarctica - #232 | ecosystem: Environmental > Aquatic > Non-marine Saline and Alkaline > Saline | place: Antarctica: Ace Lake...
AAAATCGTTCTTTTTCATCCGGAGATCTCGTTCTAGATCCTTTGGCTCGATAAATTCTAGTGTGTAGTCCATGAATGTCAGAATAAACCTGCGGAGTATCTTGTCCGTTACTCCCCAAACTTTCATCTAAGGGCCTCCAAACTTAGGCGGGTTTATCTTAGGTGCTATGCCTTTCAATCCTCTCAATAGGATAGAAACAATCAATGAAATGCCAGTTACAAGGCCGATACTAAAACAGATCAAGCCGAAAATGATCAGATTATACATGCTTTTTCACCTTCTTACTTCCTACTGCTCCACCATATTTTAAATTATAGTCGCTTCTTGTCATTACTCCTTTAGAAACGTCCTGGTAGTCGTGATACTGTTCGACTGTGCCTGTTTCTATTGCTCGTAATAAACTAAATGTTCTATCCTTCATATGTTTTCTCAATCCCCAATGCTTCTTTTAAGTCTTCCATTATTGGATCTTTTTTATCTAGATCCGATTGTTTGTTCTCTACCTTCTTCAACTCGTCAAAGAATCTTTGAATACCAAAATACAAAGGCTTAACGAGTTTTCCGTCTCTAACAAAGACTGAGACACTATAACCCGTAGGCGTCTTCTTAACTGTGATCTTTTTGAACGTCGTTGTACCACTCCTTAATCTCTTTCAACACTTCCAAAGGATCCATACCTATCTTTTTGCATCGTTCAAGCATCCTCGGGCTGCGGATCCATGCTTCATCTGTCTCGCCGCTCGGATCCTGGTTTCTTCGTGCAATAAAGAACCTCTTGATGTCTTCCAATAAAATCGTAGAAATGGCATCCGTTCTTGTCTCGGCAACTCCACTTCCAACTAGATCTGCTCGTTTCTTTTCCAGAATCTTGACTTGTTCCCGTATCTTTACGAGTTTTACATCTAGATCCTCAACACTTGACACCGAGAAATACGTTTCCAACGCATCGTTTACGAATTTTGTCAAGTTTAGATCCTCGTTTTCAATAATATGCTTCAATTCTTTTTTCAGGTACATACTTACCTGCACTTTTTCAGCCATGATTTCACCTCTCTAAAAGGTATATACTATACATACTATATATACTACACTACACTACTACTAATACTACTACTACGTTATTACACATGTCTAGAAAACCTACAAAAATCCTTCTTCTCCTAGAAATCTAAAAAATCGAATCCGCCGAAGGCACCAGTTTTTTAGACAAAGGCTAAAAAATCAACAATAACAAAGAAGTTCCACGTCATCAATTTACCAAATAATAATTCTTTTTGTTATTGTTGATTCGGGCGTAGCCCGCAATATAGGAAAAACATTGACTACAAATATGAGTTTCTTACCAGTTTGCTAGGTTTTCTGTATTTGTTGATGATGTTTTTCTTGGTCAGCGCTGACGTTTTCGTCAGCCCTGAAAGGGCAACAGCCCGCTTCAAGGCGTATCTTTTCTCTAGCTTAGGCCATGCTAACAGTGGAAATAACAACGGTTCGATTTTGGTCGAAAGTGTCTGTTACTTGCAATATAACAGATTATTTCATGGTTGGTACGAGTAAGTAACGTCTCGAAGTGACAACTATGCCGTCTCTTTTGAGATGGCTCTGGAAGCATGGCCGTTCTGTTCTCTCTATCCTGTAACGTGTCAGAGGCTACCATCACGCCTTAAATTTTTAATTCCTCAATTTAATGATTGAAGCCTTTCTAATCAAAACTTTTAAGGCCCGGTTTTTCATTATGTTTGTGTGGACGTCCTAATCTCATAGATCACCACCTCCACACCCCTTTTTTTCCTGGACGTCCACCACTTTAGCGAGCAAAAAAAGAGAGGCTCAACTGCGAGCCCTAGATTAGCATGTTGTTCGTAGCAAACTCGTCGCACACTTTATCGTATTCTGCTTCTGTTAGTTTTTCTTGTAGTTCGTGCCATAGTTTTCTTTGTTCTGCTTCTAAGCGATATACTTCATCGATTAGTTTCTCTCCGGTCATTAGTATTCACCTTTAATCTGCGCTTTCAGTTGTATGTTTTGCTCTTGCAGCACCATAACTTCCTTCCAGAGTGTTTCTATTTGATTATAGAAATACCCGGTATAGTCTTTAGTTACTGATTCGTCTTTCTCAGGAACCGCCTGAGCCGTTATGCTTGTTTGCGTCTTTTTTGGTTTTGATTCTTTTACCATTCTTTTATCACCATTTTTAATGTGATAAATTGACGGTGAAATCTCTAGATTTAGTATTGAAAAATTTGAATTGAATATGCTGCGTGCCTACGGCGTGATTTATTGCTTTTGTCGCCTCACTGGAGTATTCTATTGCGGGTGAGAGGAGCAATAGACACGACATCAAAGCCCGCAGGCCAAAAGGCAAAAGTATTAAATTAGCGCAACTGCGTTGTTTACACGCAGTTAGTAAGGAGCAGTGTTATTCTACGGATTTTTCCGGATCTTCTTCGTCGTCCTCAAAAATAGGCCAGGGGTGAAATAGTGGCATTATGACCAACCTCGTTGGTCAGCCGACGAAACTTGTTTCGTCATTATGGCAACTCCGACCAAATACCTACCTTTCTCTCCTTCGCCAGTGTTTCAGCCGTGGTATAATACGTTGCGTCGAACTCTGCGTCGTCAAATATTAATACTCTGGCCAGTCCTTCAATCAAGAGGAGGTATGCTAAAGTTCCCCTGGAGGTTGTGCAAATGGCGAGTGTACGGCCGTAAATGTCGAGCGGGACGTTTACCTGTATTTTCAGGTAGACTTTCTTCCCGCTAACCATATCGTGCATCATTTCTTTACTTTCCTGCGAATATGGTTGTCCCATTTCCGGCGCATCAATTCCAAGGATCCTAATTCTCTCGCCTGTATCGGTTACGAATGTGTCCCCATCGATTGCGTAGTCGCCTGTAACGGTTGCCTTCATAAAATCAGGGAGTTGCGGTTCTTCGTCCTCCTCTGTTCCTCCGCTTGGAGGTTCTTCTGTATGTGTTTGTGCGGGTATGTTTACTTTGTACTCGTATTTTTTGTTTTCTTCTACTGTAAGATTAAACTCCATTTCGTCCCATTCTTCCCGTCTTCTGCTATAGATACGGAGTTTTAGAGTGTGAGTTCCTGGATCTACGGCTTTAAATGTTTCAGGAGTTAAGAGGCCCGTGTCCTCGCCATTAATATAGATCTCTGCGTTGCTCGGCGTGCTTGATAGTCGTATTTGTGCGAAGTCCGGATCCGGTTCGTCTTCTTCCGGGCTTGTTATTCCTGGAGGGATTCTTGCGAGGATCTCGCTCTTGTACCCTGCAGTAACTTTTACGTCGAATACGAATATGTCCCAGGCGTCAAGTTTCGTATTGAATTTGCGAAGTTCAAAAGTATGCACCCCATCATCTATTAATTTTAGTGTTTCTGGCGTTAGTTGCTCGGTGTTTACTCCATCGAGCCAGATCTCGGCGTTTGTCGGGCTGCTTGATACGTGGATTGTGCCTTTTGTTGCTTCCTGGAGCATTTTTAGTCTTAGTTTCTCGTCTTTCGCTGCTTGTTCTATTAGTTTTCGGTCTGCTATATCTCTAAACGCATTGTAACTTTGTTTTGCTGCTTCAATGTAGATTATAACTGCTCCTCCTGCGATCGGGTTTACTGTGGCCAAAGATTTTACTGCAGTGTTGATTGTTCCGATGAATGTTGCGTATTCTGATAAATATATATCTAGTAGGTCGTAGTAGCCGCTTGATGCGAGCATGTATGCTCCCATTCCGTAACTTTGTACGCTTTCTTCCATTAAAAATGATCCTATTGCCGCAGGAAATGTTAGAGTTGAAACAATTAGTTGTCCTAATACTCCTGCAGTCCACAATAAACGTCCGAAAAAGTTGTCTGGCGGTTCTTGATATGCCAGGCCAACCCATGCCGAGTACATTCCTTGTCCGTGTTCGGCCACAAGGGATCCTTCTTGTACTTTAAAAGCGCCTTCCGGAAACTTAAATCCCATATTTAATCCTCCATTCCGTCTAATATATCTTTTGCTGCGTCCTGGTGTTCTTTGATTGTTTCTTCTGCTTCTATTATCTCAGGCTCTTTTGGCCGTGTACTTGTCAGTATTCCCCCGATTTGTCCGAGCCAGTCGCTAGCGTCTATTATTGGTTGAATTATTGGTTTTGCCCAATCAAACATATTTATTACCATTCCCGGGATTTCATCAATTACCCATGTTTGGAGGTTAATTACTTGCTCTCCAATATAATCTGCGATACTTTGGCCTAGTTCACCTAGCCAATCGCTGAAACTTTGCATTGTAGACGTCCAGAAGTCAGTTATAACGGCGAAAGTTACACTTACCCATAGTTGGACCTCGGCGAGCCTTGCGTTCCACCACGTCCCTATATTGTCTTTTGTCTCGTCTATCCACGTAGTTACTCCTTTTATGCTGTTGTCTATCCATGCGTGGACGTCCAATGCTGTACTTGTCCACCAGTTGCTTACTGCACCTGGAAACTTGTTCCAGAAGTCTGTTATATCTTCTACTCTTTCATTGATCCACGCCTGTACTGACGTCTTTTGTGCATCCCACCATTCATTGATATTTATAAAAGCGACGTTTACCCATCTTCCTACAAAGTCTATATTTGTCCGCAATGTGTCTACCGTTGGTTGAATATTTGAATCGTACCAGGATCTTACTCCTAATATAATCCCGTTCCACCAGTCGCCTAATACTGGTATGATATCATTTACCCAGTCTTGAACCTTTCCGATTGGATCTGCTAAAAAGTTTTTAACATTATTAGATAAATCTTCAAACCAGTTTTGTACTTGCAGCACCCAAGTAAAGAAAGTAGTGCTGAACCATCCCATAAAGGCGTCAAATGTATTTGCGATAGTGCAAAGGCTCCACCCGATAGGATCTTCCCAGAAACTAGGACAATCGCCTGGCGGTTCTGGAGGATCAGGTGTTGGAGGTGGTGGATCCGGAGGAGGATCTGCATCTGTAACGGTGTAGTAGTCTGTACTTCCTTTGTATACTCCGTTCCAACTTATGTTAATCTTTCCTGTTCCTACGCCTGGCGTTCTGTTCCACCATCTAGACATAGTATTATTGTAGGGACATTCGTATTCGTCTGTGCTGTATCTTTGGCCGTTATGCAGCCATTCCATCCCTAACATTCCGCCTAAAATACTGCTATCTACTTTGCTAATTTTACAATAACAATAGATCTGTTCAGTATCTAAAAATGAGGTTGTGGCTGGTCCTGGTGTATAATCAGCATTAATAAATTTACATAATCTTAAATCTAGTATTCGAGCATCTGCTTCTCCTGGATCAGGTGTATAATTAACATAAATCTTAGAATAATCCATATAAGCAGGGTTCGAGGCTCCCTGTATGGTTGTTGTTTCTAGTTTTACATATCTGCAGGGAGCGCAATAAAATTGTGAGGTGTATTGCATAACGCCTAATTTGAGCGTTTTAGATCCGATCGGCGTCCAATTTGCGTTATCATTTGAGGTGTAGACCGTCATTGTTGCGAGTTTAGTCGTAAACTCGCTCGGGCCCATTTTATAATCAGATCTGACCGAGGACACGTCTACAACTTTTCCTAGATCGTATGTGTGCTTCTTTAAGTATGGAGCACATTTCCCCTCCATGTTAGAGGGACATGTTCGTATCAGTTCGGCCATGAGTTATTTTTACGTTCCTTTTTTACTTCCTATCCTTTCCGTTCCATACGCAGATATTATTTTCTGTGCTTCTTCTGCAACAAGGGCGTTTATTTTGCCTCTGTCGAAGTCCGGCATAGATATTCTTAGCGTGTGTTCGCTGTTGTTGACGGTGAAGCGTACTTTCTTGTACCTTACGAACCGTCCGTTTGTGTCTATGTCCATTCCTTCTCCTATGTTTACTATTTTCCAATCCATGTTTTTCACTTCCTTTATTTTTTCATTTTACTTTTGAAGTCTAGAGTAACATCTAGATTATTATATATAAGATCTATCTTAGACTTAAGACTTGTTATCTGCCTGGCGTTGTAGAGTTGAATTATAAACAATGGTGTAACAACTCCGATAATTATTCCTGTTTCTATCATGTTTCTATTCCTCCACATAACATATTTGTACGAATGTTCCTGCTCCGCATGTAATCAACAGATCTTTACCTACGACTGTATCAATATGCAGATTTGCAGATGTTGTCGTCTGTTGGTTTGTAGTATAGAGTTTAAATAATAGATCGTCGCTTGTCTCCTCATTAAACTCAACATCTGTAAGTTTATCATTTGTTGAAACATAAATGCTATGGATACATAATGTTTTAGTTGCACCTGGGCTGATTACAACCCCGTTGGTCTGTCCTGCTGCATAGTTAATATTTATTGTTGTTAGATGCTTCTGCGTGCATACAGATAGAGCGGTTCCATGAGCTATCGTTACAGTGTTTGTCCCATCACTAATTAATACGTATTGACGCCCGCTAGTATCAGTTAAGATAGGATATACGTCTTTGTTGCTGTCTACTCCGCTATTTACCATTTCTTTCTCCTAAGGTTCATTCTGAGTTATTATAATATTATCTATATAACCTGTTATTGAACCTAAACTTGTTGTTAGAGCTACACTACAATAAAGTTTTGGATCGTCTGCTCCTGCGTTTGTGTATGCTGTGTAACTGCTTAGATCATACTCCACATTTCCCCAAATAAGTCGTACATACTTGTTTGTCTCCATATCTACTACAAACTTAATGAAGGCCCACATTTCCGAGCCTGTGTACAACCTAACACCTGTGTCGATGTCTGTATAACCACCTGCCGGATTGTATAGTTGTAGTTTGCTGTTGTCGAAGTCGTATCTAATTATTGCTACTGTAACTGTTGTACCATCATAGATCCAAACTGCTATATCCATAGTGCTTGTGTACGATGGGATTATTACAGTCGCTTCTAGTCCTATCTTTGACTGTTTTGGAGACATCATGCTCTTTTCTATGAGACTTGTATTTCCAACTGTTGTTCCAGTCTTTAGTTTTACGCTGTGGCTTCCCGTCCAACATTTATCCGCTGTTAGTGCAACACTTGCTCCGGTTCCTGTTTCTGTAGTGGCCCACTGCAATACTGCTTCTTCAAAATCATCATACCAAATAACATTCCCTCGACGGTCATAAACAGATATTGGCCTTATTCTTGCTGCAACTTCGCCTAGATCCATAGTTGGAAATACCGTTGTTGCTTTGTATTTACTGGAGTAATCTTCTGTTGTGTGTACCATTTAGTTACCACCACCAAAAAGGTTCTTGAACCGTTCTATTGCACTAGCGGAAACAACAACGCCAGGCGTTACGGGTTTATCAGATATTATATTAGCGTAAATATTGTATTCGTGAGCGTATGTGTCGTCTGAATTGATTGCGTAGACGTCTAGAGTGTAAGGAGCGTCGTGTACTAGAAGGCTCTCCTGTATGACTGTAGGCTCAAATAAGCCGTAGATCCACGTTGAGCCTGTAAAAGGTAGTATTTGTGTGTGATGGTATTCAATTCTAAATTGTAGTAGGTCTGCTGCTTCTTCTGGCATTTGTATAAGCCATTGTACTAGTGTTCCTCTATCTATCTTTAGTTTTTGCCAGTCCGGAGCCAGTGTTGTTGTGTTTTTAGGTACTTTCCTGGATAGTTTAAAAAGCATTTCACCAAAACCTTTTTGGCTGCATATGTTGTCTTATAGCTTCTGTCCCTGTGCCATAAACGCTCGAGGCGTACCCGTCGTAAAAAGTGTAAGTTTGCGGCCCCGTTCCCATTTGGTTACCGTCTATGTCATATAAACCACCGAAACCCGTTTCCGCTCCTTCTATTGCTCCCGAAGTTAAGTGCCAACCTATGTAGTCTCCTACTTCAACATCTATACTAAGGCCTGCAAATGTCTGTTTAGAACCACTTGTAACAGATTCAATAGCTGCTGAATCTCGATTTGTATAGGTGGTTCCTGAACCGTAAAAAGTACCGACTTCTATCCCTGTTGTATTCAGATAACACCATATTTCTATCTGAGTAATAGTTCCAGTTGCGTTTGCGGGGTTGTCTACCATAATTTCGGTAAAATCGCCAGTCAAGTGTGCTGGTCTGTCTGTTGCGGGTGATCCTATATCAATAGCCATATTTCCCTCCTTCTGGATTATAACTTATTGTTGGTTTCATGCTGCCAGATACCCAGTGATTGTTACGCTTACGTTACCTGCTGCACTTGCGATTACATCGAAGTCTTTGTTAGTATCGCATACTAACGGCGCTTGTGGTGGAAATGTTAGACTTGCTCCTCCGTTTGCTGCAAAATACAATCCTTCGATTAGTACGTTTGGAGTTTCTGTATCATCTTGAAACTGGATATTAAGCGCTGTATCTGTGCTTACTACAAGGCTAAGAATATACATTTTATTTGCTGCTGTCTTTGCTTTTACTGGTGCTGCACTTTGAGCATCTGCACTTGTGAAGGTTGCCTGGAACCGTGTAGCGCTTACTGCTCCTGAGGCCTGTATTGCTTCAACTGCTGTTTTGATACTTGCTGCGCTTGCTTCTGTGTTATTTAGATTTGCTGCTGTTGCCTGCCTTACAATCGTACTGCCGGATTCATCTTCGGCATAATTAGGTAATTTTCCCATGCTTTAATCCTCTCCTGTGTCTCTTCTTATGTCTCCTCTATCTGCTCCGGTCCATGATTCCCAACTCTGGATCGTGTACCATACCTTAACAGTTGTAATCGCTATCGTAGCGCTTCCATTTGTTACGATTAATCGTATAAATCCATGTTCGGGTATATCGTTTATTACTGTTCGTTGTACTGTTACCGATGCTGTGTGTGCAATAGTCCATGAAGTATATGCTATTGTGTCCCAGTTACGCCCATCTGGAGAATAATATAAATATACTGTTGCGTCGTCTGTTGTACTTGCGGGGAAAGTAATTGCAGTCGTTATCGATAATGTTCTAGCCTTAACGAGCGTTATCGCTCCTGACGATCTAGCACTCCCTGAAACGGGGATTGCTGTCTCTATAAACCACGGTTGTCTCATTTTCTATCATCTATTCCTATTTCTATGTAAAGAAAATATGAGGGGGATTCCCTCTGTTTTTATGTTCGTAGATATTCTGCTATTACTGCAGGTGTGCTTGCTGTGCTTGCACTAGATCCGCTAACGGTTGTAACGTCTGCTCTCTTGTAACTAGATGTGTTTATCGTGTCTGTGTCTCCGCCTGCTATTGCACTGGCTGGACAATACCACATGTGAAATGGACACTGCCCTATAGACGTCAGATACGCTTGTGCGAAGGTTGTATCGACTGTAGGTGTTGCTAGATCCCATTTACCGAGGGTTTCTACGCCTTTATGACTTGCTTGGTATTCAAAGGCTCGTCCTGCGTTCTCCTGAGACATAATGTGTAAGTCGTTCAAGATTCCCATGTGAGTATCTAGTTCTTTGTTATCGATTACGTCAGCACTCCAAGAATATTGGAATGGTCCTTTATGCCACCAGTTCTGACTACTGTATACTTCTTCTTCGTAGAAGTCAAAAGGAACCCAATCTCCGTTATTGAAGTCTAGTTTTATCTGCTCTACATCTTCCTCAAAATCTAAAGCATCATATCCTCCTTCAACACCAAATCCTATAAGTTTCTCTCCGACTGGTAGTTCTGTTCTTGTAGTCGTGCTTGTTGCTTGTGTGAATTCTCTCGCTACCTGGCTTTTGACATATCCATGCGTGTAGTTTCCGCCTTCTCTAACTACTTGAGCGATAATACTAAATTTCATCGCTGGTGCGCTGTCTGCATCGCAGGCCATACCAAATTGAGTTGTTGTGTCTGAATAGTCCCAACTTACTCTTAGTTGTGGGTTTTGGAATACGCTCATGTTAGGAGCATATTTAACTCCGTCTAAAGTCGCTCCAAGTTCTAGATAAAAATCGTCGTGTTGTTCTACTGCATTATCGTTTGTCTCTAAACTGGCTAGAGTTTTATACTTGTGGATCATTGAAAGTGCTTTTACTTGGTGAGCACTTAATGATTTAAGCACATTTCCACCGTCGATGATCTCTATTTTTGTAATTGCATCAACGAGTGGTAAGTCTATGTCGCTCGCTCCTGTTGGTGTGCTGTATGCTTTTAGGATAAGTTCTGGCATGTAGCCGACTTCGGGAAGATCATAAATTGCGCTGCCTGCTGCTCCGCTTTCGCTGTGTTTCCTCTCAACGTAGGTATATTGTGTTTTTCCCATATCACAATCACCTCAGATTATTTACCTACTTTCTTTTTGTGTAGTGCGTCGCCTATTGCTTTAACTCTCTCGTAATTACGTGGATCTCCTTTTGGTCCTTTGGCTGGAAGTGTTACACTGTTGATTGTTGCTAAAACATCGCCCATGCCTTGCCTGTATTCGTCCTCGGCCATTGCTACGCCTTCGGGCCATCTGTTAACGCCTTTTTCTACTGCGCCTTTCTTCCATTTCTCAGTCCCGGCTTTTGCTACTCCACGCCCATAACGGCCTTCTGCGGCTGCTTGGGTTACGCCTGTTTTGTATCTTGGTTCTGCTTTACCTGCTTCTGTTGCCCAGTCGGCTTTAGGATTGGTTACTCCTTCCCTATAGTCTTCTGTAGCACCTGCGACCTTTCGTTTCCACTTGGCTACGACTTGGTCTAATGGTTTTGTTGCTACCATATCTTTCTTTCTCCAATATTTTGTAGTATTTACTATCGACAGTTGACTTATATTTTTAATTGCACGTAATCCCCGCATGCCGGGGGGAGGACGTTCGTACGTCGAATTTATAGGCTGTTGGTCCATACGTCTTATTGTGATTTGAAAATGAACATATTGCAGGAAAAAGTAAGAAAATACATGACGGATAAGCCTGAATATCGGGCTCAAAACCTTAATTACATGAGGTACGAAATGAAAATGATGGATCAAGAGGCGTTAATCTCAGATCTCAAAGACATGAACATCAAAGAGTTACAGTATTGTCAGGGTGCAGGAGTACCGGGACATGCGAATACTGTTGTGCTGCAACTTCTTAAACAACGTAAACAGGAAATGCAGGATTATCTAATTAATCAAGGATCTCAAAGAATTGAAAAAGTTAAATCTGAATTGCCGCAACCGCAAACGGCAACAGTTTCTAGTGAAGACAAAGAAGCCTGGGACGGATTCGCTATAAAAGTAGGGGAGGTTGAAGACAATGGCGTCAAGCCAGTACACACATCTAAAAAAGGACGAAAAGGCCATAGCAAAAAGATTTAGGGCTAATTTTTATTATCCTGGTGAATGGGTTTATGATCTACACCTTGACGTTCCTATTCCTAAATTGCCCGCCTGGTGGACGAAACACGATAGAGAAGTTTATGGAGATCTCAAGGCCAAACGAATAGATCTATTAATTAAAGGACCTAAAGAGCATTGGATCATGGAAATAACTCCCAAACTTTCAAAACCTGCTGTTGGTGGCTGTCTTGTCTACAAAGATCTCTACATCAAACAGTTTAATCCAATGCTGCCTGTTCGACTTGGGATCATCGTCGAGGTTGACGATCCTGCTTATCACGATACCTGCGAACAGTTAGGGATTAAGTGGTTTGTAGTCTAATGACCGACAACTAATAAAATCTATAATTATAAAAACAACTTTCGTCGT
>Ga0307928_10003721_pt1 | contig 11638 bp, 19 predicted proteins | sample AceLakmetagen232_FD_201815 | JGI IMG/M metagenome (GOLD analysis project Ga0307928, IMG submission 201815) | Saline water microbial communities from Ace Lake, Antarctica - #232 | ecosystem: Environmental > Aquatic > Non-marine Saline and Alkaline > Saline | place: Antarctica: Ace Lake...
TTCCAGCGGCCTTCAGCGCCCCGGCAATCCTGTGGATTTGGGCCATGACAAGGGCGTGGAACTTCGGACTCTTCTGAGCAACTGACTTCGATATAGTAGAGGCTCCGCCAGCCTTAGTCATTTTCCGCAGGACAGAGGACATGATCGACTGTAGGACTTTCAAGGTGTAGGGGTCTGGCTTGACGGGCACGGTGTACGTACTCCTTCCCTTTAAAATCCGCAAACGAGTGCTTTCAAAACATTATACTCGCTATCCGTCGGGTGTCAAGGAGGAATCCGTTTAGAACGCCAAAAGGGGCTATTTACATTAAGAATTGAAACTTAACGTCTCAAAAGGGTGGAGGGGGGGTCAACCCCTCTACACTTAGGGAACCCTTTATATTACCCTTAATAACATACCCCTAGAGAAGGTGATTATAAATGTAAACAGCGTTTCTGAGCAACCACGGGTACCCCCCCCTCACACTTTGAAAACCTTTAATCTTTAACTCTAAATGCTCTAAATGCAATAGGTGCGAGCAAACCGGCTGATTTCGGCCCTTTAATGCTTATAAGTCTTAATTCTAAACGCTATTAATGAACTATTTAGACGGATTGAGACGAAAAATTAAATTAACGGCACATGGGGTTTTTGGCCCTAGGGGCGTGTTCTGAGGATCAGGATTCTCGGCACACGGGAGAAGGGCACGCCGAGTTGAAGGAATTTCTACTCGTGAGGTTGGGTCAGAGGCCGATATTTTGCACGGGTTTGGGGAATGAGGGGGGTCTATGTACAAAGCAAGCAAACTGCCAAAGGGGCCGACAGCACTTCCATGGAAGGACTAAGAGTTAGTTATGGTATACAAGGAGAAGAAGGGACAGTAAAGCAGAAGCACAGCAGTACTGAAGGACTAAGAGTCAGGATGGTATACAAGAAAAGGCACAAGCAGCAGTAAAGCAGCACAAGCAGCAGCAGTACCAACGGCAGTATGGAAGAGAAAAGAGTTAGGATGGGCGCGAAAACACCAACCGTGCGAATATTCACTCACCGAAATGTGCGAACACCAACCTACCGGGCGATATACCGACAAAAAAGAGGGGGTGCGGAGCAGACGCCCCACACCCCCCCAGTTTTACGGCGTGTTACACTTCCACGTCCACCGCTTCCACTTCGACGGGTGTTTCAGGCACATCGGGCACCGCTTCCGGCTCGAAATCGTCGTCTGCGTGCTCCTGAACAGACGCGAAACCTTCAAATGGTACCCGCTCGCCTTTCTTGTTGTACGTGTCTGCGACGACGTGACGACCGGGTGAACCCTCATTCCCACGCAACCAGTATTCCCTACTCTGGCCGTCTGTCACGTCCTCCAGCCAGTGCCGCGACACCAGCCGTACCTTCCCGCGTTTCGACACCTTGGCGCAGTACGTCCTTTCGCCCTTTGCGTCGATGTTGGCCATGTTGATAGACTCGCGCATCACGAGATGCCGAATGAAACCGACCGAGACGCCGAACTTCTTTGCCGCGGTTCGCTCCATGTCATAGAGTAGGGGTTCGGTACCCTTCACCGGGACTTTGTTCAGCGTCAAGACGTTCTGAGCTTCACCGGCCTTGAACTCCTGGTACCGGTCCAGTCTCAGCGCCAGTCCGCCCGGATTCTGAAGAAACACCACGAACGCTTTCAATCCTGCTATCTGTGCTTCCGTTATCTTTGACATCATGCACCGCCTCTCGCAAAAAGGAATAGATTGAACGTCACGTACGCGTGCTCCTGATTTCCTCCCTTCTGTTAATGTTGTCGTGTCCGTCCGTCTGCACAAAGTATATCACACCGGAGCACATTGTCAAGACAATTCGCTAAGTCGTTGCCCAGCTTGGACTTACGACGATTACAGTACCCCCCCGATCTCCCTGCGTGGGAGCACCCGCACCCGCGTGCACCGGCACGGTATCTGTAGATAACCGCTCACACCTAACTGATCTGTTAAGCACCGCACCCCACAATCACCAACCCTATCTCATACGGTATCTATAGATAACCGCTCACGCCCGACGGAAGAAACTGTTGCAAGTTGTAGGACACCGACCAGTACGTACACAAAAAAACCCGACAGACTATTGGGTTTCCACCCGTCCGTCGGGCTTCCTTGCACATCATCCTTTGTACTTCTGGTGCCTCACCGCAGGGGTTTCAAGGTCTGCTGCCACCCCCCTGTGGGCATGACACCCGTTGCATACAACCTACCTCCTTATGTGTCGAGTTTTTTACGGACCAATACGCGGGCGTGAAGTTGTAATTTGCAGTCGATGTCACACCCAACCAAATCACAAAAAGCACGTGTCTTTTGGGGTGTTCCCTTGTACTCCTTACAGTCTCTCACCCACTCCGTAGTGTCCAGAAGCAACAACTCTCCCCGCGCAGGCACAACACCGTGCTTGCGTTCAAACACGTGTGGGTGTTCCGAAGAGAACGAGTCACGACCGTAGGCGTACTTCTTTGCAAATTCCGCAGGTTCCTTGAAAGACGACCTAATCAAGCTACCTGACAAATGCTGCCAACACCAAAACTGACCCGTGTGTAGCTTGTCCACGACCTACCTCCTTTCGCCGGGTTCCTTGCTCGTTGCGGCTACCTCCTTCTTCATCGTCGCTTTTGGCACCACCAGCACCTGAGCCGGTTCCTTCTTCTTCACCGATGTCATAGGTTCGGGGCTATCGAGACCGAGTTGCTTCTTGAACATAGCGTTCTCGGATTCGAGTACCGCGTTGTTGACCTTCAACATCACCATTTCTGTGCGTTCACGTGCGCTGAGGTCGATCACCTCTTTGTCCTCCAGAAGGACAGCGAACCCGCTTGCAACTCCCAACAAGATCAGGACGACCATGACCACGTTTTCCGCAGCCATCGCCATTGACACCACTTCGTCCCACTCACCGCTGGTCCCACCGAGTGCGATCTTCTTGTCTGCTATCGCTTTTATCGCACCGCTGGCGACCAAGAGGGTTGCACCCAGCAGGATGAAAACTGACACGATCACTGTGAACATAATCACCTATCTCCTTCCGACTGTGATGTGCGGATTGAATCCACCAATTTGTCGAACGCATCTTGGTCGACCAACTCCGCGAGTACCGGAGAACCCATGTTCTCTACGGTCATCACCCCGTGTACGTCGGGGTAAAACCACCGCTTGTCACTACTTTTTTGGGTCTCCACCACGCCAACCTCCACCTCTTCGGTCGCCAACACCCTAACAATCGAAAGGCACTCGTGTGCTGAGTCCCACTCTATGCTAATCAACACCTTGGCCACTAATCACCTCCTTTCTCGCGCTGCGCTTGTGTTGCGGCTTTTTGTGTCGAATAAAACCCCTTTGCCATCTGCCACAGGTTGCCACCCTTCGCCAGCACACCTTCACGACTCACCGCTGATGCCTCTACCCACCGGTCTGGTTCGCGTGGGTTCTTATACCGCAGCCCCCAAACCTCTTCCGTCGGGTTTTCGACTACCCCCCCCAACGACCGCCCCAGTTTGTTGCACACGAACCTTGTTGGGTAATCAAAATCCGTAAAACCGCTGTTACAAAGAGCACGTATGAGCAACCGGACCTCCGCTTCGTGGAACCAAGTGCTACCAACCTTCAACACGTTCCGTGCCATGTGTCACCTCCTTCTGGCGGCTCTGGTTCTACCTCTCGCTGCCGCTGACCCTGTTCTATTATCCCACGTGATATTATCCACTGTGCACCCGACAGGGTGCAGATTGCACCGTCGGCAGCACGAACCCAAGTGCCTTGCTCGGTATAGACGTACGGGCCGGTTGTGCACCGGCACATATTGCCTACACGTGGCAACACCCACCTTCGTCCGTTCCACAGTCTTGAGTGATCGGCGTTGTGGCTACCAACTACCCGTTTTGGTACCACGTAGCTGCCTATGGCAACAGCACGACCGGTCCGCCTGCGTGCTCGGAAGTCTACCAAAGTCACGTAGGAGTGATCGTCCCACATAAGTGAGACACGCCACCGGATTGCGTTCCACCCGAACGACGGACGACTCCACACACCGGAACTCAAACACCGGATGTCGTTGGGGTCGGGGTGGCAGTGGTACATGGGCACACTAACCCACCCGTGGCCGTCCCACACCTCTCTGGTGTACCTACCGGCACTTGCCCGAATTGCCCCAATGAAGGTTTCACCAACCGATCTCTCCGGCGGCGGGGCGTGGGTTTCGATAACGTCGGGAGTGGGGATGGTCCTTAACACCGCACCCCGGATGTCGGCACCGAAGACCTCCTGACAATCCGAGGCAGAGAACCCAGAGAACTTGTTGTACATCTGAGCCATCTCCCGAACCCACCACCGACCTGCCGTGTCGGTCCGTATGCTTGCTTCCCTGTTCTGACGGCAATCTACACCCACAAACCGCCTGCTCGGGGTAAGCCGTGGGGCACCGCACCCTCTTTCTGCCACCGGATAGTCCGCTGCAATTTGCCACCAGTAAATCCAACTACCACCCAAGGACATGCTGTTCGCGGCGGCGACATGGCTGGTCCGTCTGGGGATTAGCTCTCGCACCCTACCACCGTCCATGTGAATAGCGTGGACGGTAAACACGGCTGCATGGGCTACCGCCGCCTTTTGTGCTGGGGAACCATCCACCTCCCCCAACATCCGGTCCAATTCACCCAGTTGGGTAGTCCAAGAGGGACGTACCGCCGATAACTGGCGGGAACCGACCAACACATGCCCCGCCGTCATTGCCTCACACGTGGCACTCACCACGCTTGCAGTGTAGAACAGAGACGCCATGCTTTCCTTAGCACCAAGAGCGTTGCTGGCGTACCCACCGTTGCAAATGTAGGGTGGCCCGCTACCGTTGGGGAAGGGTACCGTTAGAGTCAAACGGTTGTCGATGCTGTTGTTAGACCACTCTGTCTGACAGTCCATTGTTGGTACCCAGCACAACAACATCGCAATTCCCTTTTCCCAAATGGGCTTGAGAAGGTCGAACAACCAACCAGGCACCCGCATGATGTACGCCTGTTGCGCCGGTGGAGGACCGGGGGGACCAAAGTGCTCTCTTGGATGGTGGTTATAGTCCACCGCCAAGCCGACCCCCTGCTTGTCCCACTTGTGCAACACCCAATAACCCCAGTGTCCATTCCCGTTCGGACGACCACACAAAGAAACCCTGTCGTCTGTGGAAACGATCAGTTGCAACTGTTGAAACCCGGCTGGGTCTAGGTGCATCAAGGCACCCAGCTCACGTCTGCTGCTAGCACTTCGCTTGAGACCTCTGCTCGTTCTCCACCAACCGGGACGAGAATCCACGTTGGACACCCGCCAGCCCAAGATCGAACCGCTCCGACTAGTACGACACAGCCTGCCACCAACCCTGTTTGTGGTGTCCTCACCAATCCTCTCAAGCACACGAAGTAAGGACCGGACGCTGGGGGCACTCAGGTGGTTTTCAGCCGTCACCATTTGCATCAGCGGACCAATACTGTCCACCTCGTTACTGCCAACAGGACCACCCCCACGGGCGCGTAGCGTGCCTATGGACAGCACCTGCACCCTGTCCACACCGACGAGAGAGTTTCGAGAGCCTCTTTCCTGGGGGGTAAGGTTCATGCGACCGCAGGAGGAACACACCACGTCTTCGAACCTGATACCCCACACAGGAACATTCAACCGTGTCATAGCAATACCTCCGTTAAGTGAACAGTTCCGCGTACCGGGTGTCGTCTTCATCGGGGAAGTTTATCTTGTTGACAAACATCGACGCCATGTCGAGCACCACCGCAAAGTACTTGAGACTACCGTTGGACGCACAAACGTCTGCCAGTTCGTCAAGTGTTTTTTCCACCGCTTCCGCTCTTTGCTTCATCCCCAGTTCGATAGGCACCCACCCGAACTTCTTGTCGTTGTTGGCACGAAGACCTGTATTGAGGATTTCGGCGGCAGTACCGATGCCCCGAATGATACAGGCACCCTGCAAGAACGGCTTGCCTGAACCTTCGCCGCTTCTCACCACTTCGTAACCCTTCTTCTTGGTGTCTTTGCCCTTGCGAAGAACCGTGGGCACCCACTTCTTGTACATGGATTCGAGATCGGGCTTACCCTTTTCGTTCACCACGTACCACGGCACCTTGCCCATCTTTTTCTTGTCCAGCTTGACCTGCCACGAATCGAACTTGAACAACCCCTCAGGTATCGAAACGTACCGGGCCACGTGGCCACCTTTGTTGCCGATGAGGTGAAGACCATCCCACTCTTCAAACAGGTCTTTCCTGTCCTTACTGGAGCAGGAGATGCCTGAGCCACCACCCGGGTGCGTGTGCAACGTACCGATGATGTCGAAGCCTTGCTCGGTCAAACGCTCACCGGCTTTTGACAGGTCTTTCACTTCGACTATGCCGCTACCGACGTTCTGCTTGGGCACCGAGAACATCCACACCTTCCCGTTGGCACCCTTGTCGCTGTCTTTGGCCCCCATCACCACATAAACCTCGTGTGGCTTGAGCACCGCTTGCAACAACCCTGCGATCAGGAACTTCGGTGGCCACGGGTGCGTCAGCTTGGTCAACTTCGACTTGTACGTTTTCTTCACCTCTTTGGGGTCGAGACCTTGCAATTCAAGGAACTTGTCCTGTTTGCAAGGTACCACGGCTTCAAAGAGACCGGACGTATGCCGCCACAACCGACCGTCTCCGCACACGTAGAAGTCTTGACCCCTACACGCGAACTTCGTCAGCACCTCCCGCTTCGGGGGTTCCTTCACCTGTGTCTTTTCTTTCTTCGCCATACGGCCCACCTTTCATTCTGCGTTCGATGTCCTCCAACAAAGCATCGAACTGTTTTCGAGTCAAGACCGCTACGCCTTTCGGACGGACCTTGACTATCTCGTGGTCACCATGCGTACCGGGCGGGTGCCATATCTCAACATCCACGAGATCAGCACCCGTTGCGTACGCCCTCATTTCCGTACCGCCGGTACACCTGCGATACGCCAGCAGCACCCTCACCCTACGCTTTTTCGCCACTACCAGACCTCCTTCCTACCAGTCTTTCGATGGTTGCTTCGATTTGTATGGTGTCCTTGTGCGTAAGCACCACCGAACCCCCATTACCTCCGAGTGCATCTCTGACACGGACACACAGAGCACCCGAAGTGGCCACCAGGTGTTTCAACCACCCTGTTTTGTCAATGACCTGGTTTTTGGAAGAGCACCCTTCCGCAAGTCTTTTGGTCACCATTTCAAGGAAGTCTCTACGGGTCATACTCAAAGTACATGTGACTGACCCTGTTCTTGCCATATCGAGCTTCAACACACTACACTACACCGTCCTTTCTGTCTGTTCGGGCTTGAGAAGATACCTTTCGGCCCACGTTCTCACCTGCACGGAGTCAGGACGACCTTCGCGCTTCTCTTTCCGCCAGTAGAACATATACTGGCCGTCCTGTGCCAAGCACCGACCAACGGCCTCCCCAATCAACACACCGGTTTGGCTATTGGAAAACCGCGACTGGAGTTCAGCCGCACAACTCACCACCTGCTGCGGGGCGTCACCGCGTGCTTCGGCGTCCGCACCCTCTTGAATGTCCGGGTGCCAGTACATCCAATCACCCGCCAGCGTTTCGCCGTTCATCATGCTTGTGTAGCACCAACCCGCTTCCGGGTCGTTGCCTGCGACTATTTCGTGGATTACCACTCGGTCACCCATCCGTCGGGCGTACGCGGTTAACCACGTGTGGACAAACACCCGGCACGTGTGGTTGTCGGGCAGCACGAGCACCACGATCTCTTCCGCTTGACCAACCCAACGGAAGCAGTCTTCGATGTTTGCGGCGGTCACCATCGCTTCCACGCTCTCGACACCAACCGTGTCAAGACTGGTATCGCTAAGCAAGGACTCGACCAGTCCCCCCGCACAATCAGCCTTGTTTTCACCGACCGCTTGCCACTGGCGAACGGCGTTGTGTTCTTCCACCGTGTCGCCGTCGGCCAGTACAATCTGCTCAACCGGACCGACCGCCGCCAGCACGTTCGGGATACAGTGGTATGCCAACCCACCGCATCCGATCACAACCAGTGCTCGTGTCATGTGCTCTCCTTTCCGCAGACCGTACACTTCCAACTGATTGACATTCCCTTGCCACACCTGTTGAACAACCGCTTGCCTTTCCCGTACTTCTTGTCTTGGTACTCGTGTTCGCAGTAACAGGGCAGCACCGCCGTTGCTTTTGCGTCTACCCGAACGGGAATCTTTGCCATGCACCTGCCTCCTTTCAGTCCCAGTTTGTCCAGTTGCCGACCCACACCTCGTCGCCATCCTGAACCTTCTTGTGCGGACCGAGCGGTATCCCCTTGCGAAGCACCCGCACAGACTTTTCTTGTATGTCTCTCACCGTGGTGCCGGAGAGACAAAGACCGTCGGTCTCCGTTGCATATTTCCACACCAAAACCTCGACGTACTTTGGACTACTGTCCGTAATTGGCCCGTGACCAAGATCACCCTTTTGCATGCCCGACCTCCAGAAGTGTTGGTAAAAAGATAGGCGGGACCAGTACTTGGGATACCGGCCCCGCCTCAGTTTCGCACTTGGTCTCTCACATAGACCTACCGAGTCTGGTCAGTATCGCCAGTTAAATGTCGGCGTCTTCGTCAGGCACAACGCCCGACCCACCGCTGTCCGTCTTGCTCGTCTTGGTTCCGGCACCGGGGGTGTCCGGTACCTCGTAACCAAGTGCCTGCAAGATTTCGGAGTCGTCCACCACTTCTTCGGGGTCAACACCCAAATCCTCACAGATGAGCAAGACCGCGGCCAAGTCGAACCCCTTGGCCTTGCCCGTTCTTTCCTCACCGTCACGGTTTGTCCAGAACGACCGCTTCTCCAACATGGGTTTCAGACCGTTCCAGCTCACGACCCGGAGTTCCTCCCGGTCACCATTGTTTCCTGTTTCCGTGTCCAAAACCGTCAGTACTTCGCAGGTAACTTCTGAATTACGCTTCGCCATGGCTTGCACCCCTTTCGTATGGGATTGACCTTCATGTGTAACCGTGTGTTCTCAGACGTTGGGACCGATCATGCGTGGCGTTGTTCTCACCGACACCTTTACGTTCGTGCATTTTCGCCTACCTGCGGCGTGCATGTAATGTGTTTGTCGGGAACAACAAGACGGACCGTATCACCAAGTTGTTGCGTACTTTCCACAGGTGGGCGTGCTACCCTGCCGAACTGCTCTTGGCCATCTTCTGCACCTTGTCGCCGCCCTTCACCGTGTCACTCGGCTTCGCCTTGTGACCGTTCAGGAACACCGTGGTGCCGTTCCCTGCGATGTGCTCGATCTTGCTGCCTTCCGGCACCTCGATCTCGACCTCTTCGCCACCGTCCACGACCTTCACTTTGATCATTTTCTTCTTCGCCATGCTACCTCTCCCTTCTACCGTACTCAATTACCATCCTCAACACCGTGTCGAGTAGGTTCTTGACCACAAGCAAATGACTGCGGTATGCCCGTGTGACACCCGCTTGCACGTTGTCTCTCACAATGAGAGTATGTCCGTGCATTACTACCGTGTGGCCTACCTCACTCTTCACTCCTTTCCTGTCCCAGTAGGCGAGTACCTGTCCGTATGAATACAGTGCCAGACCACTCGAACATACCGAGTGACCTGCTGCCGGTCTCTGGAGCAGAAACCGGCAGATGACTTGTGTTGTTGTCAAATCCACCGTCCTTTCCTTCGACCGCTCTTGTGGACACCGCCCACCACTCGCTGCTGCTCAAGGCGATGTGCCGCGTCATCAAAAGGATACAACACCACAGGCCAAAGTCAAATTAATTCGCTAAGTCGTGTTGTGGTAAGGAGTTACGTCGATCCGTCGTAGCAGCCGCTGAGCATACCACCGGGGGAAACAAGAAGGTGGGTCGGTGTGTGATAGTGCAAAAATGTTTATGCTGTAAATTTCTGCTCACTGATTATTTTACGAATCTTTTTTTTATTGCCACTTGACAAATCGGGATTGTGTGCTATACTGTTGGCGAAGGGAGGATGCCAAATGAAGCAGAAGAGATGCCCCAGATGCGGAATGACGCGCCCGATCTCAAAGTTCGGGACACAAAGCGGCTCGAAAGATGGGCGGCAGGGCTACTGCTTGGACTGCGCCCGTGAATATGCAGGCGACTATAGAAGGATGTGTCGTCTTACAGCCCGACGGAAGAAGAAATGATCGCCACGTCTTGACTAAACAGTGGGGGAACGTATAATGGCAGAAGAAGAGAAGAAGGCAGACAATACGACTCCTGTTTGTGAAGCATCGGTTGAAGAACTGATTGCCGAACTTTGCAAGAGGTGTGATTCTGGAATCGTTACCGTTATCCGAGAGCGGGGCGGAACCCAAATCTACCAGCGCAACTGGAGATCGTGGGGTAGTTTGCATCTGTTGACTGGACAAATCATGGAGTTGCTTGGGATTTCTCTCGTTAACCTAATACTTCCACACTTCCAGAACAATCCTCTTGGGGGTCAAATCAACAAGCAAGAGGGAGACCCAGATGGTGAGACGGAACCGGAATAAGATAGCGGACATGATTGTGGTGGACCTACCGACGAGGTTTGACTGTGCGTACATAATCCCTGTTGGAGACCTCCACGATGGCGACCCGGCTTCGGAACCAGACAAACTTGATGAGTATATCAAGTGGGTGATGGAGCGGGACAATGCGTACATGGTTCTGATGGGCGACTTGGCAAATGTTGCCTTGATGAACTCAGTGTCTGACACTTACCGTGAAAGGTACCCTGCCAGACAGCAACGAATCAAGTTGGTTGAGAAGTTCAGACCGGCAGCAGAAGCAGGTAAGATTCTTGGTATGGTTAGTGGAAACCACGAGTGGCGAATCGCCAAGCTCGTTGGAGATGACTTCAGCGAAACTATCGCCCGTGAGCTTGAGATTCCGTACCACTCAGACGAACTATGGTTGAAAGTCTCATTGGGTAAGGACACCCGAAATGGCAGGCGTGTAGCCTACTCTATCTACATGACGCACGGGGTAGGTGGTGGACGCACGAAAGGCAGCAAAGCCAACAACATGCACCGTCTGGCTGAAATCACAGACGTTGACGTGTACATCGTGGCCCACTCTCACCAGATTATGACGTTCCCCGATGACTACTACACGGCGGACATGAAGAACAACGTGGTTTTGAAGAGGAAGCGCGTGTTCGTTAGCATCGGAGGATACCTGCGGAGAGAAGGGTACCCGGCCAGAATGGTGCTTCCACCGTCCCACATCGGCAGCCCCCGCATCCGTCTGGATGGCAAGCGCAAGGACGCACACGTTTCTATTTAAGGAGACTGTACGTGGACTTCGTGTACTTGAAACAACCTGCGAACCGCTACACGTTTCAAGCCCCCAAGCTGCTGAAGTTTGTGGTCTCCCATTGTAGGGGGAAAACCCTCAACCTGTTTGCGGGTAAAACAACCCTAGGGGGGGTAGACGAGTTCAGGGTGGACGTAGACCCTGACATGCCACAACTAGACTATGTTGGAGATTGCTTCGACTTTTTGCAGGGGTGCAAGGAAGAGTTTAACACAGTAGTATTAGACCCCCCGTTCAACATCCGTAAGTCGCGGGAGAAATACGAAGGG
>Ga0307928_10003722_pt1 | contig 11638 bp, 14 predicted proteins | sample AceLakmetagen232_FD_201815 | JGI IMG/M metagenome (GOLD analysis project Ga0307928, IMG submission 201815) | Saline water microbial communities from Ace Lake, Antarctica - #232 | ecosystem: Environmental > Aquatic > Non-marine Saline and Alkaline > Saline | place: Antarctica: Ace Lake...
ACCCTAGACCATTGATCAATCCCTTGAACATGTTGATTAGACCTGTCTCGATCTTCGCTTGGTTCGCTTCCAACCACCCGAGGAAATCAGATAGGCCCTCCTGCAGCTCTTCCCCGATGTTGATCTCTACCGTCTGCCACCATGCCGCTAGTTGATCGAGTCGGAACTGGATCCCGGCAGCCATCTCCTGGAAGGCGACCTCTGTAGCAAGCGCCGTCTCATCCATCTCCCCGAGCTTGCTTATGAAGGATTCGAGGTTAGCTCCACCGAGGTTGAGGGCTGCCATTCCACCTTCGACAGACGAGAACATATCCATCAAGGAAATACTATTGGCGTCTGCGTATTCCTGCATCAACGCGAGGACATCTGAGAGGTCGTTGCCTGCGTCCATGAAGTCTTGGAATGTCTGCCCGGATAGCTCCTGGAAGATCTCAGCAGTATCCCCGCCAGCCTTAGACAGCTCGACAAGCATCTGTCTCAACTGGGTAGCGGCTACTCGTGTAGGTACACCCTTGGCTGTGATCTCGGCCATCGCCGCGGCAATCTGATTGAAGCTAACACCCGTGGCCGCTGCTACTGGCGTCACCTGGAAGAGGTATCTTGAGAGTTCACCAAAGGTCGTCTTACCTAGACGAACCGCTGTAAACATAATGTCTGATGCTTCGGTAGCAGAGATAACCTCAGCACCGTAGGCATTGACTACAGACGTCAGAGCATCGACGGAAGTTTCAAGGTCGGTTACTCCCGCCTTCGCCGCCTTCCCTGCAATCTCCATGAAGTCAAACACATTGTCAGGAGGTACACCCGCTGAAATTGCTTGATAGAGTGATGGGATTGTTTCATTCGGGAGGAGACCGATCGAGCGTGAAATCTCCTTGACATCGGCTGTCATCTGCTCTTTGGCTTTCTCGGAGAGCCCCGGCATGAGGGTGAATACTTCCCTCATACCCGTGTCCATCTTTGCGAAGTTCTTGAGTGACGTTGCTCCGAGAGCTGCGATAGCACCTGCTGCCACCACAGCCCCGCGCTTGATCCACCGGCCTACGTTATCCCCGAGCTTCTGGAAGTTAGCACCCATCTTAGTTGATGCAGTTTTCCCGGCTGTCTCAATGGCTTTGATGTCATTAACTGCCTGACTCTTGTTCACTGAGACTTTCGCGAATAGCTCGAAGACGTTCACGTAATTCCTCCGGTTCCGGTCCTTTGCGCTTCATCGTCTCCGCTTGTTGCTGGAGTTCGAGTCGTGCCTTCTGCTTCGCCTTTGATTCGAGGTATCCGGCGATCGCTCTTTCAGCGATTCGCTCTGCCTCAGCCTTGAGCTTCTCTACTTCTTCCGGGGCTACTGGGATAGCTTCAACCGGCTTCTCACCAAGTCCCTGCTTCTGCAAGAAAGCCGCCCACGTTACACCTTTCCCTGCACCGAGTAGGTAGGCCGTGTACGCCGCTGCCTCTAGCCGTTGTCTCTCTAGTCGGTAGGCTCTTGCTGATTCGTTCTCTGAGATTTCCCTGAGCCTTGCGTATGGGACCCGGAGGAGCTGTTCGTCCGTCCACCCTGTGGGTCTTTGGATTTCCCAGAGTTGCTCTGCCAAAGATTGGCCACCGTTTTGCTTGCGTGGACGGATCGCTTGAAAAAAACCGGAAAGTCATTGATCCCTGCCAGCTTCTCTACCACCAATGGCAGATCCATCAACGGCAAAACGTACGGGTCCTGGGCTTCTTCAACCGTCAACGCTTGACCATCTGGCTTGATCAGCATCGAGGCCAGCCATTCGGTTACGGAATCCTCAGCCTCGGGGATACCGGAAGCAAGAGAGAACAACATCGCAACCACATTAATTTGATGGTCTGTCTCTTGGTTCCCTTGCTTATCAAGAACAGGCTCTCCTACTTCGTTGACCATAGGAACAGGATCGTAGAAGTCCTCTACGTTGCTCCCTGCGTGTATCTGAATCGCTGCCAGAATCCGAGGCACTGTGAAGCAGTCACGCAACCCAGGCTTGCGGATCGTGTATCGAACATCTGCGATTGTAATTGTCGGCCTCTCCCTAAGGATCTCCTCAGACATGGAAGAGCACCTCCTTTCGCCGCTACCTAGCGATCTAGGTTTGTGGCATCCAGATTTCAAATGGGCTGTTCGCTAGAGCCAACGAAGCTGCAGCGTAGTGCCCCTCAAATACAAGTTGATTGACGGCTTCATCTCGTGGAGCCGTGGTGAGTGCCAGCCCTCCGACCGACAACCCATTCTTGACGATGAAGAAAGCCGGATAGGTAAGCGTCAGGTCCGAAATTTCAGTCGCCAAAGCAACATCGTGGTAGTCGCTTGCGTCAAGATGTGCGAGCGTGATGATGTCGAAGTTGTCACCCGTCGCCGACGAGTCATATCGATACGTCGCTGTAATGAGGTCAGTATCCGCGATAGACCCTGCACCGATTCTCACGATCGCCTGTAGCGCGCTCACGCTGTAGTCGGTATTGAGTACCCCCAACACGGGAAGCCCTAAGCCTGCGTCCGTGTAGTAGATCTCAAGCGTATCCTCATCGATGTCAGTAGCACCGGCTGGAGCAACACCAGGTGTATCCATCTCCAAGCCTGTACCGATGTACTCACCATGAATCCAGGTGTACGAAACGTCGGCCCCTGCCGATCCTGCGATAGCCGCGAGGATGTTGTCAGACGTCATCGTTTCGAGGAGGTTGACCGTCAGCCGTGTGACCAAGCCCGAAATCCTGCGTAGTCCTACAACTGGCCCGTAGGATCCGTCAGCCTCGATCACTCGATAGTCGGGAAGAGCTTCAAAGACGCTGCCGCCACGGGTTGCGCCGAGAGTCCTTTCGGACCCACCGCCCACGCCATCCTCAAAATCGAAGAAGGTCTTACCAGCGCCTGTCTCGTACCGATCGCCAGTATCAGCGGTTATTCCTGTTTGTAGTGCCAAGATTTATCACCTCTCTAGCACTGCTTGTACTTCACCTTTTGCGAAGAGAGACACCTGCCAGATGATCGAATGCTGCCAGCGTTTCGGGTCGGATGGTGATCCGTCCGCATTGCTCTTAGGTATGTTTCCAGCCCCAAGAGGCCACACCCTGCACGCTGAAAACTCGCCGTCTGGGGGGCTCAATCGCGCCTCAATAAACAGCTCCTTTAATCTCTTCACCACCTGCAATAGCAGCCCTGCGTTGTCCGCGTAGTCGTTGATTGTTTGAATGTATCGCCCTGAGAGGTTCGGCCATGAGTCGTAATCAAGGTCAACCTCGTGGGCGATAAAGAATTCCTTTGGCTCTTCGTCCTCCCCTGGATCTGCGAACGCTTCGATGTAGTGGATCCGTTCTGAAAGCAAAGTAGCCGACAGAGATAGCACCGTTTGGAGGTCTGTATCCGTCACCATCTTAGACTTCACGGAAGAGATGAAAGCCTGACTCACTTCGACGGCTGCCACTAGAACCACCTCTCAGAGAGCTCGCGAAGGATTGCCGATTTCGCTTCCTTCATTCCAGGCACAAGCCACGGTCGCCGGTTTGATCCTGTTGCTAATTCGAGAGCGATACCGTAGCCAAGCTTTACGCCACCTTTCGATCGAGCAGGGATGCCTACCCACGCGCCGAACGCTGTACGGTCTGTACGCACCGCAAACTGAACTGCACCCGCAAGTACCCCAGTCGGCTTCGCTGGCCTTTCTCCTAGTGCTGAGGCTCTGTAAGAGGCTGTCTTGGTGAATCGCTTCGCATACCAGATACCAGTCCTCGGACCTGAGAAAGATTCGACAATGACATTCCGTGCGATGATCGCCACGGCAGCCGCCTTCCGCTTGCCCATCTTGTTGAACGTGCTCAACACGACAGGGACATTGCTCTTGAAGGTTGCACCTCCTCGATCGCTCAAGCTGCTTCCACCTTCCTCGTATCCTTCGCGATAACGGTTGTGTCTCTGTCGTACCCGTCTGGATTTACTGAGGGGCTTATCGGTTCAAGGATCTCTCTCGAACGATCGACAAGCACGAGCTGGTAGTTCCTCGTCTTGATCGTCGGTGTATCCCTGAACCTCACCCGGTAAGCCACGTCACTCAGATCAACCTTGTTCGCTGCCTTCAGTTCAGCCGTGAGCATGGTGACGACAGCCCAGAAGGTTCCTGTTGTGGCCATCGTAGGGGTTGGCCCCACGTCTCCCTCAGTTCCACCTGTGCTGTCTGCCATGATCTTGACTTGCTCCCATCTCATTAGACGATCTCCCAGACGTTCCTAACGTAAGGCTCAAGGAGCGTTTCGTCCGGGCCATCGCCCCAGTTGACCGAGGTGATCCCCATCTCTGCGCGCTCTGATTTCCTGCCGTCTCTATTCTCGAATTTCCAGGCAACGAATTGCCAGCACCACACGAGGACCTCAGAGGGTATCCCTAGATCTACTCGGGTGAGTGAAACTCTAAGTTGATCCTCGTCGCTACTCGTTGCAGAGATAGGCTTCTCGTTGGGGTATCGATGCACCAGGGTAACTACCCCCAGTACGCTTGTACCGATAACCGTCTCAATGCCGATCGCGCCGTAGGTGCCCCCGACAACAGCACTGTTGACCAGAGAGAGCAAGGCAACGGCATCAGCGGTATCAGATACCCCCACCTTGAACTCTCGTTCTGTCTCATCGTCAGCAGTAGCAGCAGTGAAGATCGCGCCGTCAATCGTGATGGCTTCTCCTGCTTGCACATCATCAAGCGTTAGCTTCACCTGCTGCTCAGTAAACGGATTGTGGAGGTACTCGTCTGCATGCCGACCTGCTGCCTTCATAAAACGCTCAAGCACAGTATCGTGGGTGTCGCTTGAAACGTGGCAATACTGCTTCAACTCTGCCTCGTACGTCTCCCAGACAAGCGCTGTCTCAACAGGTCCCATGAGATCCTCCTATCTATTCTGGCTGGGTCCGATCGCTCGATTCGAGTCCGGTCCCTTTCGCGTCTTCGGTAGTTGTTTCTTTTTTCCCATCGGCTTCACCGCCCGGGGCCTTCTTCTTCGCAGGCTTCTTCCCGGCTGTAAATCTCACAGCGATAGCGAACAGGATTGCGGGGGGGTGCTTGTCCTGTGTTGGCTGCTCTTGGCTTATCCATCATCGGTGAATACATCACCATTTCGCAGCCTTCTTCTTCTCAGGAGCCTTCTTCTCAGGAGCCTTCTTCTCAGCTTTGATCTTGAGCTGCCCAAGCTCTACCGCTCGGCCAATGTCATGAATATCCATGTCGATTGTTTCGCCTTCCTGGTAGAGCTTCCCGCGGTATATATAGCTCGAAGTCAAGACCACAACATCTTTTGTTCCTTTCGACATTCAACACCTCCTAAGTGCTGAGAGTGAAGACTAGGACGGAGGGAGTACGTACCACACAGTTGCTCTCGCTACCCCTGCCGTGGCTGCACCACCCGTCTGTGTGTACTTGAGATAGACGTCCGTGTCGACAACCACTTGCTCCGGCTTGTCTCCCACGTAGATTCCAGACACGAGCGTTTCAAGAACATCGTCCGCATCTACGTAGTGGTCGGGGTCGGTTGACGTTCCTACAAGCAAGACGTTCGTGGTCCCTGCATCGAAAGCCGTGGTAATAGCCACGCTCACATGAGACACGATCGCACCCTTGGGGATCGTCCCAATCTGTGCAGTGAAAGGAGCGGTCACGCTATACGCGATCGTTCGAGTAATCGCATTTGCGGGGGTGATAGGCACCGCGTACGTGCCTGAATTGTAGCGGATCTCGTTGCCCATCGTCGGGTCGTATCCGTCAGAGATGAAGTTTCCCTCATAGTAATCAGCGAACGCGAAAGACGCCGCCAGGATAAGCACTACACCCAGCAGGACTAGCGCATTGAAACGCATTTGTTGCTTGTTCACTTGGACCTCCTTTTGTTGGTCCTTGGTCTATCCGGTCCTGCTATTCGATGACGTACGTGATGATGATGTCAACGCCGGTTGCGGTGTCTGCATCGCCGCCAGTCTTGCCAACCGTGATCGCGGTAGCCGCGTCCATCTCACTCCATGAAGCACCGTCAGCAAGGACCGTGACCCCAGCCGCAACGAGCATCGACAACTGAGTTGATTGAGTGAGGGAAGCCTGAGCGAAGGCAGCAATCTTGACACTACTTGCAGACTGGGTTCCCAGTACATCGACAGTAGTTGTAGTCCCTACTGCACCGCCGTAGGCAATAGCTACGCAGTTGATCACGCGATAGGACAATGCGGTTACCGCTGGCAAGATCTCATGCCCTGCATTGATCTCCGCAACCGTTACACGGTGACGATGAGACAGGACAACCGAGTTGTTGCCAGAGGCTAGAGCCACCTGTGCAGTTGCGCTCGGGGTGATCGTTGCATAGGTATCAAGATCCGCGTCATAGGCTTGAGTATCAACGCCAACCTCGACAGAGAGATCTTGAGTCATAGTCAAGAAGGTAGCTGATTCAACCAATGTCTGCGCATTCGCAGTAGGTGTTAGCGTTGCCCATGTAGTGAGGTCAGCGTCATAGGCTTGTACGTCTGTGCCAATGACAAGCCCCGTGAACGTAGCCCCGGTGATCGTGCCTACCTGCAGCTCCTCGATGTATGCAGGTGCCGAGTAAGCGCCAAACGAAAAGGCGACAAGCGTAAGCATCGTCACCCAAATAAATAGTTTTCTCTTCATTCGGTCCTCCTTCGTACTGACCGATTGTTTTCGACTCCCTACTATGGGAGCTGCATGATTCGGAGTGCGTCAGCGATCTTGATTTCGCCACCTGTTCGACGAGTAGCCAAGAAGCCAATCAAGCCCGACAAACGGCGAAGCTCAGAGAACTTCGTGAGGGTTGTGCCCAGCCGATCGAGGATACGATAGCCGCGCTTGAAGTCGCCAAAGATCGCAACGTCATTCCCACTCGAACCATCCCATTCATCGAGGTCATCCTGCGTGAACTGTGGATAGCCGCGAAGCCTGTTTGGTACACCTGCTTGGACGGAAGGTTGCCATAGGAAGTCTCCCGTACCTGCACCGCCTCCACCGTCGCCACGAAGCAGCATGATTGCAAGCTCGGTCGTTGAGGTGATGACAAGCTGACCGTTCTTTCGATACTGCTGAGGTACTTGATAGAACAGCTTCAAGAAGTCTTCTACTTCGATGCTTGCCGCTGCCGCTGCACCAGCCAGATGACGGGTGATCGTCGTGCCTCGGCTCAGTCCACCGAACTCTTTGAGCGTATGGCCGGTCCCTTCCCAGCACTGCGTATCTTCAAGCTCTGCAAAGCCGAAGGTGTAGTCTTCGGTCATCGCTTGGATAAGGTTCGTGTCCGAGTCCATCAGTTCGTCGACACCGAATTCCGTGTAACCGTTCATGTCTTCGACGTACTGGTATTCCTCGGAGAGAACCATGTCGCTGTTGTTGAGGTCGCCGCCAAGCTCAAGGTTACCCATACCGACAGTGACTCGCGTTCTGGATCGCTTGCGCATCCGGTCCGATTTCGTTGTCTTGACATCTACCAACGAACGGAAGAGGGTCAAGCCGTTGATTGCTACCAGCCATTCCTTATCCAGCTCTTCGGGTACAGCAATCTCTCCTACAGCATTTTCAACGAGTGCTCGCTGTTCCTGAGGGATCGATGCAAGGACTTCGGCGTTTCCGCTTTGGATCCTCATCGTATTTGCGAAGATCGATCGCTGTGCCCTCTCTTCGTCCGTCACGTCGCCTGTAGAGATCGTAGGGCGATTCAACCGCAAGAGTAGCTCTTGCTGTGCCTCACGTACTGATTTAATTTCCTCAGCAAGCCCGGTCGTCTTCGCTTCGATGACGGTATCAGCGCGAGCCTCTACCTTGTCATCTAGCGTTGCATCGAATCCGTCGAGCTTCTCTCGCATCTGAGAGACGAGCCCGGTCAATTCCTTGGTAGCGGCTGCGTGTTCCTTTTGCAACTGCGCTACGGAAGTTTGCTCATTTCCTTCATTCTCATTTGCCACTGGGAAAACCTCCTATGTCTGATTGAGTATCGAACGTAGCTCGTTAGTCAGCTTCGAGTGCGATTGCGGGTCGAAGATGCGTCTTGCTTGCGAGTCTCCTAGCAGAGTGGACGGGTCCGGGTCTGCGTTAAAGAGTGCCGTGAACGTGTCGAGCCGTTTGATAAGATCGCGTACTTGGTCTGAATTCTTGATGACGATAATCCCGAGGTCGTCTGCCTCTTCATGATCTGTATCGATCGCCGATCGCGTTGTCTCTATCATTTTCCTGATGTCAGAAGCAGAGCCACCACGAAGCGCCATCTGAAGAACGCCGATCTGTGACCGCACGTCATCGATGTTCGCCTCTGGATTGGCTGCGAAGTTACGCATCAGGATCGCCACTTCGTACAACTTCACTTCCGTGTAATGCCAGATCCCGTCAGCGTCTTTCTTCTGCTGGATAATATCGAACCCGTGTGACATCTGGGAGTAATACCCCGCCGCTGGATTCTCACCTGAAGGATCAGGCATCCCCGCGTAAACCTCAGCCGCATCCCGTGAGTTCTCGATGTTGAGATGCCCAGCAACAGCAAGGCCGGTATTGTCTTCCGAGGAATTAGACATACCAATTCCCATCCACGGCATGTGAAAGAACGTGATAGGGATGTTGCCTTTCTGCGCTTTGAGGGTGCGCTTGAATGCGCCTGCGTCGATGATCGTGTTGTATGAATCTACGTTACCGAAGACGGAAGCATGACCAGTGAAGTCGCCCTCTCTGCCTTCGGCTCTTAGCTCGCGAACCTCTAGGGGTACTGCGAGATACTTCATAAGCCACCTCCGTTTGATTGTTCCGCATCAGGCCCCGTTTCGTAGAGTTCCTGACAATTACAATTCACCGTTTCTTCTGCCGAACCGCTAGGATCGCCCGGATACATAAGCCCGTTAGGGTAGGCATCTCTTAGGGCGTAGATCGTTCCGTCATCGAGTGCAGCGTGGGTGTCTCGCACATCCCCAGCTCGGGCAGAGATCCATCTCTTGCCGGTCACCACACCCGTTTGAATTGCTGCCTCACTGGAAGCGAATCCACTCGCCCCGTGAATCTCTGTCCGCGCGATCGTCATAGATCTGCTCTTGTCAAATGGTAGCTCGGGGTCCTTTCCACCGAATCGCTTGTATAGGCTGTTGAGCTGACGCGCTGTATCTACGGCGCTTGAACCCTCAATGGCTGCTTTATCCACCACACGCTTTACCCGAGCGATCGTCTTAGCCTGAATCTTGTCAACCTGCTCTGCTACCTGACCCTCGACAAAAGAAGTGATCGCGCCCGTATAGGCGTCGAACCTGAGGCTGGCTCTCTCGGTCTTCCCGAGGATCTCTGCCTCAACGTCTTTCCCTATCCGCGCGATGGTCACTCGCCACGATGCTGTGAGAACGATCCTCCATGCCTCTGATTCACCCCTGATGAGAGTTGCGTAGTCGGTGTTGCCGGACAGCCAATGAGTTTCTATCAACTGCCCTTCTTCGAGGAAACGTCGAGAGACGTTCTTGCCCATCGCTTCAGCGTAGGCCTGCTGCACACGATCGCGCAGAATCCATCGTGAGTCGATAGAGCTTTCGTCGGTGTTGATAGCTCGCCGTTGAATCGATCGAGCCGATGAGGAGGTATTGTTTAGAGGCAACATCCCAGCCTGCATGAATCCGGTATCAGGGCAAGCCCATGAAGGCAACCCGAGATCGAGGGCTACGTTGATCGCCCGGATGTTGATCCCCATTTCAAGGTAATACTTTGCGATACGTGCATTCTGTCGGCGCATCTCAACCACAGGCGGTGACTGCGAAAGATCGTGAACGAATATAACGTCATCGCCAAAGAGAGGAGCGAGCTGTAGGTTGATGGCCGCGAGTGCTGACTTAGCATTCGGGAGTGTCTCGTTAGTCCACAAGAATACTTCGGCCATCTGTTGATTTTCAAAGGTTGCGTCGGCCACTCCGAGGAGTACCGGGTGGATACCCAGCCCAAGAGCTGTCTTCCTATCGGTCAGTGAAATTGACTCAGTGAAATCCATCTCAGCAGGTGTGCCCATGAGGGATTGAAAGTGAACCTTCGTCCGTGCCAGTAGCATTTTGCGGAAGTTCTTAGGCCCTCTCTTTGTCTTGACAATCTGAGTCTTGATTTCCTCTGACTGTTTCGGTGAGAGATCGCCTGAGATAATCCCCGAAGGTAGGACGGAATTATCGAAGCTGAACTTCTGCGCATCCTGAATCGAGTCGGCCACGTCAGCCCTTCTCTGTACTGGCTGCAGGGTAGCGATCCCCGTGTGTTCGTTGATCGGATCGTACTGAACGATGTGGACGATCTCTTCTGCTGAATACGTTTTCTCCTTCATACCGAATCCCGGATTGTAGACGTACTCAAGCTCTGTCTCGTTGACAGGCCGAGGTCTTACGAGGTCAGGGCGCAGAGGCCAGATCTCAATAAGACCGGCTTTCGGGTTGACGCTGTTGATCTTCCAGATGATCGCGCCTTTGAGATCGCGAGCGAATGATAGCCGGTACATGATGTCACGCCAGCTCAGACGGGGGTTTGGCTTTCGAGCGAACTTCACAGCCCCGTGATTGACTGGCAGATCGGTTAGCGTCCCATCAGGTAGAAGCCTTTTGGCTTGGATTGGAATAGAGGATTCTGCGTTGGCTCGGATCCTCAAACATCTAGCGATGAGTTCGTTCTTTCTGAAATACTTGTGGACGGCTTTCTCGTAGTCCCAGTCTGACCAGAGCGATTGACCGATTGCAGTCTGCCCCCAGAAAGGAGGGACATCGCCAGTCAGTCGTTTTTTGATTGCAGTCCAGAGGGTATCTCGAAGCCCACTGCGTACGCTGTCTCCCAGGAAGTCTCTAAAACCCATGCTTCTTCTCCCCAGTCGATCCTCGGAGCCAGAGGGACTATACACGGGGGATGGTACAAAAGGCAAGAGAAAGAGGGAGGATTGGGGCCTCCCTCGATCTGCGGCGAGCATGAAAACTAGGACGTAGCTAGTCTACCCTTTCTTCCCTGACGATTGCAACAGCTCGGGATCTATCCCTGTACCACTGTGGATTTCGTGATAGTTGATCAGTCGCCGGATGATCTCGTCATAGCTCGGTTTGTGGTAATCTGAGAACTCCTCACCGACTGACCTGAGCCTCTTTGCTGTGGATTTGGATACCCAGATGGTTGTTTTGTCTTGGTCTGTCATTGACTCACCTCAATCACTACCTTGACCCTCTTAGCCCATCCCAGAGGATCTTCCTTCACCATCGCGCCAGTGAGTTGGAAGACAACCCAGCCTAGCTCGATTGCCGCGTTTCTCTTCTCGTAATCGTTGGCCATCCGCGCACCTCTGTTGTGCGCTCCGTTAGAGAACTCACCTCCGTCAACCTTGCTCTCAACGTGAGCGAAATCCATCCGCCATCTGCGCGTAGGATGAAACTTGTGCTGCTGAATCATCTCGACTCCAACAGCTTTCAGTGCAAATGCGAATGAGCGTTCAAGGGCGCTTGGCAATGGAATCCTCCTTTATTTATAAGACGTGCCTAGTATGTTATAGCCAGTCTATAGAGTCAAGCCAGAGAGAAAGGAGACGCTTGCCGGGCATCTCCTTTGCTCCAAGAGGACTGCTGGTTGCGCCGTACTTCAAGGCGGTTATGCGTGTGTTGGAATCCGAGA
>Ga0307928_10003725_pt1 | contig 11636 bp, 17 predicted proteins | sample AceLakmetagen232_FD_201815 | JGI IMG/M metagenome (GOLD analysis project Ga0307928, IMG submission 201815) | Saline water microbial communities from Ace Lake, Antarctica - #232 | ecosystem: Environmental > Aquatic > Non-marine Saline and Alkaline > Saline | place: Antarctica: Ace Lake...
AGACGTAACAGCACTGAAGCAAGAGAACGCAGACCTTAAGGCAATTGTAAATAAACCTTTACAGAAGTCAAAAGGACCAGAAAGTAAAGAAGAAAAAAGCCAAAAGGAAGCAGAAGTAAAATCATTCGGCGGTCCAATGGACTTAATAGCATAGAGGTATAAAAATGAGCGACGAACAAGGAACAGGATCAATCGGTCAAGGATTCGATCATGCAGGAGCATACGAAGCGTCATTCGGACTATTAAAAGCCGGAACAGCGTATGTTAATGGATGGACAGGATCAGACATTAGAGGACAATTAAAAGATACTATGGAAGCTGGAATGAAGTCAATCCAGACCAAAGCATTAGGACCAACAACAGGTGGAGCAGGAACTGCAGGATATGCGCTTGTACCAATTTATGTTGATCCAAGAATCACAGACCAAAGTCGAAAGTGGACACCACTAGTTGAACTAATCCCAAGAGTGACTAATATGGGACTTACTGCTGATTACAACATTATCACAGCAAAGGGTGGCGGATACACAGCACTAGCAGACGCAGCTCTTCCAGAAACTGACGATACATACGATAGAAAATCTGTTAGTATTAAATTCTTGTATGCAGTAGGAAGAACACTAGGACCAATGCAAGCAGCAATGCCAAGTTATATGGTAGAAGGTTTTAATCCAACAGGATCAGGAATGGGTCAAGGAGCATTTAGTCCAGCTGGCGCACCAAACGCAAAGCAACTAGAAGTTCTTATGAAAGCAAGGGAACTTAAAGAGCTAGAAGAAAACCTAATTCTTAACGGTTCTGTTTCAACAGATGCAACTCAATTTGATGGAATTGTAGCTCTTCAAGGAACAGTCAATCAAAACGACTTAGCAACTGCAGCTCTTACGTGGGATGACGTAGAAGAAACAGTGCAAAGTGCATACGATGACGGCGGACGACCAAAGCTAGCAGTAGCAAGTTCAAGTGTTGTAACTGACTTAAGGAAAATCATGATAGATACTTTCAACTTCAGACCAAGTGATCTGACAGGCGGAGTAGAGCTACCATTTGGTATTCCTGCAATGTTAGTATTACAAACTATGGTAGGACCAATCCCGGTAATTCCAAGTATGTTTTTAAGCAACACGTCTGGAGCAAAACAGATCTTTTTCTTAGATACTGACTTTATAGAAATGCGTGTTTTACAAGACATGACCTATGAAGACCTTGCAAAGACAAACGACAGCAGTAAATTTATGTTAAAAATTTACGAAGCATTAGTCATGAGAGCGCCAAGTTTCAACGCCTTCATAGACAATATCGCATAGAGGTGAAATGGAAAAATGGCAGCAATAGCAATAGCAGATTGTACAGTTACTCAAGACCCACAAACTGGATGGAATGTTTATACTATCTTAACACCGGCAACGGCCGATGATGCAGATACAATAGATGTGAGTGGCATTATAGATGGTTCAAAAGTAGTATCTGGAAGATGCACAGCAGCAACTGATGGTAACCTACCAATTGCAACAATTACAGAAGCAGGAGTCGTAACGATTCCAGGCGCAACTGATAGTGAAGCAAGAACTGTTTATTTAATAGCAAGACTTTAAGTCCTGCTTATTTTTTTCTTTTTTTAACAACAACAAAAAATAAAATTGCTGTGTACAGCAGGAGATAAAGAACATGAGCTTACTACTAGGAGAAGTATCAAAGAAGTTTACGAAGCCCCTCATACTTAGTCAAGCACCACAAGTGCTTAACGATGCTGGAGCAGTAGACATTATAACACAAATTACGCATCTTGTAACAACAGGAGCGGCAGCGATAACATTAGCAGATGGAGCTGAAGGTCAAATGAAATGCATAGTCATGAAAACTGATGGCGGAGATGCAACATTGACACCTACTAATCTAGGAAACGGAACTACAATCGTATTTGATAACGGAGACAGTGCTCAGTTAATTTTTACGAATGGAAACTGGTACATGATCGGTGGAAATGCAGCACTAGCATAAGCTAGTATTTTTTTATTTTTTCATACACAAACCTAACTGGCGACATACAGCCCAATATACGAGGTAACAATGGCAACGAAATATACAAGATTTAGACTTAAAGGAACTACAGCGGCTGATGGAACAGCAAACGTAACATCTAATAGCGTTATCAGAGGAAGAATTCACTCAATTCTATGTAATGTATCAGCACTTGATAATACAGCAGATATGACACTTATCACAGATGATGAAACACCATCGCAAAAAATACTCGATCTTACTGATATGACAGCAAACGTCTTAGTAAGACCAAAGGTGCTAGCAACTTTAAATACAGGTGGAGCACTTACGGCAACTGGAAATATTTATACTGAATATATGATTTTTAGTAGAATATCAGCAACAATTGTCCAGGGTGGAGATAAAAAAGAATTCACAGTAGACCTTTATGTGGAGGAATACTAGATGGCAATTCCAAGTTCAATTAAAACAGATGAAATACAAGAAATGCAGAAAATAGTCAAGATATGCATAATTTAAAAGAAATTACTGATGATATAGGATCGGTCTCTGACGAGGTTAGCTCCTTAATATTATGTTCATTAACAAGAAATGGGACAGACGCAAGTGATACTTATGCAAATGATATTTATTTAATTGCGCTTGACTTTCATATTGAAGTTAACAACATAGGAAGTGAGAGTGGAACAAGCTACTGAGGTAAAAATGGAATTCAAGAATGAAACAACGGAAAGCATAAAGTACAGAATAGGATCATACACTGAAGGATTCCAATGGAGATCAGTACAACCAGGAGAAACTGTAGACGTTCCAATTCAATCAGCAAAAAATACTAAATTAACACAGGTGAAAATTCATGAATCGAAAAAAGTGGATAAGCCAAATGTTGATGCGGGATTTCGAGAGAAAGAATATAAGAGAAAACTCATTAATATTCAAGGAGTCGGCAAAAAAAGCGCTGAAGACATTATTAAAAATTATCCGACGCAGAAAGAATTAATACTAGCTATCAAAAGAGGCCAACAAGTGCACAGTAGTGAAAAAATAGATCAAGTAGTAAAAAACGAATATGAGTAGATTTATATGGTTAAAACAATAGATAAACACCAATTTAAAATAACAATAACAACAACAATTATTATTTTAATTTTTATAATAGTAACAACTGCTCAATTTGCATCATGGAAGTCAGAAGTATGCGCAGAACATACCGAATTTGATGATAGGATCACTCATGTTGGTGAAAAAGTTATTGATATGCGAGAAGATATTGAAACACTTAATGATAGAGCAAATGGAAGAGATGTTGAGTTGGCAACAATTACAACTAAGTTAATAAATATTGAAGCGTTATTGATAGAATTAAAAACAGATTTGAAGGAAAGATAAAATGACATACATAACAGCATCTGACGTAAGAAGAGCCAGTGGAGCACCTGCAAGTCTTATAAGTGATGAGCTTATCAATGGAGCAATTACTATAGTCGAAGCTGAGATGCAAAGATGGATGAATACAGCATTCGTTCCAACACAAAGAATCGAACACAGGGACGGAAATAATCTAGGTAGAATGTTTTTAATGAAGAATCCAGTTTTAAGCGTAAGACAATTAACACTAAACGAAGCAACAGCGGTCACGCCTTCAACTCTTTTTATTGAGAAACAAAGTGGAAAGTTAACATTAAGCAGAGACTCTGAGAGCGGCACATTCGTACAGGGGACGCATAATACATTTATCAGGTATTTATATGGATTACTTGAAGATAGTCCAACAGCGACTACTCTATCAACTGCCACAGTAGCAGGAACAACAATAAGTATGACAGTTGCAAGCATTACAGGATTTGTTGATGATGACTGGGTAGAAATACTAGGAATGGACGGAACAAGAGAAGTAGCGCAGATAGATGGGACTCCAGGAGCTGGAGTTATTATTATTGATCAACTGGTTTATACTCATGCAGCAAATAGTTCAATTACAAAGTTACAAATTCCTTATTATATCAAGAGATTCATGGAAATAGAGGCGGCAATTTATATCGCAGTTTATGCAATCGGTGGGACGTATGCATTTAACACAAGCTATACACTCGGAGAACTTTCAGTAAACAAAGGAGAGCCATATCCACAGTGGAGAGAAGTAATACAAAGAATGATTAATGAAAGAAAAATGAGAAGGGAAACAATAAGAATAAGGCCTTCAATATTGGTGGACTAAAATGGTATGGGATGGAACAAAAGTGCCAACGGATGACTTCTTGTCAGCAGACTGGAATAATATGGTAACAGACCAGAAAGGAAGGTCAAAAGTTTATACAGGAACAGCAACTCCAGTAGGAGCAGTAACACCTGAAGCAATTGGAGATTTATATATTAAAACAGACACAAGTGATGCTTATGTCGCAACAGGGGCCACAAGTGCAGACTGGGAATTAATAGATTCAAGTACGGGTGGAATTGTATGGGGAGCAATTACAGGAACATTGAGCAATCAAATAGACCTACAAGCGGTTCTTGATGCAAAGGCGGCATCATTAACATCAGATGAGAATTATGTAACAGATGCAGAACTTGTCGTTATTGGTAACACAAGTGGAGCAAACACCGGAGATCAATCAGCTGGCGACTTTGCACACGATAGTCTATCCACAATAACCGGAACAGCAGGACAATACAATCATCCTACAGACGCAAATATGACTGTTATCGGAAACACATCAAATACAAACTCAGGAGATCAATCTGCGGGAGATTTTGCTCACGACAGTCTAGCAAGCATTACAGGAACAGTAGGACAGTATAACCATCCAACTGACTCGGCAATGACGATACTGGGAAATACGAGCGGAACAAATTCTGGAGACAATGCAGTTAATAGCAATTATTCAGGACTTGTAACAAACGCAAACCACAGTGGAGACGCAACAGGATCAACAGCTCTGACACTTGCGACAGTAAACGCAAACGTGGGATCATTCACAAGTGCAAATATTACAGTAAACGCAAAAGGACTAATAACTGCGGCGGCAAATGGATCAGCAGGATATACAAACCTTACTCAATTTGTTGATCAAACAGCGTGGAGAGTATTTTATTCAGATACAGATGGAGATATTACTGAACTTGCACTTGGAGCAGATGGAACATACCTTAAATCAAATGGAGTAACATCAGCGCCAACATTCGCAACACCTTCAGGAAGTGGAGATGTATCTAAAGTAGGAAATCCAGTAGACAACCAAGTAGGCGTCTGGACAGGAGACGGAACAATTGAAGGAGATGCTGGACTCACATACGACGGAGAAACTCTGGATTCATCAAACGCAACTGACAATGAAGCTCTAACATTGGCCTCTACTGGAAATACAGGTACATACGTTTTAAGTACCGTAGGAGATGCAAACGGTCATGGAGTGGCAAAGTTCGCAACTTCATCAGCTTTTATATATTCAATATTAGCAAACAACATAGCATCAGCACTGGGAAGAAATTATTTTTATTCAGGAGGAACAGCAAATAGCAGTCTACCTACTGTTAGAATTGATAACAGCGGAACAACATATAGTAGTGCACTTCAGGTAAATAACAACGGAACCAGTTCAGGCGGAACACCAGTACCAGGAGTGCTAGTAACGCAAAGCGGAACTGCGCCGGCAATGAAAGTAACATCAAACTCTACAGATTCAACAGACTATGTACTTCACTTAGTAGGAAGTGCAGGAGCAGTAGGACTAAAGATAGAAGAAACAGGAGCAGTAAATGCAATCGAAACAACTGGAGATATAGATATCACAGGAGATATTCTAGTAAGTGGTTCACTTGGAGCTACAGGTTCACGATCAGTAAAGGGATGGTTTACAGATTTAGAAGTTACAAATTCAATAGTAGCAAGTATTACAGGAACAGCAGTAGTAGCAACTACTGTAACTATAACCGACAATGAAAGTACAAATGAAGAGAATGTTATTGCATTTGTAGCAGATGCAGTCGGAAGTGGAAATGTTGGATTGGAAGCAGATGGAAATATGACATATAATCCATCAACAGGAAAGATAACAGCAACGGGGTTTATTGGAGCATTAACAGGTAATGCAGATACAGTTACAAATTTCACCCCAGCAAGTGGTTCATTAACTTTAGCAGGAGCAGATTCTGTTACTATCACAACAACAGCTTCAACAAGTGTAACGTTACCAACATCAGGAACTTTAATAGCAAATGTAGTAGAAGATACAACACCACAAATAGGTGGAGATTTAGATTTAAATAATAAAGCTTTAACTAGAATCGAAACAGCAGGTGAAAGCTTAGTTGATGGAAATTTGTGTTATTTAAAATCAGATGGTAAATACTGGAAAGCTGACGCATCAGTTGATACAACATGTAAACAAGATTTACTTATGGCTAATGCAACTATCAGTGCAGATGCAACCGGAAAGTTTGTTGAATTTGGAGAATGGACATCTTCAAGTTTAACTGCAGGAAGCATATACTATGTAAGTGAAACGGGTGGCGCAATTACAACAACAGCACCAACAACAAGTACAAGTATAGTGAGAATAGTTGGAACAGCAATAAGTACAACGGTGTTAAAATTCAAACCAGATGTATCTTATGTGGAGGTAGCATGATGACAAAATACTATAAAGTTAGTGAAAAAAAAATAATAGAAACACTTCAAGAAATCCCTGTAGAAATGCTTGAGAAAAAAGGATTATTACAAATAGAAAATACAGAAGATACCTATGAGGAAGGTAGTACAGTTTTTAAGGTTGATAGTGCAAAAATTGTTGATGATTCCTATATTATACACAAAAATACATTCTATCACGTAAATACTCTTGAAGAAGAAAAATCTGATAAAAGTGGATTATTAAAAATGTATATTACGCCTTTGTTTCCACCTTTATATAAACAAGTAAATGTTTTATTGGGAGAATGTGACGAAACAGAAAGTCTTGCAATAAGAAAAAGTGTAACAGACTTATTACAACATCAAAAAGATATTGAAGTATTAATTCTTGCAGCAACAACAATAGAAGAAGTTCAAGCTATTGATATTACAATACAAAATGAAATAGAAGATACTAAGGTGATTAGTTAAAATGGCTTATCAAGATTTCACTGATTATACAGAAGTAGATGCTTCAAGTAAAGTAACTGTTACTTCTTCTAAGGTTTCTTGGGCAAATCAAGTCGCAGATGAAACTGCTTATACCTATTATGATTTTGGTACTGATAATTTTGATGGTAGTTTTATATTTTCATTTAATTGTAGAATGGAAGATGCATCAACAACAAGCTTTTATCCTGCATTGGTTTCTTTAACAAATAGTGTAGAGGACCTTGCAGCATTATTAGGTGATTATTTGGGGTATGCACAATATGTTAGTTGGAGAAATGGCTCGCAAAATTTTTTTATAGATCATATAACATCAAGAACACAACATGTAGCAGTAGGAACTGCTTTATCTTTTTTAACTGTTTACTATATGAAATTTACAAGAGATAATTCTGTAGGAACTTACGGTACTTTATATCTCGATGTTTATTCAACTTCATCATTACGTGATGCAGGTAGTGCAGGAGATGGTGATGAAGACACAATTAGTCTTACTTTAACAGAAATTACTAAATTCAGATATTTATATGTTTGTCAAAGTTACAATAATGGAACATCAACATTTAAGGGGACAGGATATGTTGAAAATTTAGATATTGATGCAGGTGGTTCTACTGGATATACAAAAACTGTTAATGGTGTTGAGACACCTGCAAAAATAAATGGTATTGCAGTAGCAAATATTGGCAAATTTAATGGTGTATAATGGTGTTTGATTTTACAAAGTATGGGACAGGAGATGACGTTATAGTATTTGACAGTTCTAAGTTCGATTACACATACGATGACGCAACATTTCCAAGTGACACAGCGACAGACTTTGATGAGATAATCAGTGAGCATGGAGATGTTTATAACATTGAAAGAGAAATTACAATAAAAGACAGTATGGGAAAAGTAATTAAAATCACCAACACCGACTACAGAGTATATGGAATGTTTCAAGATATCACAATCAAGGATCGTAAGATTCATGACATGGGACTCGCAGTACCAGGAAGCCGAAAGTTCTACTTCAAGCCACAATATAGTATAACTTCAGGTGGTGTAGAAGAAACATACGAAATCAAAGAAGGAGACATTATCAATGACGCGCATGTTTACACAGGAGCAGGAAGTACCGGAGCATTCAGAGTAGTTAAAATTCTAAAAGAGTGGAGACTTCCAGGAACAGAAGTATATAAAATCGCCATAGTTCAAAATATAAATCTGGATGGTAGTGCCTGATGAGAATGGGCTTTAATGTCCAAACACCTCATGTGCATGGACCAAAGAGAGCAGCTCACGAAGTCGCAAAAGAAGTTTTATTCTTATCAATGGTGAAGATGGAAGAGATTGCCAAAGCAAAAGCGCCTGTTGACACTGGAAATCTTAAGAACAGAATACATTTATACCCCATTAAAAGAGGAAAGAGAACATACACACTGAGCGACGGAGTCGAATATGGAGTCTATGTCGAATACGGAACAAAGCCACACTTCGTGCCAATAGAACCACTTAAGGCCTGGGCAGGGCGTGTACTTGGAGATCCGAATATTGCCTATGCAGTACGAAGGAAGATCGGAGAAAAGGGAACAAATGCTCAGCCATTTTTTAGACCAGCTTATGAAGAAGTGAGACTCAAATGGGTCAAGATCATACAACAGGGTATCCTGCGCCAATATTATGGTTAAACATAAAAAAATTTAAATAGCTTTCAACCGATAAATCATACATGAAGTGCCAAGAGGCACAAACTTCATAACAGTAAACAGCCAAGAGGCAAACATGGCATACCTAAGTCCCAAAACGATAGTTGTAGAATTTCTAAGACAGAATGTATCTGATCCAAGAGGAAGAATAACCTCTAAAACAAACACAATTAGTCCAGTTTTAGGACAAACAATTCTCGAACTTGCACCAACGGAAGGAAAGAATATGTCTTATATTGACTCAGTAACAGTTGACGGAACACCAATAGTTAAATGGAGAGATTATTATATCGATCATAAACTTAATGAGATAACAGTATATACGGCATTCGGAGGAACAGAAACAGTAGTAATCATATTCGGGGAAACAGCATCAGACTGGATATTTCCGGATAAACCAAACCAAAAGCTTGATGCTTCGGCGTTCCCAAGAATGAACCTACTCATAGTAGGAGCACCAGGAACAAGACTAGGAAACTACGAATCACCAGTCCAAACAATAGCAAGATATCAAGTCGATATCTGGACAAAAGAGAAACAGAATAATCAAATATTTTTAATTGGCAAGCACAAATATACTGGTGAAGACCTTGCTGAATATCTAAGTTACCAGGTAACAAAAGCATTCGAGACAGGAGAAGGTGGGCTATTTCCGGCACTTTATGGATATGATCCAGTAGGCATGCCTCCAGATTTACCATTTGATGACGAACTACAGTGTCACCATAAGACGGTAGAGTTCCTATTGAGTGGACTAAATCAAGGAAGAACAAGTTAATACTAATAGGCAAAAAAGTAATTTTAAAAGGAGAAAGTGTCATAATATTCATGTGAGATATTATGTTGAAGGAATATACGTGCAAAGGATGCGGTGAAAAGTTTGAAGCTCATGACTGGAGGAAAAGAAAATATTGTTCCAAGAGGTGCAAGGGATTATATGATAAATCAGGGCAATTCAAAAATGGTTATAAATGGAATCCGAAGCAAGAAGAAAAACGTGTGTCAAAGTTAAGAGAAAATCATGTTGGTATGCTTGGTAAACAACATACTGAAGAAACAAAAAAATTAATGTCAGAAAGTAGTAAAAAGCCATATAATTATATTGATGGCGGTTATAGAGGAAAGATACCAACTGATGAGTGTAGTTTGTGTGGAGAATCAAGAAAAAGAACTATTATTCATCACAAAGATAAAAATAGAAAAAATAATGATATTTCAAACTTACAAGCTGTTTGTAATAAATGTCATTCAAAAATACACAGAGGTAAATAAAAATGGTTTTTGATGAGTACCTTATTGGAAAGCGGGAAAGAATGTCCTGGATTGCAGAAACAAGCTATGGTTCAGGCGGAACAATGACAGCAGGCGAAATCGTCGGTGTAAACTGTACAGTAGAACCTGACTGGTCCCGTGGTTGGCAAGAAAAGCTAACTGCAGGAGCAGACAACCGAAACGTACAAGGAAGAGTAGTAGGATTAAAGGCACTTCCTTATACTATGAATTTCACGCCAGTAAACTGGGTATTTCTTAAATATATCATGGCGGTTGCTAACGGAGACGATGGTGGAGTAAAGACTCACACCTTCACAGAAAGAAACAGTATTCTTTCATACAACCTCGAATGGGCAAAGAGACATACGACTGCGCATGTAATTACCACAACAGGAAACGTCATTAAGTCTGCGACCATTAGCTTTTCAAAAGCAACAGGAGAAGGTACTGAGGGATTTTTAGGAGTAGCACTTTCATGTGTTGCAAGGGATGAAAGTCAAGGATCATCAGTAACAACACTCGTAGCAGGAAACATCACAGACGAACCATATCAATACAGAACAGCAAATTTTACTCTTGGAGGAAGCGAAGTATTCGAAGTCAACAACGGAGAGATTAATATAGATAATGGAATAGATGAGAACGACTCCCGATATTGTAACTCAACATATGATCAACTAATAGGAGCACCAATACCTAAGACGTTTCGTATTACAGGAAGAATGAATATCAACATAAAGGATAAGACGTTTTATGATTATTTTGCAGACGGAGTGGTTATTGCAGGAACAAATACGCTTTTATTTGACAGAGATGCAACTGGAGATGATCAACTACTTATTACGTTTGGAAACTTCTATATTATGGGTTCAGTAGCATCAACAAACCTAGAGGGAGTAACAAACGTAGACGTTGTCTGGGCGGCTGACTCATTCGCAAGTATAGTGGCAAGAGACGACATAACAACATACTAAGATAATTCAGAGGAACAAAAATGGGATACGAGAACGACTTTGTAGATGAGAAGCCAGTGGAGATTAACATAGATGGAAGAATATTTATGTACAAACCAACAACTGGTGGAGATGAGAACGAGTGGCTGAAAGATACGATAATAGTAGATCCAGAAACAAAACTAACAAAGATTAACTGGCCGGCATACACTAAGCACAGAATAGGGAACATAGTATCGGTCCCATATAGCGACGAAATGATTAAAGAAAAGTTTAGTTTAACTGTTGGATGGAATAAGTTATCATTGGACGAAAAATATAAGCTTCTTGGAAAGATGAAGTCTGGATTATTTGACAAATTGGTCGACAAAATGAAGGACATCGATGCTGTGGATGAGAAGGCAGCAAAAAACTGATATGGCTGATTGAAAACTCTAACGAGAAAGATGGATTCATGATTAAGGATCCAAAAGCACAGTTAATATGGTATAGAACTGTAGCATTTGAGAATGGAATCAGCCCATCGGAATTTAATAAAAGTAAGCTTTCAGATATTAAAGAAGTAATGGCAGTAAAGAGTGCAGTGGCCATGAA
>Ga0307928_10003729_pt1 | contig 11630 bp, 13 predicted proteins | sample AceLakmetagen232_FD_201815 | JGI IMG/M metagenome (GOLD analysis project Ga0307928, IMG submission 201815) | Saline water microbial communities from Ace Lake, Antarctica - #232 | ecosystem: Environmental > Aquatic > Non-marine Saline and Alkaline > Saline | place: Antarctica: Ace Lake...
TTATTCATGGTATTTGGAGTGTAGAGTCAGAAGTTGGTGATGTTACATTACCTACGGGTTATGATCAAGTTGTTCCAATTTCTTTTGCGTATAACGATAGTGGTAGTGATTTTGAACCATTTCAAACTTATCCTACACATACAGATGGAGGCAGGCGTTATGTTTATTTGAATGCCCCTTCTATTTTAGCAGCTGGTGAGTCCGCTACGTATGTAGAAATTGTAAAAGCAAGTGCAAAAGTTCCTGATTGGAAAATTAATGGTGTTTGGATTAATATTTATACTAGTGATGGTACAAGTGTTTTTACCTTTAATAACAATTCTTGGAGTGATGGTTTATTTTCTACAATTTCTGTTCGTGAACCTATGGTTTTCGTTCCAAGTGACGATGGTTCTGTTCATTACAAAAGAACAAGTGGACAAGGAACTGTGGCAGTAGAACTTGTTGCAATTGATTATGTCACTGTCGATGTAGATTAATTGCGTGATATTTAAAAAATATAAAGAATTATATATAATTATGATATATGAAAGGAGAAATTAATAATGAGTAAAAATAAAAATTTATATTCTAAGGAAGATCTCACGAAAGCTATTGATGAGACTTTGGAAGATTTAGATTTAGAAGAAACAAAAGATGTAGAGATAGAAAATCTTGAAAATGAAAAAGAAGATGTTGTCGTTGAAGAAAAGGAAGAAGTTGTAGAAAAAGCTAAGAAGAAGAAAGAAAGTGATAAGAACGATGACGATGATGACGACGAAGATGGTGAAGACGGTAAGAAAAAAGTCCCTGAACAGTTTGAGAAGAAAAAGGACAAAAAAGAGAAAAAGGACAAAAAAGTGAAAAAGTCTATAGAGGTTGATGAGTCTGAATATAATGATCTTAAGAAAGCTTTTGTTGAATTAGAAGAGCTTAAAAAGACAGAAGAAGATTCGACTGATCTTAAGAAAGCTTTAACTGAAATTTCTGATCTTAAAAAGTCAGTTGCAGAGTTAAAGGCAGTCCCCGATGTCAAGAAGTCGGTAGATGGTATCGATATAATTGAAAAGGGTAATGCTGAAGATGGCAAGGTAAAGACTGATAAAGATCCTAAAAGCTTACTGTCGAAACTTTCAAAAACTAAAGTAGCAGATATTATGTTTGAAGAACTCAAGAAGGGTGAAACCGATATAACATCTGAAGATATTTCGGGCATGGCAGCTACTGGATATATTGATGAGAATAGACCAGAAGTTTTAAACCAAACTCTTGAGGCAATCGGCCAAAGAGTAAAAGACGGTAGATTATAATTTTGAAAATAGATAAGAAAGGAGATATATAAAATGTTTAATGAGGCAAATTTTACAGAGGGCTTTGGGTCTTCTACAGTACAGGAATTAGAGGCTCTTAGAAAAGCTTTGACTGTCGATCATACTTATACTGCTGCTCCCGGAACTTTTACGGGCGCGGGCGCTTTACAGGTTGAATCTTTAGATGCTTCTCTTAAGAGTGTTACTTTTACGAACAAGAATCTAACTATATGGCCACGTATCCCTAAGGATAAAGCATATAGTACGGTTGAACAGTATGTAAGACAAACCAGTTATGGTGAAAGCCAGAATGGTGGATTTTTTGATTCTGAAGCAGGAGTTGCTCCTCATACAGAGGATCCTACTTGGAATAGACAGTATCAGTTAGTTCGTTATGTTGGAACGACTCGTTCAGTTGCTCATGTTGCAACTTTAGTAAAGCAAATTGGCGCTCCGATGATAGCAAAGGCTGTTGAGGCAGGAACCAAATGGATTCTGCAGCAAATGGAAAGACAACTTTGGTTGGCTAACAGTTATTTTGTAGGTGTTGATGGTATCTTTGATGGCGCTACGGCTGATATTCCGGCCACGTCTTTAAAGTTTAATGGTTTAGATCAGCAGATTCGTGCTGGTGATTCTGATGCGAAAGCAAAGTATACGGGTTTTGAGGGATATGATGATGACATTTCTGTTGTTGTTGATATGCTCGGAAGTATTCCCGATGAGGATGCTCTTGAAGAGGCTTCAAGAATTGTGGCTTCGAATTTTGGTATACCTACTGCGCTGTTTATGGATTACAAGGCACATAGTGATATCAGCAGAACCTTCTATCCGAAGGAATGGTATCCTCGTCCTGGTATGATGCAGGGTGGCCAAGGTGGTTTTGTATTATCAAAGTTTATCAGTTCTGCTGGTATTTATGATCTTATAGGAACTCGTTTCCTATCACCAAGACGTTCTGTTCTTGCTGCGGCAGAATCAGACGCTCCTAATACTCCTGTTGTTACGGGTACGGCAGCTGTTGCTGATGTTGCATCTAATTTAGATGCAGGAACTTATTATTTCAGAGCTTCTGCGATTGGCCAGTTTGGTGAGTCGCTTGCTTGTGCTGAAACAGTTGGTCAGGTCATTGCGGCCAATCAGCATGCTACGGTCACAATAGCTCCAGGAATTGTTGGTGCACAGTATTATGCTTTATTTAGGACCGAAACCTCTGGTGCAAGTTGGTTGTTCATAGGTTTTGTAGCAGATTCTACTGGTAACGGTGGTGGTGCAACTTTTGTTGATGCTGGTAATTATTTACCAGGTTCTTCAAAGGCATATCTGCTTCAGTTAGAGTCGGCAGAAATTGTTTGGAGACAGTTAGCTCCATTGATGAAGATGGATCTTGCCGTTATTTCGCCTGCGTACAGATGGATGCAATTACTTTACGGTACACCGATTGTATTCGCTCCGAGACATCATGTTATACTTGATAATATCGGTCAGGGCGTTGCAATTACTGCTCCGTAAACATAAGTAATATATAGTTATTTTATAAAGAGGGATGATTAATTTCATTCCTCTTTTTTTTATCATTTAATCTGAAACCTATGTACGGTATAATAACGCTATGATTAAAAATAAAAAATATTCACCAAGAATGAAGCCGATAGATATAAACAAACTTATTGAATTAAAAACAAAAGGGTTGTCTAATAGTAAGTGTGCTAAATTGTTAAATGTTAGCGGAGAAAGATTAGGTGAAACTGTTAAAAAATTAATTCAAAAGAAAAAAATTGTTATAAAAAAAATACCTTGGAATAAAGGATTGTCGTCAGTAGAAAAAAAAGAAGTCGAATGTACCTATTGTAAAAATTCTTTAAAAATATCCTATAAGAAGTACAATAAAAGCAAAAGCAAAAAATTTTATTGTACTAAAAAATGTGAAGCAAATGATAGAAGAAAAAATGAAATAATAATTTTAATTTGTAAATGTTGTGGGGAGAAGTACCCAACGACCAATAAATATCAAAAATATTGTTCAAATAAATGCAAAAATAATAGTTTTGATCCCCAAGTGTTATTAAAAAATCAAAAAATAAATTATGGTCCAGAAAGACGATCAAGAGTATTAAAGAACAAGTGGGCAAAAGATAAAGAAAAAATGTTAGAAAAAAGAAATACGGACGAATATAGAATTAAAATTGGGGAAACAACGAGAGAAAGATTTGAGAATGATTCTGTTTTTAGAGCAAAACATTCTCAAAATTGTAAGGAGGGTTGGACTTCAGAAAAAAAAGAAAAACAAAGAAAAATTGCTTTAAATAGAATGAACAATAAGTGTATCACAATACCTAATTTAATTGTTGCTGATTATTTGAAATTTCTTGGTGTGAATTATAAAATGGAGCAACCGATAGGGAATATTTGTCGGGTGGACATATTGATAAACGAAAAAAAGATTGGAATAGAAATTTTTGGCGATTATTGGCATGCCAATCCTTTAATTTTAGAGTTAAAAGAGAATAAGACTCTAACATATGACCAAAAGGGTAACACAAAAGGCGATTGCGAAAAGGCAATTAAACTGAAAGAAGAGTACCCCCAATATAAGATTTTATATTTATGGGAAGGGGATATAGCATTTAAGTGGGGTGAGTGTAAAAATAAGATCTTATCTGAATTACAAATTGAAGAGCCAATTATAAATATGAAAGATTATAAAATTTTAAAAATTGATTCTGATCGCGCAAAAATGTTTTGTCAAAAATATCATTATTTAGGAAAATCTTTCCCAATAGCGCCTAGGGTTCTTTATGGACTATTCTATAAAGAAATTTTAGTAGGAATTGCCGTATATAGTAATACTGGAGCTTTAAACGCAGGGAATATAGTTGGAAATAATGTATGTGAGTTATCAAGATTTTGTCTTTATGATTCTTTGCCTAAAAATACTGCTTCTTATTTTTTGTCTAAAACTATTCATTTGATTAAAAAAGATATTTCCAATTTGGACGGGTTGATCTCTTATTCAGATGATAGTATTCATCTTGGAACAATTTATAGAGCTACTAATTGGGAAGAATTGGGGAGTGTTAAGGGTTCTTATTATTACCTTACTCCACATAGTCAAAAAATTGATCGAAGAAAAGTACATGGCCATTGCAGTGCTTTTTCTATATCTGAGTCAGAATATGCTAAAAGAATGGATTTAAAAAAGATTGATACGCCCACTAAGACCAAATTTGTATATCGTTTTAATTAGCTTTATGCTTTTAATATAAAAAAACTTCGAAATATAATATAATAATATTAATAATTTAAAATGTAAAAGGAGAGGACACAATGGGGGAAGAAATAAAGATTTTTAAAACCGATAATCTTGCTTTGGCTCCTTTTTTAAGTATGCAGGGTTTAAAGTATGTCGGTTGCGATATAGATACGAGGAATCATAACGTATATAAGGTTGTTTTTATGTTTGAAGATCCCAGGGATATCGGTAATGAAATGGCATTAGATTTTACCAATTCTAGGGAAAAATTGTATCGTGGCAAGTACGCCTTTTTTAGAAATGAAATAGAAATCACTAAAAAGAAAATAAGGGAGAAATAAAAATGGCCCAACAGTTGACGTTGAATGTTTTGGGATCTCCAGATCAAGGTATTATCGAAGAATTTCGCTTTTTTTCAGGAGAAGAACGCACCCTAAAATTACAAGTTATTGAATATGTAAATAAGCAAAAATGGTCATTGCCCGTAGGAACAACAATAGCATTAATCTTATCAGGAACTCCTGCTGATATAACAGTTGCTACTGCGGACATCACTATTGATTCAGAAGATAGAAGTATTTTTGAAACAGTACTCATAGAAACCCAAACAGCATTACTTATCACAGGCTTGGTACAAGCCAAATTTGAATATCTCGATGGGTTAAACACAATAACAAGATATGCAGTTAAAGAGCATGCCCTGAAAAAGATAGTGGAGGCGTAAATGGCAAACGGCAAGGTGTCTATTGATATTAACGATGAGCAGGCTTTTCGTGGATATGTTGTTAGCAAATTAGAAGATATTATTGATAATTCCTATCAAACGAAAGAAAAGGTAGATGGTTTAGATAAAAAGGTTGGGAAATTAGAAAACACTGCTGAAAGTATTATAAAAATTAAAAAAACTCTATTTGGCAATGGCAAAGAAGGTCTTGTTATTGAAGTAAAAAAATTAAAACTTTCTCATAAAATTAAGAGTAGCATGTACGGATGCTTGGGAGGCGGAGGGTTTGCTTGTCTTATCACGCTTTTGTATTTTTTATTAAGAGGAAAGGTGTAAATGGCAAATACTAATATTATATACCCTCCACAGTCTACGACACTAAACGATTTCAAAAGACATGAAACCTTATTGTCGGTACAAGATTTAAAGGATAGATATTTATTCGCCGTTGATTTAACAGATGGTGATGGTAACGAATTAAAAGATGAGGTTTTGGCCTTTCATATAGATGCGGCAATCAATTTAATGGAAATGGAATTGGGTGTATTTATAAATCCCGTGGCTTTAGATGAGGATAGGGATTATATTTTAAATGATTATTTAAGCTGGTCAATTATAGAGTTATATGAAAGTCCTGTTATTAGTGTCGATAAGTTTGAAATTAGATTTTTGAAAAATGAGTCTTTTGTCGAATTCCCTGAAGAATGGATAAGACTAGATAATCATACGGGTATGATTAGAATTGCAGCAACAATAGGTACGATTGATAATTGGGTTATGACACAATTTTCGTATCTTCCTAGATTACTAACAAGAGTCTCGGACTTTCCTCATTTCTTTCATATAGAATATACTGCTGGGTTTGAACAAGATAAAGTTCCCAAAGCTGTTAACCATTTAATTGGAATGTTAGCAGCGGTATACACGTTCAATATAGCTGGTGATATTGTTTTAGGAGCTGGTATCGCCGCACAGAGTCTTAGTATTGACGGATTATCACAAAATATTCAAACAACGTCTAGTGCTGAGAATAGTGCTTACAGTGCTAGAATTATACAATACGCGAAATTGATTAAAGATATGAAGAAAGTTATTTCAAAATATTTTGGTAAAGATCATGGAATAAATGTAGTATAAAGGAGAACAATGGTAACAGGTGTTCAAAAAAGATTATTAAATAAATATCAATCTAATTTAGATAAAGTAGATCTTGCGGCTTTAATTGAAGCAGGTGGAGATGGGGGCTCGTCTACTGCATTATTAAATAATGCTTGGTTTGTTGATTTAAGAGCAAACACAAATGGGAACGGAAGTGCTGGGAGCCCATTCAATACAATTGCAGCAGCCAATGCTGTCTCTCAACAATTTGATAAAATTTATATTAGTGGAACAGTAGCTGCTGGTGGACTTCCTGCGGTTACTTCTTTCCCTGTTCGTGAAGGACGCAATTATGAATTTTTGACTATGGCGTTTATGGCTTGTAGACCAACAATCATTCCAGATGCAACTATTCCAGCGAATAGTTTTACAAATATAAAAGCAGAGTACTTTATTATTGATGGTGATTCTATTTCAGGTGTCGATCCTTTTATAACAATTAATTGCCCAACATTTTTAATATTTGAAACTTCTATATTAACAGCTGCTTCAAGTACTTTGGCTTATAGTGCTTTTTTCGGTACTACAGCAGATGCGGCAGGTGGCGGTATAATACTTCAAAATTCTAGGGTGTTTTTTGATGATAGGCCCGTTTATATTTATTATAATAGGTTTGATAATGTTGATTTTACAGCAATTAATTCTCAAATTGATGTTGGAGAAGCGTGTATTGTTAACAATAGAGCTGATTCTGATGTTAATTTTAAAAATTGTATATTAAGAAATGATTCTGATGATGATATTGTGCTTCCAACACTAAAAATTGATGGTGGAACATATTTGAATATTGTGCAATCTCGAGTTGTTAATGGGGGAACGGCTTATGCTTTATCAATATTAGGTGCTGGTGATTATTGTCAGATGGATAATAATTGTTGGTTCGAATCAAATGGAGTTACCTCTATATTTAGATCTGTCGCAGCGACATTTACTGTTTGTGCTTGTTCTGAACAACAAATTGATTTGAATGGAGATAATACACAAATTTTGCCTGCTTTTTCTAGTGTGGTTACAACTTCTACAGCAGCTCCAGACCTAGCACTTTATGCTCCTTTATCGGGGCAAATTTGTTCTGGTGGTTCCCCCTCTCATTTATATATGTATACTGGTGCCGCTTGGGCGCAAATAAGTTAAGGAGATATAGTAATGGAAAATGTTGGATTAAACTTTGAAAATGGTGATGCGATATTTAATTCGTTTCATGCATTGTTTGCTTTAGATACTGGTGATTTACAGATTAGTGCAAATTTATATGATTATGATGCTCGTAAAAATAGCGATGATGGGATGACTGCTTCTGGTAAATATAAAAAGCCAACAGGTAAACATCTTTCAGTAAGTGTTAGTGATAACAATCAGTTCGCTGATTATATGGATGATGTTGCTGTTAGTACTAGACAAGAAGGATTCTCTTTTCAAAAATTAAAAGATATGAACCAAGAGGATTGGACTGATTTAGATTATAAGATTGCCATACAAATTTTAGAGTGTTATGTAGAGTTTATTTTAAGTGGCGATAAATCTTATTATGAGACAAAGAAAATATCTAAAGCAGGATGGACAAAAGAATTCGGATTGGTAAAAGGTTGCCCAGGAGACAAAAAGCGTTCAGATGGCAAAGGTAAAGGACATGGTACTGGAGAAGGTAAGGGGCCAATCGGCAGGCAAGGTGATATAGATAGAAAAGGTGAAGGCCCTAAAAAGGACAAGAAGAAATCTAAGAAAAAATCAGGAAAGAAGTCAGGAGACAATATGAAACTAAAGGATTTAGTTAAAAGTATGATTAAAGATGGAATGTCAAAAGAAGATATTAAGAAGGTAATTCTTGATAGATTTGATACTCCTGTAATTAAAGCTGAAGATATTATCAAAAGCGATGGTCAAGTATTTAAAATGACTGATAAGACAGATAAGCCTATTGATGATTTTCTTAAAGCTGCTCAGCCCACTGCTGACATTCTCAATTGGGAAGGGTATGAAAGTAAAGAATATGTTAGCGGCGGTAGGGATTTAGAAGGGGTTGAGAAGTCACAGGGTGAAGCAGTGGCCTCTAAATTTGTAGAAAGAAACTTGGTAGGCGATAAATAGGCGAATAAATGACTGTTAGAAGCCAAATTAAAAGAAACACTTATGCTCATAAGAATCCGTATGACTCAAAATTCCCTGGGCTAAATATAGATCCCAAATTATTTAACGCCATGCTGAGGGAATATGGAATCCGTATTCGTCATGAAAAGAGTACGCCTTGTCCGAATCTAAAAGGGAATATAGATAGCGGTCACCATAGGCTTAACTGTACTCTCTGTGATAATGGTTTTGTTAATTATGATCCTTATGAGTATACTGCCTATTTTCAATCAAATACCTTAGAGAGAGTAATACAGGCTCAAGGATTTTTTGATCCCGGAACAGCTCTCTTGACAGTTCCCACCTTGTTAGAAGATAAGAATACGTATATTTATATTCATTATTTTGATCGTATAACTTTGATAGATTTTGAAGATAGATATACAGAACTCGTTCAAAAAACAAAGGGTGAGATTGATTTATTAAGGTACCAAGCTTTGAATGTAGAATATCTTGCTACAAAGAATGTGAGATATGAGCAGGGACAGGATTTTGAAATTGATGATAATGGAAATATTTTATGGATTAGTTCTAATCGTCCTGGTAGGAATGAAGTCCCCGAGTATGGTGAAATTTATAGTATAGCGTACGTGTATAGGCCCGTGTATAGGATTGTACACTTGTTGCATGAAGGTAGGTTTTCACAAAGAAAACTAAAATTGCCTGCTGTGACTCCCGAGCGTTTTCCACAGCAATGTGTGATTAAAAAGGATTTTTTGCTTGATCGCAGAGATGATGTCACAGACGAGAAAATAGAAGCCCCTGTTCTCCCCTAATTAAAAAATACCCAAAATATTATATAATAATAATATGAAGATCTCTCTTAATCTAGAAGCTCAGCGTCTAAATAAAAGTCTTAAATTTATAGATGAAATGACCAAGGCACAGATTAAAAAGTCTATGGAGGCGTTGGCCAAATCTGTAATGATAAAAGCACAAGAATTAGCGCACCAAAAATTAAATAGTACTTTACCAGATTATTTAAATGGGTTAAGTTTAGAAAAAGAAGAAGACCAACATTCCGTTGTTTATAAATTATCTTTAGCGCCAGAAGCAGGTTGGATAGAAACTGGCGGCCCATCTGCTGGATTTGATCTTAAACCTGGAATACTTCAAGGGCCAAGAAAATTACATATCAGTAAAGAAGGTAAAAGATATAAACATGTTCCTTTTGAGCATCATCCTCATGGCAAAACTGAATCTCGTGGTGTTGCTGGTCAAGTCCAAAAAAGTTTAAAAAGTTCTATAGAAAAATATGGGTTGAACAAGATAGTAAAAGCAAGTGGTAATAAAGCTCTTCAGGGGAAAATGAAAAATGAAATGAAGGGTGAAATAAGAAGTAGGTTACATCCTTACCTACAAGGATTAACACAATACAAAAAACAATACAACAAAACCACTCAATCCACCTACAAAACATTCCGCACAATATCAGAAAATAGTCCAGAAAACAGTTGGATTATTCAAAAGCCATGGTTAGGGGCAAAAATATTCCCTGAATTAGGGACATATGTTAAAGAAGAAATGGCCACAATTCTCAAGATTATTCTATAAGTTTTTCAGTAAAACCGCTAAATAGCTGATTTATAAGGTGAAAAAAGATGATTTTTTTCTTTTCTTCTATACCGGATGGGTATATAATATAGTTATTGATTGGTTGAAAAACAAAAAAGGAGTTGATAATATGAACGAGAGATTAAATGGTCTGGAATTAGACGAGAATGTTGAAACTGTATTTAAGGTAGAGCCGCCCTTGACACCAGCCAAAAGCGAATTTGGATATATTGGTGTTCTGTTAAGGGACATCTATGAAGATAAATTGCAGTGTCACATATGTGGTAAGTGGTTTAGTTCGCTCTCGTCTCATATAGTACAATCTCATGATATGTCAGCAGCTGATTATAGGGCTGAATTTTCATTACCGCCGAAGTTTCCGCTCATATCACGAGAATTATCCGGGAAGCATTCTAAGCGTGCCAGCTCTCCTAAAAATTTAGAACGATTAAAAAAGAATATGGCGAAAATGAATAAAGCCAGAAAACGAAAGGGTGGCAATAATTGTAAGAGGTATTTTGCAACTGAAGCGCATGCGAATAAGCATGGATTGTGTCCTAAGCAAATAGAAAGTAGGTATTTAATTGTTGCTGATACGGTGGGTAGGGAACCCACACAGTGCGATTTAAAAAAACATGATTATGCATTATTAGCAGGTATTCGTAAGAGATTTGGAACGATAAATAAATTTAGAAAGGCAAAGGGGTTCAAGGTAAAGTTAAGAGGAAAAATATTAACGGATCAACAAATTATAGCTGCACTGCGAAAGTTTTATTGTAAATATAATAGGTTTCCGAAAAAGAAAGATTTTGTGGGTAAGACACCAAGTTATCATACCATCAGGGAGAGATTTGGATCATGGAATAGGGCATTGGAAATGGCGGGATTTAATGCAAGAGAAGCGTGAATAGGGTGTTTGGCCTATAAGTTTTTTCAGTAAAACCTCTAAATAGTTGATTTATAAGGTTAAAAAAGATGATTTTTTCCTTTTCTTTTATAGAGGATGGGTATATAACATAGTTATTGATTGAGGTTAACAAATAACAAAGGAGAATAAAATGGATTTAAATTTGGTACCCCCAATGCAAGATGATGATGCAGAGATAAGGGCTCGGGAGAAATATAATATGGGATGGAATGATTTAGGTAGTAAAGAACAGGATATAATTCAAGTCGAATATGATGAAGAGCATTCAGAACAGATTGTTCAAAAAGAATCAAAGGGTCAAATAATGGATGATCAAACTAAAAGATATAGAGAAGCCCAATTTGAAAAATTAGCGATTGAATATTCTGAATATAAACCAAAAATCAAGATCGTAAAGCCTAATGGCGAAACGAATTGGCTTGATATCGAAGAAGACGAGTTCAAAGCTATTAAACATATTTTAACAGACAAAGTAAAAATCTAACAGACTGTAAGGTCAAAGGGGGAACAGAATGGGAGAATTAAGTTACGAAAAACCGAAAGTTGAATTGATTGGACAAAGTGGGAACGCTTTTATGATTTTAGGCAGGGTTAAAG
>Ga0307928_10003731_pt1 | contig 11627 bp, 6 predicted proteins | sample AceLakmetagen232_FD_201815 | JGI IMG/M metagenome (GOLD analysis project Ga0307928, IMG submission 201815) | Saline water microbial communities from Ace Lake, Antarctica - #232 | ecosystem: Environmental > Aquatic > Non-marine Saline and Alkaline > Saline | place: Antarctica: Ace Lake...
GGTGCGATGGGCGATAACAATATAGCAAATAAGCTATTGGAGATGGGGATACTCACCCATATCGAATTAGTAGAAGATTATGAATTACGACAGGATGATATTAAACCAGATTTTTAGAATATGAGAAATTTCTTAACTACAAAACATAGAACAAAGAAATTTGGAGACAAATATTTCCTTACAAATGATTCTGGTAGATATTGTGTTTTGACAAATGAGGAATATGATTTATTTAGAAAGGATTGTTTTACGGCAGAGTCAGAAAAAAAGTTAATTGATTCTTATATGATTGTTGATGCAGGTAATATGGTCCAGTCTTTAGAACTTCTTAATGAACGAAACAATGCTATTTTTGCTGGAACATCTTTGCATATAATTGTGGTTACTTTGCGGTGCAATATGAATTGTCAGTATTGTCAAGTAGCTAGACGTTATTTTAATGAAGGTAATAAATATGATATGGATAAAGAAACTGCAAAACATACAGTTGATAGAATATTTGAAACTCCAAATAATAATATAACAATCGAATTTCAAGGAGGGGAACCGACGCTTAACTGGGATGTAATGAAGTTTATTATTGAATATGCAGAGACAAAGAATAAAGAAGCAGAAAAGGAAATGGGTTTTTCTGTGGTTTCAAATATGACTACTATGACTGATGAGAGAATGAAATATCTTATCGACCATAATGTTAATATATGCACCAGTTTAGATGGACCAGCGAAAGTTCATAATGTGAATAGAGCTTACAAAGAAGATAATCACGCTCAAGTTGTGAAGTGGATTAAGAAATTTAATGATGAATATAAAAAAAGAAGGATGACTGAAAGAATATCTGCTTTACCAACATTGACAAGGCATAGTTTAAAATATATGAAAGAGATTATTGATGAATACGTAAAGAATGAGGTAGAGGTTATTCATTTGCGGAAACTTACTAAGTTGGGGTTTGCAAAAGCTGCTTGGGATAAGATATCATATTCTGCTGATGAGTATTTAGACTTTTGGCATAAAGGAGTTGAGTACATTGAGAAATTAAAATTAGAGGGTAAATTCATCAATTCACGTATGGTTATGATGGTGGAGGAAAAAATAAGAGAAGATAAAGATATTGATTATATGGATTGGCGTTCTCCTTGTGGATTTGGAATTGGGCAGATTGTTTATGATTATGACGGTTTAGTGTATGGATGTGACGAAAGCCGTATGTTTGCTAATAAATCTAAAGGTGTTGATGATGTATTTTGTTTAGGTAATGTAAAAGATAATTATTATGAAGATTTTACCAAAAATTCAAAGTGTTTTGATTGTGTTGTAGCTTCTACTATTACAAAATATGAATGTTGCGATAATTGTGTTTATAGTCCGTTTTGCGGCAATTGTCCTGTGCTTAACTATGCAGACAAAGGAACTATGGACATAAATCCAGAGGACACAGCAATGTGTAAGTGTAGTATGTTTATTTTTGATTTCATAGTAAAAAAATATTTCTTATAGAAAGGATATATTTATATAGTAGTTATGTTTCTCATATGTTATGGAACATAGAACTACTGTACAAGTTGAGCAATCAACGCTTGAAAGGATGAAGAAATATAAGATAGCTAAAAGAGAAAGTTATGACGAAATAATTAATAGGCTTTTGGATGAGAAAGATAAAAATTTATGAGAAAATAATGAAAATATGTAAATGTGGAAATAAACATCATGCTAAAGGATTATGTAGAAAGTGTTATATTAAGGAATATAGTAAAAAATATCTTCAAAGACCAGAAGTAAAAGAAAGAGTGTATAAATATTCACAAAGACCAGAAGTTATAGTGAGAAAGAAGGAATATTTAAAAGAATATTATATTAAAAATCAAGTTAAATTAAAAGCTTATCAGAAAAAATTAGAAGTAAGAGAAAAACAAAAAGAACAAAAAAAAAGTGAAAAAGCAAGAAAACGACAAAAAGAATTAAGACAAAGACCAGAAGCTAAGATAAAACAAAAAATGAGAATGAAAGAATGGTCGCAAAGACCAGAAGTAAAAATTAGAAGAAATGAATATAGACAAAGACCAGAAATTAAAGCAAAAGTGAAAGAGCGTTCACAAACATTAGAAAATAGAATAAAACAAAGAGAATATCGTCAAAGACCAGAAGTGAAGGTTAGGAAAAGAAAATATGAAAATATGTTAGAAGTAAAGGTCAAAAGAAGAAAATATAAGCAACAACCAGAAGTTAAAGAAAAAATTAAAATAACAAGAAGGATATATAATCAAAAATTAGAAAATAAAATAAAAAGAAACAAACAATTAAAATTTAGATATCATAATGATGTTTTGTATAATTTAAAAAATAAAATAAGAAGAAGGGTAAATGGTTTTTTAAAAATAAAAAATATGTCAAAAAATAATAAGACTTTTAAAATAGTAGGATGCACTCCACAAGAACTACGAGACCATATAGAGAAACAATTTACTATTTTTATGAGTTGGAAATTAGTTCTAAGTGGTAAAATTCATATTGACCACAACGACCCTTTAGATTTAGCTAAGACAGAAGAGAAAGTTTACGAATTATGTCATTATACAAATTTACAACCGATGTGGGCAAAAGAGAATTTAGTCAAAGGAAGAAGTTTTCAGGTTAAGTTGGGAGAAAATTAAAAAATGAATGAAGGATTTTCTTAAAAAAAGAAATATATATATAAGTGAGTACTTATTTAATTGGTCATATGAGAGTTAAATCTATATATTTCATACTATATTCTAAAAATCAGAGGTGTAAATAAAATGGTAGGCACATATAATGCTGGTCACAATTCTAACCCCAATACTCACGGAGGAGGTACACATAGTTCTTCAGGTGGTGGTGGTCATTCTTCAGGTGCAGGACATTCTTCGGTAGGTAGTAGTGGAGGTGGTGGTCATTCTAACGGAGGAGGTCCAGGAGTAGGACCACAAACAACATCTGATGGTGATAAGGCTGGAACACCGACAATACCAAAAACATTTCAAGAAATTAGAGCAAATGCCTCATTTAAAGGTATCAAAGGAACAAAAGTAACAGATTCTAAAGGTAATGTTTCATATGGTGGAACAGCAGGACATCAATTTGGCGGAAGCATAAGTAGTGGAAAAGGAGCAAAACGAAAGCAGACATATTCAAGAGGAGAGAAATTAAGTGATACTGATAGAGTAAAAGTAACTGTTGCTGGTAAGACATCTTGGGTGACTCCTAAAAAAGCATTAGTATTAGGTCAAAAGACCAAAGAGGCTACTCTTAAACAAAAGCAATATGAAGGTAGGGCATTTGTTCCAAAAGTACGTACAGCAAATGCATCATTTAAAGGTGTTGCAGGAACATCAGTTAGAGATTCTTCTGGTAATGTTGCATATGGTGGTTCTGATGGACATCAATTTGATGGAAGTATAAGTGGTAGGGGAGCTATTGGAGGGATTGCAAACACAGTACCAGGATTTTCAATAGGAGCTATACCAGTTGTTGAAGAGACTAAAGGAACAATAACGCCAGGATTTTCAATAGGAGCTATACCAGTTGTTGAAGAGACTAAAGGATTTTCAATAGGAGCTATACCAGTTGTTGAAGAGACATCAGCTATTGGAGCTATCAGAGGACTTTCGATAGGAACAAAGGAATCAAGAACAGCTGCATTGTTAAGACCGAAAATTTTTGATGAACAACAATTAGAAGCTACTATAACTCCAATTAGAAAGATACCAATTATTGAGGAATCAGAAAAAGAAAAGAAACTTACAATCGGTGAAACAATTGGTGAAGCAGTTGGCACTAAAGTAAAAGGATTAGGATTAGTATTAGGAAAGATGTTTGAAAAGAAATCTACGATTGGTGGTGAACCAATTAAAGGAGGTCCTATAAAAAAGTTTATGACACCAGAGCAAGGTTATGTGTATGATACTAGTATAGGACAAGTAAAAGATATTATTTCAAAGACTGGCGTTGAATTGAAAGAAAATATTAAAGGAGAAAAAGATACTGGTCTTATAGGTCCTCGAAAATTAAGTGGATTTGAGAATATGGTATTTGAACCATATGGTAAAGCTAGTGCTATTCAAAAGATAGAACCAGAAAAAAAGGAGGGGTTTAAGCCGATTTTTACTCCACCAAAAGAAGGATTGTTAATAAGTGCTGCAAAAAAAATACCTCATATAACAACACAAGGTTATTTGTATAATGTTAAAACTGGACTGTTTGATAAAGTAGGGAAAGAAAGAGATGACACACAAGTAATGAAAGATTTTGCTTCTAAAACGTGGGAGGGAGTATCTGGAGTTATGAAAGGTGTTAAAGAGAAGAAAGAAGTAGAAAGAGAATTCCCAAAGAAAAAACCAGAAGTTCTTAATGCAAACGATGAATCAAATGCAAGAAAGATTGCAAATTTAAGAGGGAAAATTAATTATCAAAGGTCATTACCAACATTTCAAAGAGACGAAAAAGAAATAAGGAATTTAGAAGTTGAATCGGACAAATTGAGAGCATCTTTAACTAAGCAGTATCCAGGTATTAATATGGGTAGTTTAGTACCAACAGAAATAGAAGGACCGATGATTTCTAATGTATCAAGAACAGAAATTTCTGATGTAAGAAATGAAATAGGTGAAAAGAAGTATAAGAGTATAAAAGAAAAGGATTATGAAAAAAGAATTGAAATGGCTATTAAGACTGGACAAGCAGTTGATATGACTACTATGGAAGGATTAATTCCAACTAATATATTAATTCCAGACAATATAAAAGACAAACAAAAAGAGTATGAAAAAAGATATAAGTATATAGAAGATTTACAAATTTATAACACAAGGAAGGAAGAGGGTAGAACATTACCTGGTGAGGGAGATGTAATTGCTAAGACGGGCGGTATAGATTCTGGTAGAGAAATGATTGAATTTAGTTCATATTATGGTGATAAACTTCCAGAACCGATTGATATAGAAACTTCAAAAGGAGTGATGACTGTAGTTCCTTTTGCTCCTATTAAAGAAGATATGTTTGCGTCCTTGACAGATAAAAAAAGGTCTTCATTTGATGTATTTAAGACTCTTTTATATAAGGATACAGAAGGAGAAAAGAGAAAAGAAAGAACAGTTGACAAACAGGGTAGTCCGATTGAAGAAAGACATTTGGAGGAGTTAGAGAAAATAAGAGAAATGAGTTTAAGTAAACAAGTTGGTGTGCAAGGTACTGGAATAATATTAGAACAGTTACTAAAAGCTGAGAGAGATGAGAACGAAGGCTTGAATCTATTGGAGTTGGGGAAAGAAGAGAAGAAGAAAGGACTTGAGGAAATAGAAAAGAGATATAAAAAAGATGTCGATTATGTTTTAACTTTAGAGGGTGATGGAAAATTAAAAGATATAGAAATGTTATCTCCTAAAATTTTAGAATTAGAAGAAGATATAATTGGAACTGGTGGGCGAGTTGGACGTTTAAAAGATAGTTTAGCGAAAGCTACATTGGGTGATAATAAATTAGAAGTTAATTTTTTTAGTGAAGCATTAAGAAAAGCAGAGGAGAAACATAAGACAAGCCCTGAAATTGGATTTAGTAAACAGATAAAAGATATGGAAGTTAATTTAACTTTAGAAAATTATCCTACATATTTAAAGTTGATAGAAGATGAAAGTAAAGCTATAGATGATGTAACAGGATTAGATGAAGAGATGAAAGGATATGTTGGGGACATAAAACAGGCTAATTTGGATATTAGTGAATTACAAGAAGAGCAAACCAAAAGAGTTGAAGATGTTAATAAATTAAGGAAACAGATGTATGAGGCAAAGACAGATATAATTTATGATGACCCATTAGAAAAAACAAAGAAAAAATATTCTGATTTGGCTGAAAAAGCACTTATAGAAGGAAATGTGGGAAAGTGGCTGGGTTATGAAGGTGTGGAAGGAGGTCTGATTTTTCCTGATATAGCTAGAAAAATTGGGAGATTTTTAACTGCAACAACAGTACAATCTAGAAAAGATATTAAGGCGGGAGAAGGGGGGAAAGCAGCTTTAAGTTTACAATATCCAGCATACGGATTAGCGAGAAGTGTTTATGATTGGACTAAACCTAAAGAAGAAAGATATGTCGATTGGGATATAGTAGAGGGTGGAGTAGATACAGCATTATTAGGATATGGCGTTGCTGCTGGATTTACTAAAACAGTAATTGGGAAATCGGTCGGAAAAGCGGCTGCAAAAGAGGCAAGTAAAAAAGCATTAAAAAGAGCTACAATTACTGGTGGTATAAGTCTTGGTTTGGCTGGCGGAGGAGAAGCTTGGCAAACTATTACAGGTAAACAAACGTGGCAAAGAGGAGTTAGTGATACAGTAACAAATCTTGCTAGACTTGCGATATTAGGTAAAATGATAAAGACTGGTTCTGAATTTGGGGCTTCTATAAAACTAAAACAATTAGAAACAGCGAGAGATTTAGCAATACAAAATTTATTGATGAAACAATCAACTATGGGACAGATACGTGAAATAGGAGGAAAAGGAGGTATGAGCGAATCAGTTTTTTTACAACAAGGTAAAACGGTAAAATCCGTTAAGTTAAAAGGAACGCCGTATAGAATGGAATATAAGTTTAATCCTAGAATACAACATAAATTAACAAAAGATGGAATGACATTGAGTCACGGAACAATGGCACCTCAATATAGAATTTTTAAAGGGAATACGAAAGTGGTGGATTGGCAAAAAGCACCAACGGTTTTTTCGGGGGAAGTGGTAGGGACTTCACCAGAAGGTGTAGTTTTTAATCAACAAGTAGGTGCACCAGGAAGAGTTCCAACTTCAAAACATTATTCAGTAGGAAGAGATTTGTATGTAATGCAAGAAGGAAAAAAAGTTAAATATATGTTAAATCCAAGAGTAGGAACACAAACAACTGAAACTGTTGCTCAGATTGGTGGAAAAAGATTTATTGTTCATACTGGTATAGCAGAAACACCAGAACCTTTTGAAATAACAAAACAACAATATTTTGAATTACTTAAAGGTAAAGCATTAAAAGATATTTTTAATGCGAAGGATGTTACATTAATTCAAAAATTATATAATATGCCTGGTGAGGGATTTACTATAATTGATAAAGGATTTGTATCAATTAAAGGTGGAAGAGATTTAGTAGTTGGAACTGATGCTACTGGAAAAAAAGCAATAGAACAAATTTTTCCATTTAAGGGAAAATCATATTCTATTATGGATAAAAATATTTATGGACTGAAAGGAACATATAAATTCGATGCAAAAAGTCCAACAGGTGCAGTTTTTGTTCCGTCAAAGGTTAGTTTTGGAGATAAATTAAAATCAATAATTCCGTCATTTTCAGAGGTTGGAAATAAGTTAAAATCAGGATTTAAAGGGATATGGGTAGGTAAAAGTGCTTCAGTAGCTACTAGAGGAGGAGGAGATGTATCATCAACTGGTGAGTGGACTGGTGGTGTTGATGATATTTTTAAATATGGGGTGGGAGCTACGGATGATGTTGTATTGTCTAGTAATGTTCCTAAGAGTGGCGAATTTACTGGCAGTGCTGATGATATTGTTAAAATAGCAGCGAAAGGTGGTAAGAAAGCAAGTAAGGATACTTTATTACTTAGTCAAGTTTCTAAGACTGGTGATGGATTTACTAGTCAAATAAGTGGTGGTCTTATGTCATTAAAATTGGCTACATTGCCGACATTACAATATACTTCTTCTTTTGCTCCATCAGCATTTGGAATGGGAGTAGAACAAATAGGTGATTATTTTTCTAAATCTGAAATTTTGCCAATAACTGAAGCAGTGCCACAAATAGGAAGTGAAACTGAATTTATGTCAACAGCATTACCTTTTGAAAAAAGTATGTCTAAATTTTTTACTTCATCAAAAGCAAAAATAATTCCAGATGTTGGTGTTATGACACTTAGTGGTAGCAGTACTGTAACGGGAACAGTTCCTATAGAAACAACTTCAACTGATATAGGTGTTGATGTAGCTCCAGAAGTTGTTCCTGGATATGGCGAATATGGTGGAGGAAGTTTATTAGGTCCAAGTTCATATGGGGGAACAGGTGGTATTGGTTGGGGATTACCATTATTATTAGCAGGTAAAATGGGAAGAGGCAGAGGAGGTTCAGGAGGATTTGGAACTACTGGATGGGTTGTTTCAAATCCATTAAAAGACCTTTGGGGTGAATTCCAACAGAAACAAGCGATGAAAGCGTACCAACCGCTGCCAACTTCAAGAGAGGTTGCTCAAACAAAAGTTGATACAATGTTTGGTGCAGTAAGAGGTTTAAATGCTGATAAAGCTACTAGGGTTACTACTGGTGGTTTAACTGGTTTGGGTGCGATGGCTGCACTTCAATCTTCAAGACAACCAATGGGCACACAATTAATAAATGCATTACAATCTCCAAGACAAGGTGCGATGAATGCACTACAATCTTCAGGACAACAAAGAGGTAGTGCAGATTTATTTGGTGTTAGAAATTATAATACTAAGATAGCACAGGCAGTAGCACCGATGCCAACTAGACAAAAAGTTGTAAGACCAACTAGACAAAAAGTTACAAGACCAAGCACTAGAAAGGCAAGTGAAGCAAGATTAAAGAGAGTAATGGCGAGTGCTCCTAAAAAGGGTAAAGACCCAAAAGTATTAAGTTATAGAAGAAAACGAAAAAAGGTTAAAAAATGAGTAAAAAAGCACAATCGACAGGATTCTCTTGGGTTTATGGACTTATTATGCTTTTTGGTATTGGTATTATGTATATTGTATTCAACCAAGTATTTGTAGGACATCTTGTTCCAATAATAAAGGAACAAGCTAATGCAACAAGTATTTATGAAATGGACGGCGGAGTAACTACTGCTGAGATAAATACTAATATAGATAAGTATATGGATTTTTTCCATGCTTTGCCTTTTATTTTATTCTTCATCATAGTGATTTATATGTTTGTGAGTGCGGTCCGAAAGGAGCGGGAAGAAGTATATTGACATAGAGGTGTCTAAAAATGAAAATGCCATCATTATCGGAGATAGGAAAAGGTCCACTATTTGAAAATAAGGACATTATGGGAATGGGAGAAGGTGTACCTAGAGATGAAAACTGGGCTGCAAGTAAAGAAGCTGAAATAGTCAACAGATTCAAAAGTGGAGAAGATGGATTAGTAAATAAAGGTGTTAATTTAAAAGCAAAGATGATGAATAGTAAAAGTAAATTACAAGCTGGAGAGATGGATGCTAAAACAAGATTGTTCGGTAAGCAGTCTTTTAATATGAATTTTAATATGAAAATGCCTAGAGGTGGAAATATGTATAATAAAAAAGCAGAAGATATAATGGGAATGAGTAAATCAAATAAATCTTCTAAATCTAATTATCAAAGTAAGGTTTCTATGGTTATGGGAACATCATCTAAGAAAAGTGGGGGATTTAATGTAGGTGGTTTTGACGCAAAAGCTAAGAGTTATTTTTCTATGGGTGGTGGTAGAGGTATGAAGAATCCAATACAGAAAAGTAAAATGCTTTCTGCTAGTGGTGGTGCTCCAAAAAGTATGAGTGAATATTTTGGTGGTACACAAAAACCTAAAGGTAAAGTTGATATTAATGCATTGATAGGTGGAGCTAAAACAAAAGGTATGCCTAGACCTCAAGGTAATGGTGGTGTTAATATTAATACATTAATAGGTGGAGCTAAAACAAAAGGTATGCCTAGACCTCAAGGTAGTAAAGTTGATATTCAAGCAATGATAGGTATGGCGAAACAGAAAACAATTCCTAATATGAGACCGCAAGGTAATGGAACTAAGGCAATGATAATGGGTGAAATAGGAACTCAATCAAAAATTAATAATATGCTAGGACAGAATGTTGCTGGAGCTAAGAATGTAGAAGTTTTAGCTAGAATGGGTATGTATCAAAAACCAGAAAAAACTGCATGGAAAAGAGTAAATGTTCAAAACAAGTTGAATTTATGGGGAGATGCAGATGGTGATAAAGTTGCTAATATTCTTGATTGTGAACCAACAAATGCTAATATGCAAGGATTTTGGGGAAATGTAGGTGGTACAATTGTCAGAGCAGGTAAGGCAGTTGTTGGGGCTGGTCAAAAAGTTGGTGGTGCAGTTGGAAATTATAGAGAAGCAAGAGCAGAAAAAAAACAAACAGAATTAGAAAAGCAACAAATAGTATTGCGAGATGCAAAATATCAGACTGCGGGACAACAATTATTTCCTGGAAAAAAGGAAGCAGGTAGAGCATTTTCAGATGTATTGGAAGAAAAAAAATATAGTGGATTTACACCAGAAAAAGTTTTTGAAACTGAAATGGTAGAAAAGGTAAGAAAAGAAGAAGCTGAAGCAACAAGTAAAATATATGAACAAGAAGAGGCTGATGCAGCAAGAAAACAGAAACTTTTCAGAATGCAATATGGAGAAGGTAAAGAAGCAACGAAACTATTTGCAGCAGAAGGGAAACAAACTATAGCACTTCAAGAAAAAGAGGAAAAACAAGCTTTGGCTGAAAGAAAATATGCAGATACAAGGGAAGATACTTTTAGACAACATGAATTAAATGTTAGAGAATTAGACATTAAAGAAGGTGTACCCCAAGGAGTAACTAACCGTAAAATTCAAGAGATGAGAGTAAAGGCAGGATTAGAACAACGAAGCCCATCAGAACAAGCAAAATATTTGAAGGCAGTCGGTGGTTATTATAAAGATATGCAAAAAGGTCAAGCTGATGTTATAAAAGCACAAGCAGAACTTACTAAAAATCAGAGAATGACAGGAATGACAGGAACTGGTAAAAAAGCGAAAGCTACATTTGGTGATGTAGGTTCAACTGGTGGTGCACCAACTGGCGGAGTATTTACTGGTGGAACTCCATTTGGTGGTGGAATTGGTGGAAGTCCAATGGGAATGGGAATGGGTGGTGGATTGCCAGGAATGGGTGGTGATAGATTTGGTGCCAAAGGAGCTCTTGCTGCTTTTGGGTCTGGTGGTGGATTTAATCAAATGGCAGGTAATAGTGCTGGACTTGGTGGATTTAATGCATTACCTTCGACTGGAGGAGCAGGATTTGCACAGATGATTGATAGTAGAATGCAAACTGGAAGTGGTTTTCATCAAATGTTAGGAACTCAATCTCAAACTGGCTTTCATCAAATGTTAGGTGTTCAACCTCCTATGCAAGTGACAGAGCAACCAGCTATGGAAGTACCATCGCAACAACCTCAACCAACTATGGAAACAGAAGCTCCTCAAGTTAGTGATGGTAGTGAAATGAAGGAAGGCGTTGAATACAAAAGATTACCTTCGGGTAAATTAAAAAACACAAAGACAGGTAAAGAAGTAAAATATTCAAGAGGAAGATACGATAAGAAGGGAGAGTAAGGTTTCTTATGAAACTTCATAGATATATGGGTATAAGTATGTTTAGTATATAGAGTTAACAACATGAAAAGAGAACAGGAGCTAAGCTTGGAATGAGAAAATTAATCTTTATCTTAGTATTTATTATTTTATCTAGTTTTGGGTATGCGTTAGTTACATCTCCTATAGACCCAGCTTGGCTTGAAGACCCAAGAAATATTACTGCTTGGGCATTAACA
>Ga0307928_10003733_pt1 | contig 11623 bp, 17 predicted proteins | sample AceLakmetagen232_FD_201815 | JGI IMG/M metagenome (GOLD analysis project Ga0307928, IMG submission 201815) | Saline water microbial communities from Ace Lake, Antarctica - #232 | ecosystem: Environmental > Aquatic > Non-marine Saline and Alkaline > Saline | place: Antarctica: Ace Lake...
AAGTCCAGTTAATGCAACAATGTACATAAATAAAAACATTTATATACTATATTATTTATAATATAAGTAATATTATGGTGATACACAATTATTCTGTTACTCTTACTAAAGAAAATGTTGATAAAGCAAAAGACTTTATAAAATCTTCAGGAGGGAAATTATCTCCTGTTATGGATTTATTATTAGAGGAGTGGGTTAAGAAACAAGAAGGGCTTATAGACGATAGCGAGGAGGATAAGAATGAAAGTTTGGACTAAATTTTTATATTGTGAATTATTATTTTTGCTATTTACAATTATAATTGAAACTATATGTATTTTAATTTTTCATTTTAATTCCCCAGAATCTTTAATTATTTCATTATTATATTTAATTTTAGTTCATGTTGGTCTTGCATTGTATATTTATATAGAAAGAGGTGAAAAGAATTAATGGGCATTCTAGGTGATTTAGGAGTTCCAGCATCAAAGATTCCTAAGATAGATATTGGAGGATTCTTTTCAAATACTTGGATTTATGTTTTAATAATAGTTTTAGTTGGAGTATTATTAATTGTTGGTATTGTAATATTTTTATTTTTCTTAACTTATAAAAAGAAGATTGTTTTATTTGAAAATATTTCTGGGCAAGGTTATCAACCAGTTTTAAAGACGAGGGCAAGAACTTTAAAACTTGGAGTTGGTGGAGAAGAGATATTAAAAACTTTAATGGGTGGGCATTTTGTTTCTGCTTATGGAAGAAAAATGGGCAAGAATACTTTTTGGTATTGCAAAGGCCAAGATGGTTATTGGTATAATACTATCTTAGGAGATTTAGATACTAAAAGAGCTATGTTGGATATTGAACCTATTGATAGAGATGTAAGAATGTTTCATGTTGCATTAGATAGATTATCACATCAAACTTATGGCAAGACTTCTTTCATGGAAAAGTATGGAGTTCACATGATGTTATTTTTATTTTTAATAGTTTTAATTTTTGGAATGTGGTTTATCGTTGGTAAAATTGGAACTGCTGTTGCTCCTCTTGCAGAAGCAGGAGATAATGCAGTTAAGATTCAAGAAGCTAATGATGCAACCCTGGGTAAGTTAGATAATTTAATAAGAGCATTAGGACATACCCCTGAAGAATTAGTTCCTGCAGGAGATGGAGGTTCTGGATTAGTTCCAGCGACATAAAATGAAAATCTATTTAGAATTACTTTTAATTTTTGTTCCAATGCTTATATTTATATTATGGTATTATTGGAATAAATGGAGTATAAAAAGATTATTGAAAAAGTATGATCCTAAAAAAGATTTAGCAAAGTTAGCAGAAGATAAAAGAAATAGAGAATGGAATCATAATGGCAACAAAACCAAACAAGGAGGAGAACAAGATGCAGGAGTTGGAAAAGAAGAATCAGATGATGGAACAGCAACTAAAGATTCTGATGGATTTGAACAACCTAAAGGACGAAAGCTATTACAGACAACAGAAGTTGTTGATGATGGAAAGACAAGCAATAGCAACAGAAAGAATGGCTCTGGCATTAGAAAGCTCCTCGGTAGAAGAAGAAAGTGAAGTTCCAGAAATAAAACCTAAGGAGGAATAATTTTTATGGAAGAATTTAAATTAGAACCTAAAGACATTTGGAATGCTGTTATATTAATCTCTGTTGGATTAATATTAACTATGGGTTATTTAATCTACAGCGAATACAGTTCTGCTAAAGATACTTGTGAAGATTTTGATGGTGAGTTTGAATATGAATTTCCCTCAGTCTATTACTGCGACGACAAACCATTCTTTAGATACAATGATGGTTGGGATTATGAAAAGAATTTTTCTAAGCAGATTGATTTTAATAAATTAAAGTTTCCTTAATTATTATATTATTATTTTAATAAGCCACCAACATATAACTCCACTAGCAATTAAACCTATTGTGCTTAACCATTTTGCCCATGGATTATACTTTAATGTTTCTACAATGCTTGATTTCTCTTGTAGTATAGGTCTAAGTTGCATCTTATTCTAACTCCTCTTGATTAAAACCTTCTTCATTATTATTTTTAACTGCGACACCATCATCATCTATTTTAACTGCGACACCATCACCATCCTTTTTAATAGGATTATTAATAATGTGTGTCTTAGTGTCCTCTACAGGAGAGGGGTCGGCTTTTTCCATGGATTTATACTCGGAAAGATACCTACTTCCAGTTCTTTCTGATATGCCAAAGGCTTTTGATAATTTTTTTGAAGAAATATCCTCTAAAGAAGTATAAACTTCCCCAAATATATTTGCTTTAATATCTCTTTCAGTGGGTATCTTCTTCTCCTCAGAAGTATCTACCATATCTCTATATTTCTTTGCCTTGTATTTATCTGTTTCTATATCTGGGTTTGGAAAGAAACAATAAGAACCAACAAAATGTCCTGGAAAGTCTTTAGAATATGAATCATAATCCCATTCTTTCTTACCTTTAAGGTATAAAAGCTTCTTAGATTTAGGTCCATAGAAATCAAAGAACCCTCTGTCAAATCTCCCTTCAAATTTAACATTAATTAAACAATGACTTCTAGATAATGCAAAGAACTTAGGTAGTTCAAAGAAGCTAGGGAGTATTAGTATTAATATCTGATTTAATTGTCTACACTTTCTAAAATACTTCTTTAAATTCTGTGTTGTTTGTTTCATCCAGTTTGTAGTTAAATCATCTCCTTCATCTAGAACATGAACAGAAAGTTTTGGTGCTTTAGAAGTTTTCTCTTCTAATCCCACAGATCTAAAATGCATATTATTAGAAGTGAATGTATTATTTGTTCCATGAAGTTTATTTATTTTCCATGTAAGATAACTTGCAACCTGTGTTGCCATTGTTGATTTCCCATTACCAACAGCATCATTCCCAGTTATTATTATTAGAAAATGCATATCATTAGCAATCTTTTCTGCATAGATATTTAAGTTCTCTGCAAGAGTTCCATCTATATATCCACCATCAGTTTTCTGTCCTTTAAATGTTCCTTTTGGGAATAGTTCTTCTGCGAATTTCATTTTAAAATTGTATTGAAGATTTAGTTGGATCTTTCTTACTTGGGTTTCCAAATCCATACTTTTCCATTAATAATTCAACAGCATCCCGATAATCTAAAAGAAGTTTCTTTAATACCCTCCATGATTTTTGGGATACTCCTTTACACATTTTTCCATAACCATTTGGGATATTTTTATTTGGGGGATTATTAAATAAACAATCATCAATATCTTCTCCTTTCTTATTCATTATTTTTTTCTCTTCAGGAGTTAATTTTGCACTAATTGTTTTATATGCAGAAACTAGATTGTTTGCAATTATATTATAATGATAGGTTCTAAAAAATAGATTAAATTCTAAGGGATTTATGAAACATCTATCAATTAATAAAAAGATTTCATTTAATCTTATCTGTTGATAATAGGCTTGATTAAATCCTGCTTGTCCACCTGCAGCTGTGTTTATATTATTCTCCATTGTATAATAATATAAATAATATAAACATTATAGTATATAAATCTTGTTAAAAGAAAAAGTAAACATTTAAAAAGTTTAAGTGTGTAACAATGTTACAATGACATTCAAAATTCCAGTATGGTTTTTTATGCCTTCTTTATTTGTATTAACTTTAATCTATTTAGGATTAGGAAATATGGGACATTGGAATTATACCCAAATTGATTTTATTAGAGGAAATGCTTTAATTTGTTTAGGGGTAGGCATTACTTATTTAGGAGAATATTCTTATAAGAGGTTTAAAAAATAATGGGAGTAAAGGATTGGCTTAAAGAAAGGAGAGATGCTGTTGTAGAAATAATTAATAGGCCTGTTGATGTGATTACAGATACAACAAGAACCGAGAGAAGATATAAGGGTGGAAAGGTTCCTCAACAAGTTCCGGGATTTTCTGATCAAGGAGATACTCAAAGAGTAGGAAGTTTTAGTGGTGGGGGAGGTGGAGGTTCTTCCGGTGGTGGTGGAGATAATGGAGCTATTGAAAGAGCAAGACAATTAGAAGCTCAAAGATTAGCAGAACAACAAAGACAACAACAAATAGAAACAGAAAGAATAAAGCAACAACAATTAAAACAACAACAAACTCAACAAAGAAATCAAACCATTAGACAAGCAGTAGTTACTTCAAGAAAACCAACACTTTCTTCTGGTGGAACTCCAATAAGAAATGTTCAATTAGGAAAGGATGTTGCAGAATATCAAAAGAGAGCTTTTAAAGAAGCTCAAAGTAAAGGTAGGAATTTAAGTATAACAGAAAGAGAAGCTATTGCAGGAGATGTTTTAGGTTCTAAACCAGAAACACCAAAAGGTGCAGGAGCAAAAGAAATGGTTGAAGCTATTAATAAAACTGCAAAAGGAGATTTAAGTCCTAAAGATTTTAGAGGAAAAGAATTAAGATTTGGTTTTCAAGGAATATCACAGATTTATGGTGGAGTTAAAACAGGTGCAGATAAAACAAAACAATTTATATTAGAACATAAAGATAATAAATTAATAGATTTCTTTGCAACAACTAAAACTCCTCAAGAAAGAACAAGAGATTTCTTTGCTACACACAGGAGTCCACAAGTAGCTTTAAGAGATTTGTATTCATCCGAATCTAAAGAAGTAAAAAAAGGAATTTTAAAACATAAAGATAATAAATTAATAGATTTCTTTGCAACAACTAAAACTCCTCAAGAAAGAACAAGAGATTTCTTTGCTACACATAGAAGTCCTCAAGAAGTTATTGGACAGAATGTTCCAATTTCAGTTTTGGAAAAGGCAGGTTCAATAAAAATCCCATTATTTGTTGGTGTAGGAGGAAGTGTTGATGTAAGAACTCCTGTTGGAATGATAACAGATATTGAAACTTCAAGAGTTCAAACAGCACCAACAAAAAGTTCTAGTGGATTCTTTTTTGAAAAGTTAGCAGAAAGTAATCCTATAACTGGAGATATTCAAACAGCATATAAACAATCAGGAAAAGAAACAGCTAGAGATTTCTTTACAGAAAAATTAGGAGGAGAATATACTAAAGCATACACAGATATTGCAGAAGCTAGTTTATATAAGGGAGGGAGATTATTTGCACAGAAAAGAGATCCAAATTTTACATACCAACTTCCTTCAAGAATTATTGGAGGAGGATTAGGTAAGGTTGGAGAGTTCCAATTATATGCTGTGCCTGGAGTTGGTTCTGCATTGTTTGTTTCTCCATTTATTGAAAAAGGGATTAAGGGAAAGGGTGCATTAGGTGGTTATGTTAAAGCACATCCTTATGAAACAGCATTTGCTTTAGGTTCTGTTGTTGTTCCTAGCACATTATATGCTACAAAAAGAATAACAACTATTGCACCTACAAGAAAAGTATTAACCCCAAGTTTTGTTGAGAAACAAGTTTATGGAATTTCACAAGGTAAGCAACATAAATTTTCTACTTATGATATTGTTGGAGAATATAAACCTCCAAGATTAAAAACAGTAACAAGTAGATTTAGACAACAATTAGGATTAAAACCATTATCTACAAAAGATATTCCTGCAAAAGGATTTAACATTCAGACTGTTTCTCCTGCAATAGATAACTTTCCTTTTCAAGTTGTTGAAAAAAGAACAGGAAGTAATATATTAAGATACAAAACAATATCTGGGGATTCTTTTCCAATTAATCCAAGAGTAAGTAAACTTTCTAATGTTGATGATTTTTTATTAAGAAGATATGTTGAAGGAAAAACAGGATTACCAACTTCTTCTGAAACAGCAAAGGTATTTGCACCAAGAGGAAGTGACTTTCAGTTATCAGATATATCAACAATTAAAACACATAAGTTTAATGTTAAGGGAAAGAAAACAACATTCATTGATAATAGATTATATAAAAATGTAGAAGCAGATAGTTTTAAAGTAAGAATTGGTAGTGATAAAACCTATGCTGAATTAGATTTTGGTAAGGTAAAATTTGAAGCAGGGAAAGGAAAAACAACTGAAACTTCAAGAGCATTAACAAGAACTAAACAAATTGTAGATACCCCAGATTATGAAGTATTAAAATCAGAAACATATTTTAAAGATGTAACTAAACCAGGAGCAAGAGCTTCAGGAAAAACACCAAAACTAACTGGAGAAATTTATATTAAAAAAGAACCAATCCTTATTGATAGTGTTTCAGATGTTACTTTTATTAATACTGCAGACATTGTTAAAACTCCATTAAGTAAAACATTCCAAGTTCAAAAGCAAGTTTCTCCATTAGCAAAAATATTCCCTAAGATACCTCCTTCTAAAACAATAACAAAGTTAGCACCACCTTCAAGAATATCAAGAGTAATTCCTGGTGCTGTTCCAGGAGCAGTAACTAAAAGTAAATTCTTTGGAGCACAATTTGCACCACAAGAAGATTTAACAATGACACAAAAATTTACATCAATAGGTGCAACAACACAACAACCAACAATTCTTCAGGGAAGAATACCAAGCAATCAATTAAAAGATTTAACTTTTATGAAAACAAATCAACAACAAGATAATATTTTAAAATTATCAAATAAAGGTTTAACAAAAACCTTTTCAAAAACATTAACAGAAACTACTCCTAAGTTTATTGTTAAAGAACAAGCAAAATTATCACAGAAACAACAACAAAAGCAACAACAAAAACAATTACAGAAGCAACAACAAAAATATAATATCGCTTCAATTCTATCCCCCACAACTAAACTACCTAAGAAAACAAAACCACCAATCCCAATTCCTTTTAGATTCAAAACATCTAAACAACCTAAACAAAGAACAGGAATATTCAAAGTATTAGGAAGAAGGTTTGGTAAGTTTAGAATAGTAGGAGTAGCAAGAACACCAAAGGGAGCATTTAAATTAGGTAAAACATTTGCAAGAAAAGGATTAGGAAGAAGCTTTACTATTCAAGGAATAAAGAAACAACCATTTAAACTTCCTGGATTCAGAACTAAGAAAGAAAAGATTGGACAAGTTTATATTCAGAAAACAGGTAAAGGACTTACATCAACTTTAGGAAGTTTAGGAGAGAAGAAAGAGATACAAATATTTAGACAAGTAAAGAAAAAGAAAAAAGGAGGTAAGAAGAAAAAATGACAAAGAAAAAGAAAGATACTATGACTGGAATAACTATGGCTGGAATGAGTGGATTAGTAGTTACTAATGCTATTCCAACTTCTTTAGCTCCTGGTGCTGCAGGAATTAAAACTGGTTATGCAACTGGAGTTTCAAATGTTGGAACTGCATTACCTGTAATGGGAAAAGTTAAAGGAACTAAAATGGTTTTAAAACCACTTGGAAAACTTAAAAAAAGTATGAAGAAATTCAAATTCAAGGGAGGTATGAAACTATGAGATTAGGGAAGAAAAAATAATGGAAGAAGAATACAATGAAGTTGCAGAAAGAGTTGGTGTTCACCAAGCTACACAGCAAGGAAATTTAGTAGCAAATCAGAACAACCAAATGCAATACCAAATGGAAGAGCAAGAACAAAACCTAGCTGAAGCACAGCTAGATGTAGAATCAACATTAACTAAAATATATCACTTACTTAAACAAGATGTTTTTAAACCAAATACAGATGGTATTTTAGAATGGATGGCTATTAAAGATGCAAAGAAAAGAGTTCTTACTGAAGAAGGTGTTGATAAGATTATGCAAATTATGAATGGTTATATTAACAAGGAAACATTACTTTCTAACTTTGATGATAAAATGATTGCTAGAAGAATGTTAAAGTTCTGCCTTGCTCTTAATGCTTTAATGTTTATGAAGTATGAAATCTATTTTAGAACACCCTCATTAGAAGAATGTCAAGCAATATTACAATCAAGAATAGATGAAAAGATTAAGAAGATTAAAATGAATTTAGAATTATTAGGAAAAGAAGTTGATGCTAATAAAATAAAACAAGGAGTATTAAAAGAAATAGAACCACAAATTGAATATGAAATTACAAAGATAAAAGCAGAACAAACTAAATTAAATCTAAGAGAATTTGAAATGATATTTACACAACTAGAAGCATTAGTTGAAGCTACACATAACAGAGCTTGGAAGGGAGAGGAAAGAGGAAGTTTAAGAAGGCACTTTAATATCTCTGAGGTGATTGGAGGTAAATCAAATCAAATGCCTGAGAAGAAAGGATTCTGGGGTGGAAGATGAAGAAATGGTTTATCTTCTTAGTATTATTATTAATCTTACCTTTAGTAACAGCTTTAGATTATCAAACACATAAACAAGATACAACCTTAGAATTTTCTATTACTTCTAATAATGCAACTGGTTGCAACTTAACTTCTATTAATGCTCCATTAGGTAATATAATAATTATAAACCAAACTGGAACTAGAAGTTCTCAAACATTTAATTTTACTATAGATGGTGGAAATTATTCTGAGTTTGGAACTTACTGTCACAAGTTAGAATGTTCTGATGGTTCTACAGTAGTTAGTGGAGAGAAATGTTATGAGGTAAATTACTTTGGAAAGGAATTAACTTCCTCACAATCTACTATTTACATTGGTTTATTAGGCATCTTAATCTTTACTTTATTTGTTACTTTCTTTGGTATGGGTTATCTTCCTAAAGAAAATGCAACAGATGAGTATGGAAGAATAATGTCTATTAATTATCTTAAACATTTTAGATTAGTTCTATGGTTATTTGCTTACTTTTTATTCACAGGTATAATATATATGGGTTCTAATATTGCTTATGCTTTTCTTCCAGGACAATTATTTGCTAAGGTTCTTTTTGCATTATTCACTATATTAATGTTGTTTGCACCAATAATAGTTATTGTATTAATGATAAGTTTCTTTGTTAAGTTCTTCCATGATAAAGAATTTCAAAGTATGTTAAATAGAGGAATCTTTCCAGGAGATCAATTATAATGGAAGAAAATAAAATGAAATTAATAATGGCATTCATTATGGGATTTGCTTTTTTAATTATTGGAACTATTATTGCATTTGTTTTAGTATCTAATGTAGCAGAGATTGAAGAAGATGTAACTGGTTTAGGTTCTGCTTCTGATGACCAAAATATCTTATCAGATAATGGAACATCTACTTCATTCACAACCTATGGAACTGGAGTAACAGGAGTTTCAGCAACTCGCCACAATCAAACATGGTTGGAATTTGATGGGGTTAATGATTTAGTTATTTTTAATAATAATAGTGAATTTAATATTAATACTTCAACTGTGTTGGCTTGGATTAAACCTAATAATAATAGTAATAATGGTCGTGTAGTTTCTAAGGCTCTTTCTTATGATATGTATTTAGATGGTGGTACAATTAAGGGAACTTGGGCTGGTTTATCTGATAGATTAATATTATTATTTGGAGTGTATAAAAAATTATCAAATATTGGTGGTGGATTATAATGGCAAATATGCAACTTAAACGAACAGAAACAATGAGAGTAGATGCAGAATTTAAGAAATACATCCAAAGTTTAAGTAGGTTTAAATCTAACCAAGAGAAAGCAGATATTAAATGCCCAAGAATAACTAAGGCAATGTTCAATCAATTTATGAAATACCCAGAATTAGAAAGAGAAATTAAAACAAAAAACTTAAAACTTTAAAATGAAAATATGCTTTAGATGTAAAAAAGAAATAAGTGGAGAAGAAAACTATTTTGCAATGGTAGAAATGAATGATGGAAAAGAAATTAGAAGAGATTATGTTCATAAAACTTGTTGGGATAAGTTTTGTAGTCAATTAGATGGAGCTTCAAGTTCATTAGCTAAATCAAATTATTTATTAAATGCTATGGGAAACCAAATGAAAAAGATGGGTATGTTACCAGATAAGGAGATTCAAATATGTTAAGAAGTATAATTCATAAAAAGAAAAGAAGAATGGGAAAGAAAGGAGCAATAGGAATAATTATATTCTTCATACTTTTAATGACTATCTTAGTTCTTGGATTCATTGCAGTTATGGTTGTAAGTGTAATAGATATTGCAAGTGATGCAATAACTCCAATCATGAGTGATTTAGGTGTAGTAGGATCAACTAACCTTTCAGAAGTTTCAGGATATACTTTTGAAAAAGGAAATACTATTGTTCAGGCCTTGCCTTGGATAATTGCAATAGGATATGTTCTTGCTTTAGTATTTACTTTAGTATTTGTTTTAGTGGTTGGGTATAATCCACACCCAGCATTCATAGGATTATATTTAGCATTAATGATATTACTAATATTCATGTGTATAATTATGAGTAATATGTATCAAGATATATATACTGGTGGTGATGACTTAGCAATAAGGTTACAAGCACAAACTACAATGAGTTATTTAATATTACACTCTCCATTTATTATGGCAATCATTGCAGTAATTGGTGGAATCATAATGTTTACAAGACAAGCTAGTGCAGAAGGTGGAGGTGGAGGATTTGGTGTATAAAATGGAAAAAACAGCGAGGATAAAAAATAAACAATCGCATAGAGCGATTCTGAAGGGATTTTATTTAGTTTTAATAGTAATGCTTATGTCAATTACAGTTATTTCTGCTGCAGATTGGACTACCTCAGATAATTACAAATCTTTTGAAGAATCTGTTGGAGATTATGGAAAGATTATTATTTATGATAAAGATTTCTTTAGTTCAGATGATAAGATTCAAGAAGTTCAATTAAAAACAAATACTGAACAATGTTATTTAAATAATTGTAAAGCAACAAAAACAATTATTATGCACGAATCAGGAGTTTTAATTAATGATGTTAGATTTTTAAGTGGGAGTAAAGAAGTAAATATTAACTCTTATCAGTTTTATATTGTTGATGAAGAGAAAAGAACTCCTTATGAATTAGGAACAGATGTTAAAGTAGGAACTTATGAAATAGATTTTGAAGGAAAATTAAAACCTTTCCAATCTGTTGATTGGCAAATTCTAATAGGAAATGATTATTGGACAACAGAATGGGCAGATTGGACTTCAGGATTAAATACAAATCTTATGGCATATTATGATTTTAATATCGGTTCAGGAGATAGATTACCAAATGTTCAAGATTCATTAAGATATAATGGAACTTTAACAAATAGTCCTGTTTGGAATGCAACAGGTATAATCGGTGGTGGATTAGAATTTGATGGCACTCAGAATGTAAGTATCCAACCAAAATTCCCTTTGGAAGATAATTTTACAATTAGTTTTTGGATAAGGGGTGAAAGCACTGCAAAAAGATTATTTTCAACTCCTGGTCTTGTTTGGGTAACTCAAAATACAAATACTATTTCATTTAATGTAGTTGCAGATACAGATAAAACAGTTACTACTGATGCAGGAACAACTTTCACAAATGGAAAATGGCATAATGTTATTGTGATGTATAATGGAACACAACAAACAATTTTTGTGGATGGACAAATAAATAAAACAGAAGATAACACGGGGGTTGTTGCAAATGCTGGAGATCCAGGTGCATCAACATTAGGAAGTTCAGAAGATGGAGCAGTTCCTTATATTGGAGGAATGGATGAGGTTGCAATATGGAATAGAAGTATAACCACTGCAGAAGTAACACAATTATGGAATTCTGGAGCAGGAATTTCTCAAACTGATA
>Ga0307928_10003734_pt1 | contig 11619 bp, 18 predicted proteins | sample AceLakmetagen232_FD_201815 | JGI IMG/M metagenome (GOLD analysis project Ga0307928, IMG submission 201815) | Saline water microbial communities from Ace Lake, Antarctica - #232 | ecosystem: Environmental > Aquatic > Non-marine Saline and Alkaline > Saline | place: Antarctica: Ace Lake...
GTGCCCATCCCATGCTACACCTCCTTCTTCGTCTGATGCTGACGGATGATAGTGTACTTGTGAGTTGAGTAGAAGCCTGGCTTGACTGTATCGGCGTTCGCCCATACTCCACCGGGAGCCCAGTCGATGATGGCGTAGTGCTGGCCTCGGAGAGCCTTGTCGGTCGAGGTAGAGAAGTGAATCGCTACGGCGTTGAGCTTCTTGCGCTTAGAGATCTTGACATCAGCCACCGCGTCTTGAGCTATGCCGAGGAGAGCGTGAGTGTCGGTAACGAGCTGAGGGGTGATCTTGTGAATCACATAGCGGAAGCATCGGGCGAAGGATACGTCTACGATCCCCCTGAAGGGGTCTCTAGTCCCTCTTGAGGCCTTTGCGGTGTTAGAACCGTAGTGACCCCACAGAGACGCCTTACGATCGCTCGGCTTGATGTCAGTGCGCCACATGTGAGGGGCTGGCTTATCAGGGTTACGTGAGTAGCAGCGCCCACAGACGAGGTAAGCGGGTAGCCTGCCGCCGAACATCTCGCTCAGTCTGGGTGTATCGAAGTCATCTAGCGTGCGCTTCACCGTCTGTTTGCACCTCGGACACGTGTAGATCGCCTCGTCTAGCGCCTGTAGTCTAGGCATCGTCCTCTCCTTTCCACGCTCTTAGCTCGTCTTCCAGCCCGTAGGCTTCCGGTATGCTCGTGATACCGTGCCCGAGTAGGTAATCGCTCGGGTGTTCCCTCGGCATAAGCACTCTCCTCGGCCTACGTCGTTGCTGCATCTCCCTCCTCGCTTCGTTCTGTAATGGCTGATTGTCGCCTTTTTGTTTCTCGGGGGTCACGGGTAGGGTGGGCTCTACCCCCCTCTCTATAGAGCCAAAGTCCTTCCTTGTCTTATACAGGCATTTGAAAAGGAGTGTCGTTATCCTCTCTGCGTCAGAGACCTGTGGGTGAGGGCAGTAGTTACCGACGGGGTAGACGTAAGCCTTGCCCTGTAGTCTTGTGGGGGTCCTGTAGATAGCACCCACAGTTCTACTAGGTGGGATGTTGATACCGCAGTCGATTCTGAAGAGGCCACCTTGAGGTGCTATGAGTGAAACCATTCCTTTCTCTGACCATCTAACGCCGTGTTTGTCTACACCTCGTTTGATGAGCGTCTGAGAGTAGAGGATGCCTGTAGGCGCACCGTATCTCGCGAAAGCCTCATCTATCGACATTGGTAATTCACCGGGTTTCTTCACTCTCTTACGTAGAGGGAGGATGAATCCCCAGAGGATCACAGTTAGGATAGCACCGAAAGCGATAAGGGACCAAACAATCCAAGCGTCGTCGTTCAAGAGGAACTCTCTTATGTACTGCATGATTTATCGCCCTCCTTGAGGTCTTCGAGGGAAGTTATCCCTTTCTCTGACTGGGTAAGCTTATAGAAATCCTCTGAAGAGAGTCTGCGATATCCGCGTATAAGGCTGTAATCCTTTGAGTCTATCTCTACTGAAGGCTCTGGAGTTACAGAGCTAGCTTGCTTTAGCTCGAAATTTTTGTAATGGAGAGTCTGCTTGTGTCTTATTTCAGGCCAAAATACCTTTCCCCAGTCCTGCCCCTTCGGTTTGGGGAACTTGATTCTCTTACGTATAGGGAGGATGAAGCCGAAGAGGAGCATAGAGGCAAGAGCTGAGCCAACGATGAGGAGCCAGCCGATCCAAGCGCCGTCGTTAAACATGATCTGCCTTGTGCTTGATGATAACGATGACTAACCCTACCGCGAACCCGATAAGGCAAGCCCACATGAGCTCTGTCCCAAACCCGCTGTAAGCCTCACTGACACCTTCACACGCTTCCTGTACGCCTGCCCATGCTTCCTGTAGCTCATTACCTTGCATCGTTCTCTCCTCCCTTTGCTTCCTTGATCTGTTCTGCGAGGTAGTCTTTCTCTTCGAGTACTCGTACTGAGGTAAGCCTGCCGTGATCGTCATACCAGGGGACGAAGACGAGGTCCTTGTGTTTCTTGAGGTAGACGACACCGTGAGTACCTACCTGGAAGTGACCGAGGGGTGAAGAGTCCTCTCTGAAGACTGGGACGATCTGCATACTCATGTCTTGAACCTTCGCTGTTTGTCTTTCATATCTCTCCTCTCGTTGGGTTTGTTAAGCTGTTCTCCAGACACGTACACCGCCATCGACTTTGCGGGTAGCTATTTTGAAGCCGTGGGTACTAGCTTGTGATCTGCATGTTCCTATAGCGCCTTCAATCCCTGAATCTGTGAACTGATCTTCAGGTATGAAGAAGGATTGATGAGGGAGTAGGTCCCTCACTGGGTATCTTGATATTCTCTTTCCCGGCATAACTGGAATTCCATGTTCGATAGCGAAGTTACTCATGAGATCCTCCATACGCGTATACCCTCAGGTACTTGTCGCGTCGCTGTTTTGAATCCAAGCCTTTTTGCAATCCTCCATACGGAAACTCTTACAGCGTTCTGTCTTGAGTACGTAAGCTCATCCTCAGGTACGAGGAATGAATCGCCAACAGCAAGATCAGCCACGGGGTACTTGCTGCTTGGGGAGAAGTTTGGGATAGGAACCCCATCTACGATTTCAAACTCTTTGCTCTTTTGCATTACACATCACCTCTACCCACTGTACACGTTTATACACGTCGATGCAACAGTTGCTCTGTTTTTGTTTGTATCACTCCTCTCTTTGGGGTACGGAGCGAAGCCTTGAAGCGTAGCGAGTACCCCCTTAGGTCTTAAATCCTTAGCCATGATTTCAAAAGGGCTGGGGTTGGTTCAGCCTTTGATCTGGCAGTTAGAGGATGACAACGATGATCTTGGATCTACAGGTCTACCCCTTAAGGGGGATACGAGTGTGTGCTATGCCCTTTTTTTGCCCCTGTTATATAACGCTACGCGACACCCTGGACATTGCAATAAGACTATCTTTCCTCTTTTGCCTAACCCAAAGTCATAACACCCGAAACAGCCCTTGTTATGCGCTCGAAAAAGAGGGGGTGTTATGACTTTCTGAAACCACTACCTTTCGCCCTCCCTGTCTACCCTTCCTCGATTGTCGCTCCATCGCCGTTTTTGCCGTTTTTGGGGGGTGTGTCGCGTTTTTCACCCCCCATTTTCCTTGAACCCTATTCCCACGGTCGTTTCAAGGTGCTATGCTCCTGTGTCGCTTTGTCGCGCTTTTTGACACCCAAACACCACCAATCCTCATAGCCGGTCACTAAACAGCCGAGCCCTCCTCCTGATACCCAATCGATTCAATGTACTTACCTTGGATCCGGTAGATGATCTCGTCGGAGTCCTTGCTAGGCATATTCATCGAAAGCTCGGTTAGCTTGTCCTCGTCGGGATGATTAACCCATTTCCCATCCTTCTTCCCGTACACCGCGAACCATAGGACCATCGCCATCTCTCCTGCTTCCTCATACGCCACGATTCGCGTCACCTCTTGCCCGAACAGCTTGCACCCGACTGTCAAACCCGGCTGCTCCGCTTCTTGGAATGGGAAGGTCAGCATTGTGATAGGCCTGGGGTCGTCTATTAACCGTGTCGGGTGTGACTTAGATGAAACGATGTCTGTCGCGTACTTGCTTGCCGGGATCACGTTCAATGACCACCCCTCAATCCTGTTGCTCCCCGCCGTGATGAGAGGGGTAATCTCAACGGCTATCCCACAGGCTGTGATGTCCTTCATCGTCGAATCTATAAACTCGACAAAGCCTATGGCCTGCCTTGTGTCCCCGTGCAGCAATAGTGGGTATTTCGTCGTGTCGCTCATGAATCCTCCTCTCGTGTCGAACCTCTGCGGCTGTCGGGGATCTTGTACCCGACGATTAGTGCTGCCTAGATGGGTGTACCCAACGTCAATCAAACTACAAGCCGGCAACCCTGATCGCGCCATTCGCAGCCGCTTTCGGTTCGTCACTCTACGCCTTCGCTTCTTCTCGATTGAGATACTCGAGGATGGCCTCAACCACCATGTAGTTGATGCTTCGATCTCGTATCTCACCTAGCGCGATGAGCCGCTTTATCGGCTCCTCTTCGAGCTTTCGGTGAGGGATGTAGATTGACATCTTGTCTAGCAGTTCTTTCTTTGCCACGGTAAAACCTCCTCTCAGAATGGTGCTATGTCCGCGACATCGGCTATCTTCACCCATGCCCCCGTTTCTAACTTCGCTATAAGTCCGGCAACCTTCATCCTGTTCAACGTCGTTCTGGTCGTTGCCGGGGCCTCTCCTATATCCTCAGAGATTCGTTTCGTCATCGCGCTCGGTAGGTCTCCGAGTAGCTGCATGATCTTCTCTCGGATCGTCATCGTCCCTGATGCTGCTGCTACCTCCTCTGCTTTCGCTGAAACAATTACCGTGCTGCCGTGCTCAAAGATGTACTGCATGGCTATTGGTGCCTCAGTTGGGCCGCCGTTCATCTTCGTGTGCGTCAATACCAGCTTGACAGCGCCATCTTCTGACTCTGCATTTATTTCCCATATTGACCTCGCAGCATTCTCAAAGAACACAGAGCCGAAAACCGAACGCCTGCCCCTACCTGCTTGCCCTTTCGCTGTATGTGCAATCACAAGACTCGATACGTTCAGGGATCGTAGAGCCCCGAAGAAGTCGAGAGCAGGTTGAGGAGCGTTGAGATCGCCACCACACGCAGGCCCGAGCGAATCGACAATCACATAGTCATATCCCCCGGCCAGGATCACAGCGCGTACCTGCTCGGTGTCACTCGCTAACGTCCGGCTGCATCGCCTGTACGCTATCTGTGCGCTAGGTAAGCCCGTCCCCTTGCTTAGACACCTAAACCGCCACCTGAGCGTGCCAGGCGTGTCTTCCCAGTCTAAATACAAGGGCTTCGTAACTATCCTGTCAGGTTGAAAGTCGAGCAGGCGCCCCATTTGACCCAAGGCCAACAGGTAGGCGAACGTCTGCGCTGTATAGCTCTTCGTAGATCCGCGATCGCCAAAGATTACTACCGGCTGCTTGTAAAGTAGGATCGGTCGTAACACGTAGCTCGGGGGCTCTACTTCATCCGAGGTCGTTATAACCTGGATAGGCTCGCCTTGTTGAACTACTTGCGTTACCGCGTCACAGAGCTGCTCAAGTACCTCAAACCAGTCTGTGATGTTCGCTCGGGCCTCAAGTACCTTCTTCCATTCCGATCGCGTGCGTGTCGACGTGAAGTTGAATGTTGCTGAGTGTAGCTTCTTCGCTTGCCCTGATAGCGTTGAGATGATCGAGAGAAAGCCGTTGATTCTCCCGTCTGAGTGTTCCTTCAGTCCACGAACGCTTGCCTCAATTCCAATCGATTTCCACACGATATGCGCGTTCGTGCCCTGGGCTTCAACCTCTGGTCTTGCGATCGTCTCCCCGGCAAGCAGCTTCGCTTTCTCGCTGGGGTACTCCCACGCTTGCTCGACCTTCCTCAGTGCGTCCTTCTCGGGGAACGGAGGATCGCACGATGCCGCTGCCTTGAGGATGAGGGTGTCGGCTTGCTTGCGCGTTATCTTGTCACGTCTCAGGAGACACGCATATCGAAATAAGGCAACGTCTCGGCTGCCTTCGTCTACCCCCGCAAGGATCGCGTCAGGGTCGCGTAAGGCGTCAGGAGGTGTAGTAACCCCCTTTTGAGGTTTGGAGCTACTACCGCCCCCATGGATCGCTTTGAGTAGCCAAACAGGGGGAAGGGTATAGCCGGTACTAAGCTCGCTCGATGCTTCCCACTCGTATGTACGCCCGGAGACGTGCCGACTGGGAGGTGCTACGACATAGCCACCATCGAAGCGCAGATCCAACCCTCTACCAATCCCAACAGCGTTCTTGACACCCTCACGCTTGTCAGGTGGGAGATAGAAATAGTAGTGGCGTCCCCCGCCTCCTGTGAGGACCATTGCCGTCTCAGGCATCGGCCCTTCCGTCTCTTCCATCTGCTCAATCGTCTCAATCCCATCGTGCTTTGTGTCAACGTCGAGGACTAACAGACCGTTTCCGGTAGCGATACCCACATTCGCATCAGGCCATTTCGTCCACCATGCAGCTATTTGCTCGGCATCTGTCGTAGCATCCTTGACCCCGTTCTTCGTCCTCGGGTGCTTACCGGGGCTACCGCAATCGGCTTTCCCGCAGGTGCAAGCACCTGCTTCGTCGATCGAGTGAAGAGGGAAGACTCTTAGATCCTTTGAAGCGTATTCAATCGCTGTGTCGCATGTTGCGTTGACTGCAGTAGTCACGTCGCTCCCCTCGTATTCAGTCTTCCTTCAGCAATAAACCGCCAAGATAGCGAATCAAGTCGCCGCGCTCAGAGCTTTGTGGCTCAGAAGCCCAGTGAGCGCACGAGATCCAGTAATGGAGCCGCACCAGCGTCTCACGATAAACGAGTACCTTGCCGGTCGGTGGGGAGAGGGCGGCTTCAAAGTCAACTGGACAGACGGCGAGGCGTCCATGATCTTCAACGAACCCAGCTACCATAGACCTCATCCTTTCGGCTCGTGATACCCTATCGGCCCAGCCCTCAGCATGGAGCAGAGCGGCTCTTAACTTAGCGTTCTCCGCTTCCAGGGCGGTGTTGCGCTTGACAATGGCCGACAGTTGATCGTCTGCCGCCTGCCTGTCCTCAACGCCCGTCTTCGATGATCGTATCGCTAGCTGAATCGCATCAGTCTTCATAGCTCATCAACTACGCGAGAGATCCCCAGACGCCCCATCGCTGCATTCGCTCGGTCGCCCGGTAGAGACATGAAGATCTTCTTGCTCACTACCTCTTGCGCGAAGTACGTCGCTTGGTTGAAGGCCACCTCTTTCGTCGGGTCCTCACCGAGATCGCAGACGTAAATATCCCCGATACCATTCCAGCCAGCTCGCATGAAGTACTTCTTGATGTGCGACTTCGTTGCGAGTAGGTACTGCTGCAGTGAGTTATCGTGGCAGTCTTTTATCAGCGCCGTCATCGGTAGACCGCTCGGGAATCTGACTTCCGTTTCTCCTCGGATGACTACGTTTGTCTTGAAGTCCTTGCGAATGCTTTCCATCGTCACTTTGCCGCGTTTGTATCTCATGCTGTAAACCTCCTAGTCTGAGCTGTAAATGTGGTGAAGTATCTTGCACTCGTCGCAGATGTAGACATGATTCTCCCCGTGAAACCGATACAGGCTGTTGTTCATTTCTCGCATCTTGTGGCCCAGGGCTTTACACGCGACGACTTTTGGGTGCTTGATGCCTGCCATCTGCCAGCCGCAATCTTCGTACCCATTCGTTTGCTCTCGGTACTTGCCGTGATCTGGATTCCTTTGCATGGCTACCCCTCCTATGGAAGACGGAGGGGCAGGACAATCCCACCCCTCCCGTGCGGTTACGCTTCGTCGGGATCTGGGCTCTCGTTGTCGTCACCCTTCGAAGTGGCCGCTGGCTTCTTTCCCTCTATCTTGTGCGCACCGTCAGTTACCGGGTCACCTGTGATGTCGATGAAGTTCTTGAGCCCCATCTTCTCGTTTTCGTTCTGAGTCGCACGACCAATGCGGCCCCGGTCCTCTTCACTGAGAGGCATGATTGCGATCGCAGAGCGGACAGCACCCTTTACCATCATGTCTTCAGTGTAGTTCTTGTACGCGGGTGAGAGAGGAGCCTTGGTACTAAGCCTGATCTTCTCAAGCTCCTCGGCCCATCTGAACTTGAATGAGCGTACACCGCCCACTGTCCAGGTGACGTATGCGCCCAGGAGAGTACCCGCAAGCGCGCCGCTCTTACCGTGCGCCTCTCCAGTAGCTATCCAGCACTTGCGGTCAGGTGTTGGCCGTGCAGGGGTGTGCTTCAAGATCGGGGTGTCTCCCAACTGGTACTCGAAAACGTCTTGCTCGTAGACCGCTGCCGGCATGATCGACTCAACACGCCCCGATCGGTAGACGAGCTGCACGAGTCCCTTCCATCCTGGGATGAATACAGCCTCCATCACCTTCCGCTTGTGATCGAAGAATGGGACAATCCACGCTTGCCCGAGAGTGCCAGAAGGATCAAGGGCCAGCTCTGCCGAGGCTGTTAGCGCGAGGATCATCGATTGCTTAGTACACTGCAGCAGCTTCGGTTCCTTCGATGTAGCCAGACACGCGAGCTTGAGAAGCCGCCCTGCGTCTAGCTGGTTTGGGAGGATGCTATCCATGCCCTCTTGAAGCGCAACGGCTAGAGACTTCATGTTGTCCTGAGATCCGACGATGGGCAGCTCGGTACTCTTATTCGCTTGCATCGTTGCTCTCCTTCCAGGGGTCTATCTCAAACAGGAGGCGGCCATCGAGCGAATAGTATTGGATGAGCCTCCGGTATGGGTTCGCTTCTGAACCGTCGCCCTTCTTCGCAAGATTCGACTCAATGACTTGAATCACTCGTGCGTTGAAGTTGGGTTGAGATACTATCGCTTCCATGATGTGACATTCTTTCTTCGGCCTAGGCATCTGAGCCTCCATCGAGGTTGATCCCCGTGCCATCACGCATGAAGACAGCTATTCCTTCTTCCTTCGCTTCTTCCTCAGTGTCGATCACACGCTCGAAGAAGACGTAAACGCCGTGCTTCTTCGCTACTTTGTCGAGCTTCCCACGGTGAACCCTGTCATACAGTGAGCCTTGATTGACGAGGATGATCGGTACATCTGGGTTCTGTGCAATCGAGATGGCGATGTCTACGTCCATCTGCTCAACTTGGCTGGCTTGCTCAAGGGGTTTGTTCTTCAAGCGCACTACCCCGTCTTCCCAGGATAGGCCACCGGGGATCTTGGCATCAGCAAGCAGCTTCTTCTTCTCATCGTTGATCTCGCGTAGCTTGCCCGTGAGCTTCGTGCCTTCATCCTTCGAAGCGTCATACTCCTTGGCTACCGCAATCCGGTTGAAGTTCGCCTTGATCTGGTTGTTGACCTCTTCGGCCCCGGCTATCTGCGCGTTGATTGGATCGAGGTCGAAGTCTTTCAGCGTGTCAACCTTGGACTGGGTAACTAGGGCTTCCTTCTTTGCTGCATCGTATGCGTCCTTCGCGCTATCTGCTTCCTCCTGAGCAGCCTTGGCGGTAGCGATCCTGCGCTCTCTCTCATGTGCGAGATTGTGTAGCTCGTTGACCTGATCATCGTAGTCTCTGCGTATCCGGTAGTTCTCAGCGTTGGCCTCGGACTGCTTCTCAAGCTCTGCCATGAGATCAGTCACGACTACCAACAGATCAGGCGCGTCTGGATAGCGGGGCATTGCTTCGAGCCTGTTCTTGAGGGATTCGGTGTTGCGTTTGATCTGCGTGCGCATGGAATAGGCATCGTCACGCTTTACGTCTAGCTCCGTGAAGTCCAGACCTGCGCACCTCTTCAAGAGGGCTATCCGATCCTCTTCTTTCATCTCAATAAGAGGTTTCAAGACCATGCTATGAGAGCCCACGAGCTTGTCGAGCAGTGCCTTCGGTCGAGGTTGCGCTTGACCAGCAGCCACACCTTCGAGGGGTGTGACGATGAACTCTTCTTTGAGGGTCCCGTCCTCCTGTATTACCCCTGTTCGACTGAGAGCCAAGCCAAGCTCGCTGAGCTTCATGTGTAGGTCGTAGCCTTCCTCACCCTCATGAACCGGATCTGACGGCGTGAGCTTCTTGCCGCCGAAGAGGTTCGATACTGCATCGAGGCCGCTCGACTTACCAGCACCGTTCGGCCCTCCGATTTCGTTGCATCCTGGTACGAGTACCACATGCAGGTGCTTGATCTTCTTGTAGTTCTCGACGAGTAGATCCATCGTGCCGCCTTGCTTCTTCGTTGTCATGCTTGCTCCTCTCGTGCGTTCCTATATGTCGATCGCTGGCTGATACCGCTTGTCTTTGATCTTTGCGAACTTCTGATACCCAGGCTTGTAGATGACAGCGCTCTCATTCTCAAGATCCTCGATAAGATGATCTACCGCATGCTGCTTCTCTCCTCGGTCGGTACGGTCCTTGATGGCTTTCTTCAGGGTTGACGTGCTGATGGTGACTAGCTTGCGAAGCTCGTCTTCGTCCCCGCCTAGATACGCAAGTATTGTGTCGTAACCTGCAGCCACGTCTACAACCGTCTTGCCTGTGACGTTGATAAGGCCGATAGCCTTGCCGTCACCGTCAGGGATGGGACCGTTCGCCGCTACCTCTTGTTTGAGGTTTGCTTTGAAGATCTTGATGTGCGCTTCCAAGACAGAGCATTGAGCGTAGGCATTGGTCATGTGCTTCTCGATCGCCTTACGCTTGGGATCGTCAAGAGCAAGTCCGCTTCGTCCTGATGTGGTAGGTGAATAGCTGCCAAATGTCTTGAGAGCCACGCCCATGTACTTCTCGCGCCCTGGGCATCCGATCGCGTTGCGACACCATTTGCAGGGTGTACCCGAGGCGAACGTCTTGTGATCCCATGACCGGATCTTGTATTGCAACCTATCCCACCACTCGTTGATCTCTTCGCGTGTGTAGGTCGCCGTGATGTAGTACCGCTCAGCCAGCCAGCTTATGTGCAGCTTGACTAGGCTCCTGTCTGGGAACTCTTCGAGGGCTTGCTTGGCGTAGCACTTGAGCTGATGGATTGAGTCTGACTTCTCCACGAGGACTTGGATATCCTCACCGGCTTCGTCTTCCGTGTCGACAAGCTCGAAGTCTAGTTGACCTGATTTCCAGTCGATGATTCCGATTGATACACCGTCAAGCAGTAAGCCTCTCACATCGGTATATCCTGACAGCCTGAGTATCGGGCCGTCGCCTTCTTCGTCCATCCACTTGCCGTAATGCTCAACCTCGACCGTCTCGATGTCGAACTCGCCTCGGAGCTCTTGCCACATCTGAGCGGCGTAGATCCCCTTGATCGTGATGTCCTTCAGATTCCCGAGCACGTCATGATCCAGCGCGTACCCGGTAGCGTCCGGACAGTTGCTCAGATTCTCTCGCACGATCTGACCGGCAAGAGCATGGATGGCATTACCTACCCTGGCTGGCTTACCTGATGGTTGAACAACAACCACCTTGTCAGTCAAGGGATATGCTGCCCCTGCGCATTCGTTGATCCTGGGCGCTGAGCTAGGCCATACCTTCAGTACCTCACGTTCTTTTGTTGCTGTCATGATTGACCTAGTGCTTTGTCGAGAGCTGCAAATGCGGCTGCCAACTGCTCTGGATAATTATCATTCCAGTTTTGGTTTCCAGCCTTGTCAGCCATCGCTTCAAGAGCGGCGTATAAATCAGGCGCGGCTGCGATCAATGCTCGATTAGCAGGTGAAATAGGATTGCCGTCATAAATGACGGTGTAATGATCGATGCGGATTGGGATCACAGGGATTTTGCCTGCTTGCAACTGCAGGTCCATGAACTTCTCAACGTGTGCATTCTCGCCATCTTCAGAGAAGACGGTTCCTCCAGCATCAATCTTCCTCCAGTTCGTTTCGTCCCATGCCCACGGTCCTGGTGTGAACTTTGTCTCACTCACTTGAAACCTCCTCTCGGTTTGGATCGTACTGGCGTACTGCCTTCACGATCAGGTCCTTGTACGTCGGAGCTGCTTCGAGCTTGTTGATGACATCCTGATCGGGACCACCCACTCCCAACTCGAAGATAAATTTCCGCTTTGCTAGTGTTCCCGTTGTCGGCTCGCTCACGTTTTCA
>Ga0307928_10003735_pt1 | contig 11619 bp, 27 predicted proteins | sample AceLakmetagen232_FD_201815 | JGI IMG/M metagenome (GOLD analysis project Ga0307928, IMG submission 201815) | Saline water microbial communities from Ace Lake, Antarctica - #232 | ecosystem: Environmental > Aquatic > Non-marine Saline and Alkaline > Saline | place: Antarctica: Ace Lake...
AATAAATATTAGTTTCGATCAATATGTAATAATTGGATTTGGCATATTAACTTTAGGTTTTATGGCAGTCATTATTACTTATTATTTATAGATTAAGTTGATGTAAAGTAACATAATCCCACCGACTAAAGTCGGGGGCTTTTAAAAAGGTGATTTAGATGAAAATAAATATAAACTGGAAGATGGATAAAAACACATTGATTTTTTTAGGCATAATACTCTTTATTTTGTTCCTATCTATCCTAACAATTAGAAATGGATATGTAATCCAAGTATGTACTAATTGTTCTTGTAGAGGAGGTTATGGTGGATTTATTGATAATAGGATAGGTTCGAAACCTTTTAACTTTTCACAACTAAAACAACCAGATTTACCAGAGTGTTATATTGCTAAAGGAAATGAATGTGTAAATGGATATAAGGTAATGGGTCATTTTTATCCTGATGAATTGATACATTGTTGTAAACCTCCACATTATATGATACAAGGAATTTATCATGATGTAGCACAGTATATGATTTTTGAGTCTGGTATGGCTAATCAACTTTATATGCAATACAATTGCAGTTTCGATATATCAAGAAAATTATATTGTACTGATGTTAATGATTGTTATGAAAGACCTGATTTAGAAGGTTGTGAAAAGCTTGATTGTAATTGGTGTTGTTACAATACTTGTACCCTTATGGGATGTGGAAGTTTTGATTATCAATTTAATTTAAGTTGGGAAGATTTACACGATAAAATAAAGGTGAATCCACTTGAATAATCCCACAATAGAATCCAAATATAAACAAATGGAGGTGAGTGGCAATTCCTCCCATAACTAAAGTTAAGGGTATCCTTGCCACATTTTTATGAAATATACACTAATAGAAAAGATTAGAATGATAGTAAGTCCTTTAGGACTTATTGCTATTTTCTTTGTATTTTCATGGTCTATGGACAATACGTTTTTAGCTATAAAATTAAATACTCCATTCGCAGGTATATTTTCACTTCTTTTTATGATACCTTTAGTTATATCAGCCTTTATGATTTTTCCAATATTTCAACAGTTTTTAGGATTATTAATATGGGTTTTAACATCTAATCCGAAAAAAGAGTAAAAATGGTAATAGCACAAGTAAAACAATTATATCCTGACTTTAAGCATAGATTAATTAATAATACTGATGAAATGTATATACTTGATTATATTGATGAACCCATTCATAAAAGACAAATAAATCATCTCAAAGAAAATGAGAGTTTTATTGCTTTAAGATTGCGTTCATCATATTTTAAGAGAAAATCTTATATAAAGTAAAGATACTAAGAAAGCAAGGCAAAAATGGACGTTAAAGAAACTAAGCTGAAAGTGGCAATATATGCAAGGATAAGCACTGATTCGCAAGAACTAATGAATCAGGTGTCTATTTGTACGGAGTATTGCGCGCGAATGGGGTATGAAGTGTATAGTATCTTTAAGGACACAATCTCAGGAAAAACGATTTCTAGGCCAGCGTTTAATCTCTTATTAAATGATATGCGCGCCTGGAAATTCAATGCTATAATGGTTACTAAACTAGATAGGATAGGTAGAAGCTTGAAGCATCTACTAGGGCTATTTGATGAGTTCAATACTAAGGGAATTCATTTCATAGCTGTAACTCAAAACATAGATACATCTACTTCAGCAGGTAAGCTGCAGATGCAGATAATGGGCGCATTTGCTGAGTTTGAAAGGAATATCATAAGTGAAAGGACTAAGGAGGCCCTGCGCAATAATCCAAGAGTTGGGAAGCGCGGACCGGACAAAAAGGCTAGGAAAAAAAGGGGGGTATCAAGAAACCCCTCAATTTATGTATGAAAAGAAGGTATATAAAAACGGTCGTTTTTAGGAGGAATAAAAAATGGATAAACAATCAAGATGGAGTTATATATTGTTGATAGCTATAATTATAACAATTGAAAGTGTTGAAATAGTAAGACCTTTGAATGGTTTGATGATTGCATTAACAATGTCTTACATATGTGTGAACGAAGTATTAATAATGTGCTATAAAGAAACCAAGAAATCAAAGATGCCAAGTAAGGCCAAGGCATAAGGTGGTATCCATATGTTAAAAGAAACTAAGGAACCAGAATCAATAGATGAACTCATTGAACATCTGAAACAAGGAATGGCTGAAAGTAATAAGAAATATCTCAAAGAACCAGAACAAACAAAGGCTTGGGGTTACAGAGTTCAACATAATTTATATAAAGAGATTCTAGGATATGTTACAAATATATCAACTAAGGAGGAATGAACAATGAGAAATAAAAAAGCACAAGCAGGAATAGTATTAATTATTTTAGCAATTTCATTCGTGGGAATAATGACTATGATAATTATAGATGAAACAAGTAAAGTATGTTCTAATAAATCTTATATCTTAAAAGGAGTAAATGGAATTACAGATCAGAATGATGGCTTAATGAGTGGAGGAGATGTGAGTAGAACTACTTTATTAATGGAATCTGGTGATATTATAACTTTGAATCGTAGGATAAATAAATTAAAATTAGGAAATAAAGTTGTAATAAGAATTTGTAAAAGTGATATGGGTTCTAGAACATATAGATTAATTAGGGATTGATAAGAATGGAATTAGAGCTAATTAATTTATATTTAGGAATTGGATGTGGAGTAGTTGGTGGAATTGTTATTGGTATAGTAATAGGTCAGCTAATAGGTCAGCTAATTTAAATGGAGGTTTAGAATGAATAATAAATTTATAAACCAAATAACTTGTTTATTGTTTGCATTATGCGTATTAGCTTTTGTTTCAACTTTTTTTATAAACGAGCTATTACCAAAGCCAATGGAAGGGATGGGTTTGTTTAGTGTTTTATTTGCAGTAGTTGGAGTATTGTTAGGATTAACTATCATAATAACATTACCAAAGGGGGAATGATAAGAATGAAAAAATATAATATAATAGTAATTGCAAGTATAGTAATGGGAACCTATGGATTCTTTTTTAGGGTTATACCTTTAACTATTCTTGGATTCGGAACATTACTAGTAACCTGTTATATAATGAAGAAGAAAATAAAGAAAACAAAAATAGCAATCAATAAGTCAAGTTATTAAATTTAAAGGAGGAATAGAAAAATGGATGGAAAAATGATGATGCTAGGAATTGCAATAGCGATTATTCTTTGGGCTTTAGCGCAAGCATATAAATATGGATGGATATAAGATGAAACTCTATATATTTTTAATAGCATTAATCTTAATGGGTTGCGAACCTCAAATAATTTATCAAAATGTGACTATCATAAGAGAAATAGAAATACCATGTCCCACTTGTCCGGTTTGTCCGGCCTGTGTTTGTGAGACTTGTGAAGAACCAGATTATTCTAGTTATATAAGGGAATTAGATAAGTCCCAACTCGATTTAAGAAATTGTAATATACAAAGAGATTTATTAAATGCTGAATATACAGAATGTAGATTACAAAATACAACTGAATATACTGGAAGCATAGAACAAAATTATACTATATGCGTTAGGGAAAGAAGAGTGTGTGAGAATCAGATTGGAAATATAACTGAGATAATATAAGGAAGGTGATTAACCTGGCAAATAGATGGAGACATTGGTGTCCTTGTGGTTGCGGAAAGTCAGTATTTTACACATCTATAAGACAAGAACTAAAGCATTTTAGATGTGTAAGGTGTGATTCAGTTTTTTCAAAAGAAAAATTAATAGAAGAAAGTTGTTATTGACTTTCTTCTATTTGTTCTTTAGGTGGTTCAGGTAATGGTTCTTCAATTAAAGGAGCTTCTTCGCTCTGGACATTATCTTCTTCTTTTTCTTCTTTAACTGCTTCAACCTCTTTGATGATTTTCTTTTTCTTCTTCTTCTTCCTTTTCCTAGTTTTCTTTTTCTTATCTTCATTCATATCTCCAGGTTCAGATACTTTAACTGTAGGTATATTAGGTTGCTCTACTTCTATTTTAGGTGGTTCAGGTATCTTATCTAATTCAGGTTCTACTTTCTCAGGTATAGTTATATCTTCAAATACATAATGGCACCCTGTACAATAATATTGATTAACCTGATCCTCAATCATCCTTACTTTCGGTGATCCACACTTAGGGCAAACCCTAATCTTAATATTTTTCTTCTTCCTTACCTTGAGGGCTATTATATATATGGCAGAAGCGAGAAGTGCGCCTGCAGTGGCCCCAATTGTTGTACTAAAGCTGTCTAATTGCATTGTATTTACCTCCAAATATATCTCTTAACTATTTTGTGCGGACACAATTTCTAAAATATTCTCGTATATAGGTAATCTTTAGTAACTCTATACTCTATAAATCGATATGTTGTATTGACAACAACTATATGTTTCATATATTTCTTTATCCCTATGATAAACTGCATTACAATTTACTTTGTTTGTTTATTTATCTTTTTCTGATAATAATTCTATTATTGATTCATCGAAATATTTTCGGCGGTTTATTATGCGTATATGTTTTATTTTATATTTAGTAATCTCGTTTCTAACCCAACATATACTACGCCTTATTTTTTTACATATATCAGTATATGATATTAGGCCATCCATAGATATTTCAGATTCTCTAAGGGTTTTTAATTTGCTTAATGTAGAAAGTTTATCTAGCTTCTCGCTTCTTTCGGGTGTGAGGTCTTTGAAATGACCCCATAAGTTACAGGCAGTATTCTTATAAGCCATATATTTATTACCTAATGATAACTTACCAAACCAATGTCTCACCCAATTCATAGACTTTGCAGAGAATACTTTAAACTCTCCATAATCATAATATCTTTCACTTAAATGGAACAATATTCTAGGAATATCCTTATCGAATATACTATTATCCAAAGAATTAAAGTTAGGTAGTGCCATAATTATTATAACTTGAAAACCTCTAAAGGTTTCAAAGATTCTATTAAGGTCTTTGTTAAACTTTGTCAAAGACCCTCTTCTGCTAAAATCTCCACTTTCATCATAAAAAAGAACTGATAATTTTCTTTCGTGGCAGATTCTAAGATTTTTAGTAAATTCTGCCCCACCTTGTGCTAGTTGGGGATGGTCTTTGATTTCTAAGGCAACTTCTGGATGATTACATTTTTTATTAAGATAATCCATTAAATGGACTGCCAGAGTGGTCTTTCCAGAGCCTAAAGCACCATCAATAAGGATTAAACTTGCTTTATGGTCAGTTATACGTGTTAATTGGTCATCTAGGTTAATATCTATTCTTTTAGTAAATGGCAAACCAGAAGGATATAGATATTTATCTCTAGTCGGTTTAATAGATATTGTAGTTTGGGTGATTTGTTCCATTTTTATCCCCTACTTGCATTATCATCTTCTATTCTTGTTCTGTCTACTGATTGTTTAACATCTAACCTTGTAAGCCTTATCTCATCTAGGTATGTTTCAATTATTCTAAGGGCTTTTCTCATATCTTCTACATCCCCCTCTATTATCTTTTTTTCTAAATCTACTAGTTTTTCAGGTGTTTTTTTCCATCGACGATCTAAAGCTGCGACAAGACCCATAAATAAAGTATATATTCTGGCCCTTACAATATTAGTTGGTATACCTCCGCCCACTAATCTTTTTTTATAGTAATCTTCCCAGGCATGATATGCGTTTCTTCGGTCTTCTAATATTAAAACTCTTACTATATCTGCTGCGGGTGTGCCAACACTTGCTATATCCTTAAAATCCGTTCTATTTTCTTCTCCTACCATTTATGACTTAAAATCCCCCTAATTACATTTGAATTAGATAAATATTGAATTTTACCTTTATATCCTTTTTTTCTTAATGCTATCCATGTTGAAAAATATATAAAGAACCTACTCCAAAAGACTCCAAGACAAGCAAGGAATGCTGCAGGATATGACCACCAAACAAAGCCAAAAGAAAAGTAAATAGCTATAAAGATAACTATACCAAATAAACTAAAATTAGGATAGATAGGATCCATTTGTAAAGCATAAGTAGCCTTATTAGGATTTAATGATTTAAATTTTCCAATTTTACCAACAAAGGGATTTTTTATGATATTATGACCTTTGAGCCTGATATTGGTATCATTTACCCATTTAGTAACAATATCATTCTTTTCCGTTTCTATTCCGAGTATTGACATTTTCTTTTAGTTTTGGTATTATTCTATATCTAGTAATAAAATATCCTAAGCCTATTATAACAAACCAACCAATTATATCTATAAATAGTTTTTTTTGATCCATATTAGAAAGTTTTTAGGAAATTATGGCAAGCAGGACATATAACTTGTGAACTTACTCTACTATGCCCTCTACCAGAAGAACCTACCAATTGTTTAAACTTATGACCGCACCATGGGCAATTATATTTATTCAATTGTTTCTTTGGTTTTTCTTCTTCATTCATGTAGTAGGCACCATAAATCCATTTTTAATAGAGTCTATTCCAGTAATAGCAGTTTGAATCCCATTATTAAGTAAATCTTGCCTTTTCATCATATTAAATACCATAAATCCTATTACAATGCATAATACAAGTGTAATTACACGAATAAACATTTTTATTTTTTCTTTATTTTCATCTTCAGTTGGTTTTAATAAACATCTCCTTATTAAAGAATCTGTCTTAATGGCATCATGTGTTTGTGTAGCTTCGACACTTGCAGGTTCAATAAGTGCATTAGTTGAATTATCTAGGTCAATCCATTGACAACCAAGACTTCTATAAATAAACTTTTTATCTGTAACATTTATCCTTTTAACTCCGTCTTTTGTACTAAATATAAGATTACCTTCTATAATCTCACCATTAGCATAATTCCATTGATTAACTTCTTTAAGTCTAACCATGATTAATCTTCCAAAACTAATCCTAACTCTAAAAAATTTCCAAAAGAATCCCCTTTGTATAAGTGAAACTATTACCATACAAAAACCTAATATTACAACATTATTTATTAATCCTAAATATCTATCTATTGGCATTTTATTTTAACCTCGTTATTTCTTTTTACTTCCACCAAATAATGATTTTTTAGGTGGTTCAACTTCTTGATGTGAAGTTTCTTGAGTATAAGTATTAATTCTCTTTCTAAGAAATCCATTCTTACTTTGACTTAATTCTAATTTAGTAGCTACCCTAGTCATAGCTACAACAAATGCTCGATAATATCCTGCTTGAAGTAAATCATTAGCAAGATTAAGATATATTCCGACATAATCTACTTCATTATTCCAGGGTTTATTAGATAGATTAGCAAGCCTCATATCTCGAGTATAAGAACCAAGAAGTCCCCAAAGACTTTCTTCAATAACTTTTGGATTTTGAGTTTGATTCCCTTCTTCATCTGTAATTAATTCTGTTTTAGAATAAAATTTCAACAATCTGCTTTTTAATTCTTTACTTACTTCTTGTTTCCCCCATACTGGTTCAGTAATAAGCATATCAAAATCTAAAGGAGTTTGAGGGGTAATTCTCATATTATCTTCATCACTCATTTATTTCAACTCCATGATATAATCTTGATTAATCTTAGCACCATTAAGAAGTAATGTTTCTTTTATTTCATCCCTAGTATGTTTAGGTTTAACTATTGAGAAAGGTTTACCAGGAGTAGACCAAATAGATAAAGTGAAAGGAGTCTCACAAGTAACTTCTTGATTATACCCCATTCTTTTTACTGCAGCACGTTTTAATCTATTCATCTTTAGATGTTCAGCAATATGTTGCTTAATTGCATCTATACCTTTTTCCGTTTTAGCTATTATCTTTATCATTTTTATTAAGTGTTTCATTTATTGTTTCTTTTCCTACTTTTTTAATATCATCAATATTTATTCTAACTTTATCAGTAATTCTTATTTCTAAATCAAATTTCTTTCCTTTATTAAAGAAGATATGATTTAAAACTAATGCAAGTATTATTATTATAAAAGAGAATGGTAAGACATATCCAATATTCGCAGGGGGTTTCTCTCCATATTCTCCACGTGGTACAAATTCTTTATCACACCACCATTCAATACAGGTTTCTTTACAATCAACTGTTTCATAAACAGGAATAACCCATAATACTTTTAATTGACTAGAACATTTATTCATATTAAATAAAGGATTTTCGCATTGATCATCTTCACAATTGAAATAAATTTTTGTTGAGAAATCAAAAGAATTAAGTTTCATTACATAATATATATTTGCAAATACTATTAGTAAAGCAACCCAAATAATTACTTTATTATATCTATATCCTTTCTTTGTTTCATTAAAAAGTTTCATTTTTGTAGGGGTTTTATTCTCTTTATCATATAGGGTATCCCTCTATGAACTTTGAGATAACTATCAATACATTTACATATAAATTGAGAACGATTAGGTTTAAATTCAGGTTTCTCTCTTTCTTTATCTAATTCTTCAAGAAGTTCTTTAGGAATACTAATCAATACATTCTTACAAACCATGATAATCATATTATACAATATGTATATAATTATTGTTATCTTGTAGTATATAGGTTAATATATCTATAGATATAATCTTTATATACTAGTTAGTCTTTAGTACATCTTAGCGAGGTGAAAAGAAAGAAAATAATCGTTATTTATAAAAAATGGCAAATTTCATTATGGGTATAATTTCACTGAGCATATCAGTTGTTGTTCTAGCTAACGTCTTTATCTTCACTGTAAAGAATACAAGCACAACTGGTTGGACAGCTAGCGAAGTTACAATGTGGGACTTACTCTCATTGATAGCAATCGTTGGTCTAGTGTTCGGTGTAATGCAAGTCTTCGGAATTGCATAAACCTAACCGGTTAAAGGTCTATATGGCCTATTTTTTTATCTTCAAACATCTTATAACGACATATAATGAGGAACAATAATCAAAAATGGCTAACTTTATAATGGGTATTATTTCATTATCTATCTCAGTTGTAGTTCTAGCAAATGTATTTATCTTTGCAGTAAAAAATACTACACAATGTGGTAACCATAATGGTACTGATTGTTTAAGTGGTGCATGGTCAGCTAGCGAAGTTACAATGTGGGATCTACTAAGCTTAATTGCTATAGTGGGAATGGTATTTGGAGTAATGCAAGTATTCGGAATCGCATAAAAGAGACAATAATGATATTAACTTTATTCGGAGTATTAGTATTAATAGCTTTGATATTAATTACTATCGGTTTAATTAATACTACCGAATCAGCGCAAGCCTTAATAGGCTTTGCATTACTATTTTTCTTAGCAACTGTAATTCTACAAGGTAATTTAGAATTTGAAGTAGGGGCTATGACAAATACAACTTATTCTTATGATGCAGAAAACTTAATTAATTTTACACAACAAGACATAACATATCAATATGAAACATTCGATGATGGCACCTCAAGACAAATGGGATTCTATCTTGCAATAGCTTCAGTTGTAGGATTTGTGGGGGTATTAGCTTCATTAAAAAAACCTAACAAGGAGTATAGTTAAAATGGGAACGAAAGGAAAATTTAGATTAAAGATAGACTTTGAAGGAATGCCAATACAGAGATTAAATTTAGACGACTTCGATGATGTCAAAAAAACAATAAAAGATTTAGGTGAGAAGTTTAAGTGAGATGGCAAATAAAATTGAACCTCAAAAAGATTTCTTAGATATATTTAGACAAAAGAATAGTAAACTCTGGGATTTAAATAAGGATAATTCTAATAAAGGTGAGGATTAGATGGGCATAACTAAAGAACAAGCAAAAGAGAATATAAGAAAGGCTAAAGAAAAAGTTAGAGAAGCTACACCCGGCGGTACTTTAGGTGGAACAGGTCAGGTAAAAGGTGCAGTAAGTAGGTCAAGGGGTAATGGTGGAACAGGTGGCACTCAGATAGTAGTTGATCCTAGAAGTGGCAAGACTGCAATAGTTAAAGTAACTTCTGAAACTCAAAAGATAATTGAAGCAGGAAGGCAAGTAACATTACAAGAAAGGGCCAAAGCAGAAAGTATAAAGAATCAAAGAGAGAGTTTTATAAATATCCTTAAAAAATCAGGAGTAGATGCTAAAAGAGGTTCACAACCTGGTGAAGTAAGATTTACAGATAAAGAAGGTGCTTTAAGTAGGGTAACTGTTTCAGAAACTGGGGTAGTAGCAGAATTAAAAGAGAAAGGAAAAAGAGTAGGTACAGCATTATTTGATATAAGATTAGCAGAAGATTTCGGTTTAAAAAAGAAATTTAAAGAAAGACAAAGAAAAAGAATAATAGAAGCTATAAAAGAAGCTAAAGAAAAAAAGAAACAAACTGAAAAATTTGAAAGATTTATTAAAGAAGAAAGAGAAAGAAAAGAATCGCAAAAATTAGCAGAACAATTAAATAGGGAAAAATTTACCGAATTATCTGAAAGACCTTTTGGAGAATCACAAATAGTGGATATTTCTAAAATAAAAAAGAAAGTACAGAAGAGTAAGAAAGAATTATTCTTAGAAAGTAGGAGGGGAATCGGAGAAGCATTCTTAGCAGGGTTTGAAGATAGGATAGAAAATATTCAAAAGACAGAAGAAGCAAGAAAAAGATTTGCAGATGTAATAGGATTAAAGAAAGGTCAAAAGAATATAGAAGAGTTTGCAAGTCTAGTAACAGGCGGAGGCGGTAAAATAGCACCAGTAGAATCATTAAGATCAATTCCAGAAAAAGTAGTTAGTACTTTAATTGGATTCCCTTTTGGTATGATAGATTTAGCAACAAGAGTCCCTGAAATATCTGGTAAAGCAGCAGCAACCTTAGAAGGATTGGCTAGAACCGATACAAGAAAATTAACTCAAGACGAATCTAAAAGGGCAGGTAAGGCAACATTAGAAGTATTAAAGAAAACATTAACAACTCCAGGGGGTATAGCATCAGTTGCAGCAAGTGCTGCTTTAATTTCATTCTTAAAACAAGCACCTAAATTTAAATCACCTATTGAAACTGAAATAATTAAAATTAAAGGTGGAGTTATTGTAGATATTAAGGGAGGTAAACCTTCTATAACAGGATTTAGAACACCTTCAGGAAAAGGTATAATAATAAGAACAGGTGGGGCAACAGCAGCAGATGTTCAAGTTCCTGCAATAAGAACAACAACAATCTCAACAGCAGGAATAGGTGCACAAGGTAGGGCAGTCCCATTTATAACCATAAGAACAGATATAACAAAGACACCTGAAATAAAGATTAAATCATTAGAAGAAAAAACAGTTGGATTTGAGATTGACGAAGGTAAATTAACAGATTCTCAATTATTTGATGTTACAGAATTACAAGAACAATTAAAAAAAGGCAATATAAATCAGAAACAATTTGATAAACAAATAGAAAAGAAAATCCCAAAAGAAAATCTAAAAGAAATAAAAGAAATAGTCGAAGTTGAAAAGACGATACCTAGTAAAAAAATAAGGGAAGCACAGATATTCTTTGGATTACCTAAAAAAGCAACAGCAAAAGAAATAATAGTAGATAGAATAATAGATGAAAGTAAACTTACAGAATCAGAATTATTTGATTTTGCGGATCTACAGGAAAAATTAAAAGGTAAACAGATAACAAAACAACAATTTGATAA
>Ga0307928_10003736_pt1 | contig 11618 bp, 16 predicted proteins | sample AceLakmetagen232_FD_201815 | JGI IMG/M metagenome (GOLD analysis project Ga0307928, IMG submission 201815) | Saline water microbial communities from Ace Lake, Antarctica - #232 | ecosystem: Environmental > Aquatic > Non-marine Saline and Alkaline > Saline | place: Antarctica: Ace Lake...
CCATTGGAGATAACGTTATTCCTCCACCACTAGGTGTCCATTCTTCATGATAGAAAAATAACGTAGAGGTGCTAGAACTTGTGGAACTCGAAGTAGAACTAGATGTGCTAGAACTTGTGGAACTAGATGTTGAAGAACTAGTAGAACTTGATGTACTAGAGCTTGTTGAAGAGCTTGTTGAACTAGACGTACTTGAACTTGTTGAAGACGAAGTAGAACTTGTTGAACTAGACGTACTTGAACTTGTTGAAGACGAAGTAGAACTTGTTGAACTAGACGTACTTGAACTTGTTGAAGACGAAGTAGAACTAGATGTACTAGATGAAGTAGAACTTGATGTACTTGAACTAGTTGAAGATGTAGAACTGGATGTGCTTGAACTTGTGGAAGAACTTGTTGAACTAGATGTACTTGAACTAGTAGAACTAGATGTACTTGAACTAGTAGAACTTGAAGTTGATGAACTAGTAGAACTTGATGTTGAACTAGTTGAACTTGAAGTTGATGAACTGGTTGAACTAGATGTACTTGATGATGTAGAACTTGTAGTAAAAGGAACATCCAAAGAAAAAGTAGCTGTATTGTTGTTTGTTAAATCATTATTATTACTTGTTTCATCTAACCCATCATTATTAAATTGCCAATAACCTTGTAAATTTGTTTCAGTTCCAACAAGTTGTTTATTATAGTTTTCTGATATTTCTGTTGGTGTTCTTATGTCGTTCCAGACTCGTACTTCGTCTATTAAACCATCAAAAAATAAACTCCCACTAGAAGCATCATCTCTTGATCCAATTTGAAATTCAGAGGTTGAGTTAGCTATAGAAGTCGCCCCACCTCCACTATCTGATCTAGTATTTGCTACTACGGAATTATTTTTATACCATACAGCAGTTTTAGCAGAAACATCTACCGTGACAGCCCAGTGAACCCAACTCCCTACATCTCCTACAGATAAAGCTGTGTTTACAGTATAAATAGATGAAATGGAAGCCCCGAGATTTTGGGCAGTTTGTAATTTAATTTTATTATCAGCAGAGCCTATATTTATTCCATAAGACCTTTGGGTATCGGCAGTATTATATTTATCAACTACAGCAAAAGTAGACCCAGCTATAGTTGGTAACTGTTCTAATTTAATCCAAAACTCTATACTTATGTCTCCAGTTATATCTAAACCAGTCTGATCGCCATCAGTAATAGACCAGTATTGACTACTGGATAATTCTAAATCAGTTGAGTAAGTATTTGCCATAATATATATATATATTAAAAGAGCAAACTAAAAAATTAGTCTGCTCTTCATATTTATTTAACCTACTCCTTTTTAATCCTCTTGTATTCTATCTACAAATCTTTTTGTAAGACCGAACCCAAGAACTTCATCATTTTCTGGGTCAATAGCTGCATCTTCTTCAGCTGTGAAAGGTCTTTGTAGTTGTGCTTTAATAGCTAATCTTTTAATTTTTGCTTCGTCTGTGATGCATTCTTTTTTCTCTTCGTGTGGTTCACAGAATTTAATCATATGTTCTAAAGTCATTTCTTCAATCCTATCTAGGTCTCCAAGAATAACTTTGTAGTCAACACCTTCTTTAATCGATAGACACAGAAAAACTTTTTTAATTTTTTTCTTGTTTGCGTCTTCCCCATTTATGTCAACAAATAAATGGTCTTTAATGAAATTTTCTATATTATTATATCCTGATGGATATTTTATACCATCTTTGTCTAATGGCATTTTTATCTTAATATATTGCATAATTTTATTTATTTATCTTCTACTTTTTTATTTTCTAGAGATAATAGTACAAAACCTGTTACTAACGGACCATATATTGAATCAGTTTCAACGATGTTTCTGATATGTTTCATATCTGCTTCATCAATTTCCATCTCATCTTTTGTATACATTTCTTGTGAAAGAATGTACAATTTAATCTTATCCATCTCATACGCACCACTTTGTCTAGGTGCTATAAGCATGTTAGCTAGTGCTTTTCCTACTGTCATTGGGATACCATCTTGCCCAACCATCTCTTTATCGTCTAGAGATTTTAAAATCTCGTTTAGTTTTACCTTCATATATTTCTATATTATATTAAATTATTTAATTAGTGTGTATTATATCATAAGTCCCTTCTTAGCATAGTAGACGAGATGTCTTTTGTATGCGGTAGATATATTACCGGGACACCGTATCCTTCGCCACTATAGTCATTTTTATGGTCACTGCCTACAAATAATAAATCTGGACAATATTTCTTTATCGCTTCTTTTTTCCCAAATCTACTACTCTGTTCATCTGTAGTGGCGACTATATCAAGTTCATTAACCATAGCTCTTCTTTGTCTAACTTTTGTAAAAGGTTTTTTACCTTTTGTTTTAGTAGCAAATTCATCAGTTGACACGCATACTATTAAAGTATCAACATATTTTTTCGCATTTTGTAACAATCTAATGTGACCTTGGTGGCATAAATCAAATACACCAAATGTTAAACCGACTTTTTTCTTTTTTCTTTTTGAATTAGCATATTCCCCAAAATATACTTTTTCTGCATTTATTCTTACTGCTATAGCGTCTTTCTTCTCCTTAAACAATCCTAAATGTATCTTTTTTCTATTAATCGTTATTTCTGCAATCCATTTTTGTTTTTGCTTAGAAAACCATACACCAGCAGTGTTTTCTCTATTCATATTATTCTGGCTTCTTGTTGCTATCCTTAGATTTAGAATTCTATTATCTAATTTATCTCCGTTGATATGGTCAACTTCTTCTACTTTTTTCGCGTCAACAACCAGCCTGTGCATGTATTCACGTTTACTATTTACTAACGCACGCGCATAGCCATTGCATTCATACCAAGAGTGTTCATTTAATAAAACATATAAATGATTATCGACTTTTATCTTTTTGCCATCTTTAAATTTTATTATACTATATTCTTTCATATAACTTTATATTTTTTTGCAAGCATATGATTGACTCATACATTTTCTTTTGCTCCAAGGGGTTGGACCATAAGCTGGAATAGACCAGTTTTTACCATAGTTAGACTCTAGATATTCTCCAACTGGTGATGGTAGAGAATACTTTATACCACGATATTCAACTATTTCTGGGGTTTCGAACCATTCTTTGGGATGTTTTGCACAGAATTTCTGTATTTTTCTACCCTTTAATATGACTCTGTGTTTACCATCTTCATCTAAATGAGCTGGGTCTAAGTCTACCCTTACACCATATTTCTTAAAACTGATAGTTCTAATAGCTAATTCTTCACTTTCTACTCCATCTTCTGTCTTTACTCTTGGTAAATCACGTTTAATCTTTAAATCTGTAAAACCTTTTTCTAATATTATATCAGTGTCTAAATAGATTAAATCTTCACTAAGTACTATGAAATCAACATCCCAGTCGTGTCGTATCAATTCTTTATCTCTTGCAATTCCTAAACACGTACCAAATGCTAAAAAATTTCTTATTTTCATCTCATCTAGCATCATCTTTGTTTCTTGCATAGCTTTAGAAGCATTCTCTGTACCAACAGGTATCCTTTTATCTCCTCCACGTGAATACTCGTATACATTTAAATCTGGTTTTCTCTTTAGTATTTCTTCTATTTCTTGACTTGTCATTTTTCTAATATCTTTTTCTAACCTCCATAATGGTTCATCATCTGCTATACCACGCCCTGACCAATGGTTTTCTCTCCAGTCAGCTTTTTCTTTTGTTAGTCTAAGTAAATGTATAAAAATTTTTGGTGCCATTAACCTATCTTTTCTTTTAAGCGGTCGATAATGGCAGAATCCTATCGTAGGTATTGCTGTAAGTTCTTTAAAATATCTAAAGATTCTTGAGTGACCTGCCATTGTATCAGCAGAAATTGTATTAAAATCTCCGAATATTGTTATTGGACGAGCTGTTACAGCTTTGTAACCTTCATTCCACATTCTTTCTACAGATTCTGGCATCTCTAAATTAAATATTTCATCTGAATCTGGCCATAATATTATATCAACTTTTCTATCTGCTGCTTCTTCATCTCTAAAAAACTGTAGAACTGTATCTCTAATTTGTCCTTGTAGTGGTTTGAATCGTCTATATAAACCTCTATTGTCTGTTTCTTCTTCCTCTGTAGCTCTCCTAAAACCACTATTTCTAACAATAATTTTATCTTTATATATCCTTTTATATTTATTTACTTTTTCTATTGTCTTTTCGTCTTCGTTATCCATCATTATTAATAAATAATCACAATGCTCGATTAAACTTGGTATAGTATAATCTAGTATTTTACCACATCTGGATACTAGCATAGCTCCAGCTATCTTTAAATCTGGTAGAAAAGTTCTCATATTAGTATCTTTTATGATGAAAAATTAATGAAGCTTTCTCTGTACACACAAAATTATCTACACCTTCACCTGTGAATATTTTAAACATGTAGTCATAATCATACGTAACCTGCCTTGTATCTTGGAAATAACCATACTTTATGAAATGGTCTTTTCTGTAAAGGATACAGCCTAAGTCTATCCCCTGGCGTCCAAAATGAGTCTTCTTTATACGCTCGAACGTAGACCCAGGCTTCTTACCTTTTATATGCATCCAACAATAAGGAATTTTACCAGTTGCGACTTCCATCTTAATTAAAGAACTCAAATGTTTAGATGTCCACATATTGTCATCATCAAGAAAAGTAATCCTATCGTATTTAGCCACCATTGCTCCTATATTCCTAGAATAAAGTCCAAACCTTCCCATTTGTTTTTCCATATCTATAAATCGAACATCTAGTCCTTCCAACTTTTTGTTAATTTTTGACTGTTTGTACCACTCTCTAACCTCTTGTTGGGCATCATTCACAATTACCCATTCAAAATCTTTAAACATTTGTTTCTTTATTGAGTCAAGAACCTTATCCATATTCTCAGCTCTAAAAGCAGCTGTAACTATTGTTACTTTTATATCTTTTTTAATTGGAACAAACTTAAGCATTGTTTGCTTGAAACAACCTTCGTTACCAAGTTGAGTAACGTTCCAACCAATAGCTAATTCTTTAATTTCTTCAAATGTATATTTAAACCTTTTTGTTTCGCTATCTTCTTTTAAATTATTTTCAGAGTTTCCAAGAGAGATGGATGCATAAAACTTACCATCCTCTGCCATCTCAGGTAATAGATTATCTAAACATTGTTTAATTTTCTCTTTTGTTAAATGTGTGAAAAGAGATTTTGCTATAGCGTAATCAAACTTAGTATGTCCATCTGTAAAGAAATCAAATTTATCAGTTATTCTTACAGTAGGTCTGCGTTTTTTTTGTTCTTCAGTTAATTCTTGTTCCATCCCAGCGAACACGAGCCAAGAGTGTTTCTCTATGCCAAAGTAATTAGATGGGTCAAGATAATCTATAAAATAACGCCCAGAGCGAAAACACCCGCATGCCACGTCTATCAACTTGTGGTATGGCTGCAGTCCTTCTTCTTTTAGGAATTCTATTTGTTTAAGGCCAGCAGTGTCCCAATTACCACCGACGTATTTTCTATGGTTCATATTATTTACCTTCTGCTATGCCTTTGTGACCATGTCTTATTAGCTCATCTTTAAAGTATGGCTTCTTAATTTTGTAAACAATTCCTAATCCTGATTTAGATAGAGGTAGTGCTGATTTAGGATAATCAATTTCATCCCAAAAGAATTTCACTACACCTTTGTGAGCCCAAAGGACATCGTGTAATAAAATTATACCACCTTCTTTTACAAAGGGTTCGAATCTTTCGTAATCAGCTTTTACGCCTTCGTAACTATGATTTCCATCAATCAATAATACATCAATCTCTTTATTCCATGGTAGTGTTTTTGAATCCCCTTCCATAAAAGTCCAATATGGTTTCAAAGAATCATCTTGCACAACTTTTTCACAGTTAGCAATATCCATACTGTAGAGTTGTAATTGAGGGTCTTTTCTTTCTCTATCACGCATGCCGTACAAAAAGGCATTTGTACTTGTACCCCAACGTACACCAATTTCTAGTACTGTTCTTAAATTTCTATTACCATTTTTAAAGTCAGTTGATATAGAATTTAATAGTGGAACAAATCCCGCCATATTTGCTCCTCTGTCTTTTACTTTATTTAGTTCCTCTGGATATTTATTCATAATATTATTTATCACAATTATTACACTTTAAAATCATATCTCCAACTTGGATGTCTAATATTGGTAAAGGATTTATACCATCTTTTAAAAGAATATCTTTAATTGATATCTTTTCCCACTTATAATTACACTCTTCAGTTGCTGTATTAACAATGTCTGACTTAGACACCAGTGGTATACTTCCATTTTTATACTCTATTTTAATTAGTTGTATCCCATCAACATCAACGGGCGTACAATCAATTATCAACTTTTTTATTTTATATTTTTTCATATTTTTTAAATCTTTCTTTCCAATATTCTCTATTGAAATTTGTTTTTGCACGTATTAGAACAAAATTTAGCTCTTTTTCTTACAGAAGGTTTAACATAAAATATACTACCACACTGCAAACAATTTTTTTGTATTTTTTCTTTTTTATTCCAAGGTATTTGTCCTTTTATAAACACCATACATTTACTATTATCTACTTTACTTTTTTCCCAACAATTATAGTGACAAACTTTCCTGGTGATTTCTTCACATATTCTAATCTTAGTATTTTCATTTTTAATATAAATTTAAACACTAAACGTATATCCTCCATTCCAATATTTACTTTATGCCCGTTTTTCAGTAGATATTTTGGCTTCATTGTCCCATCAGGAAATGCGATTGCAATAATTCCACCCACTTTTATAACACGCTTCCATTCTTTAAGTGCAGAAATAAAATCTGGCAAGTGCTCAAGTAAATGAGAGTTAACTATAAAATCTAATTCGTTATCTTTAAACATCCATAAATCGGTGCAATCTCCAACTATATCTACTGTATCGTGTGGAAAGACATCCATACCTATCGCATTCTCGTGGCATTTCATCCAACCACATCCTAAGTCTAAACCAGTTCCTACTTTACAATATTCAGCTAGTTCTTTTTGTTCCTCTACTAGTGTAGTTCTTTTTGTCACAGTCCTATCGTCTCTTCCCCAATAATCATAATATTCTTGCCTTCTTTTATGCTCATCACTATCCCTAACAGTATTTATTTTTATTGGTATGTTAGTTTTTTCATCTATGTATGGATATGGTTGGTCTGCATTCTGGTTTACACGTTCTGGTGAATAAGTTTTGTAATCTTTAAAGCCTTCTTCAAAACCCTTGTTTTTAATAAAACCAATATGTGACGCATAAATCTTGGTAGCCATTGCTAACTTTTTACCAGTTGATTTTACTTTATTAGAAAATGTGTGAGATTCCCAGTGAGGTCTAGAAGAATGACCGATAGTTTCAATCATCTCTTTACTAGTAATTCTAAAAACAGCTGGACAAGCAGTATCTGATGGAATTAAATCTTTGAATTCGTCAATATCTCTCCTCCTAGTTCGTTCTATCCTAAGGCATATAGCACCATAATCTTTATTATTATCCATTAGATGGGTAAGCCTACTCAACCAATCTGGTTTTAAGTCTGGGACAATTAAATCATCCTTATCATTATTAGCAACCCATAAACGATGCGGATATTCCGTATTGTCATAGATACTCTTAATTGTTTTTTTAAGCAGATGAAGTCGCTTAAATGTTGTTAAGAAAATGTCTATCGGTTCTTTAATTTGTAATGTTTTCATACAACAAAGGTTTCAGTAAATTATGATATATAGAATAAGAATTGTAATTTCTCCAAACATGACGGAATGTCTTATCTGCTTTATTACTGTCTATTTGACCTATTATTTGTTTGGCTAGTTTAGAAAAAGATTCACTATCTCTGTCTGAATAATGTATACTTTTACTACTGGTAAATGGATATTTCAAAATATAATTAGTGTCAACAGCATCAGCTAAACAAGGTAAATCAGAATTTAATACTAATAATTGCTTAGTCATAGCTGCTTCCAATAGAATATTTGAAGAAACTTCAGCGATAGTAGCCATTATCATAAGGTTACTTAACTGCATTAATTCTGCGCAAACTCTGTTAGGTAATTCTGATGCAATATCATATTGTTTATCAGCCAACAGACTAGTAAAAATAAATTCATTTTCATCTAACCCCATTTCTTTTGCCATTTTCTGTTTTCTCTTTAATTCCTCTGCTCTACTTTTGCCATTTGAATTTGCAACGATTAAACAAACTTTCTTACCCAGTCTTTTTAATTCTACAAAAGTATTTATAATGGGATTAATGCCTTTTGCATCTAACCTACTACTACAAACAGGAAGAACTTGTATTATATCTCTATCCCATAATTGAAATCTATCTATTATCATCTTAGTTATTGGATGAAAATTAAACATTAATTCAGGAGATTTTTCATTAGGTACAACCCTTACGTCATCGATTGGGACACCTATATTCCTTGCAAAATGACCTGCATCGCTAGTATTCAAATAAACATATTTAGCATTATCCATACTAAAATCTATGGGGCTACCAATTCCAGACCTACAAAAGTGTAAATAAGGAATTTTAACTCCACAATTTTTCACTGCTTCTCTATAGGTTATTAATGAATCAATAAAAAAATCCTGAGAGATACAAACATCAAACTCAGGTAGGTGTTCTCTTAGAACATCTATCATTTTGTCACGCATTTCTTCGTTGACAATTCTTTTTTCCATCTTAAACCTAGGTAAAATACCCCTAACTTCGCATTCTACATCTATTTTTGAACCCTCTTGTGAAAACAAAACAACCTCATGACCATTTTTCTTTAAAATCTTTATTTGATTTTTAGTTGCTCGGGCAGGTGAAAAAGAGTCTGGCATTCTATGAAAATGACTTAAAATAGCTATTTTTAACGGTTTTGTCTCTTCATGTATCTTAGGAGCACTTATTACCTCTGCTGGTTTTTCTGGTTTAATCCCTAGTGCACTTACGGCACTGTCTAATGAGGGGATTATGTCATCTCTAGCGAATTCTTTTTGAATTACGTGATGAACCAAGTTGTTTTCGTCTTTTTCTTTATCGCGTATTGTAGCGGTTATAAAGAAACTACCTTTTTCTTTGGCTTCACTTAACACATCATTTAGAGATACATTACTCATATAATTTTCATTTTATTTAATATTTGTATCTATATTATACCACAAAAGGTAACACTTGTCAACTGTCTATTTAGAGCTAGGTAACAAACCTATCAATCTTTTAAGTAAAATTTCGTATGTACCAACAGCTGATAAGACTATTGTAACGAAGATTCCAGCTGCGTCTATTGAGATTGGATACACTGTAGTAACCAATGTAGCACCAAGTGCTATCGCAAACAACCCTAGATAAATACTTCTATAAGTTGTCATTGTGCCGTATTTTGCTGATAGTTTTTTATATCCTTCAAGCAATAATGCAGCGATAATTCCTAATAAAATTTCCATACTTTTTTAATTAATTATTAAATAATTCGTTTAGTTTTGCTCTTGTTGTTTTTCCTACGTGTCCAGTACCTGTTGAAAGTTTCCATGGACGTAATATGTCTTTTGCATACGCTTCTTGAAACATTTTTACAGATTTCATAGTGATACCACCGAAATAACCTGTACAATCTATGGATTCTGGAAAGAATTTAAGATATTTTAAACAGCATTGTAAGTTTCTAACATGAACACCTGTATCACCAACTCTTAAATCTTTATTGAATTTCCAAGCTGGTTTTACTGTATCTGGTGTTGGGTCTGGTTTTGGATTTGGGTCATCTTTTTTCTCCATCCAATCGTTATCTAAATCTAAATAGTAATATCCAGATGTGATTTTTCCAGCATTAAACCAGTCTTCTGTTATAACTCTTTGTCCCTTAAAACCATAGTCTGGTCCCCAACTATCTTCTATTATAATTGCTTTTTTTCCTTGCCATAAGGTAGTATCAACAGCTGTAATCCAATGTCTATATGGATACTTTTTGTCTTTTGGTAATTCTGGAACTGGTTGATTATAACCTTTACCGAATGTTATACCCATACCTAAGCATTTTCCAGTTTGTATAACTGATGCAAAAGCATCAATATTACGTGGAAGTTCTATAACTGCTCCACCTTTTATAATTTCTGCTACTTTACTTGTGTAGTTTGTACGTTTTACAGGTTGATTCATTTCACCTTCACTCATATTTTGTGATGGTAGAAACTCTTCTAATGTTGAACCATATTTTGAACCTAAAAGCATACCTTGTTTCCCATACATACCACCACTTGGCTTATTGGAACGTCTATCGTAGATATCTATTGCTGATAAAATTGGGAATAGGTCTTCCTCTCTATGATTTTCTGTACCTAAGATTTTGGCTACTGTTTGTGCCACACAAGAACTACTATTACTTTGATTACGTATTGGAAATTTTTTCCATTCTTCTTGTGTTTTTTCTACCCATATTACATTAGGGGCAGAAGAACTAAGTTCTTCATGTCTATATTTACGTTCGTCTTCTTTTTCTTCAAGAGAACCTGTACCCATTATTATTTCTTCATTGTCCATATTGTTTATATTAATGAGTTATTTAATAACTAAATTTAAAACCCCAGATACTAAAGAACCTATACTTGCTGCTGCTACTATCCAAAAGAATTTCTTTAACCACTCTGTATCTGTTGTATTTTTTTCCATTGATGCGTGCATATTGCTGATATCCTTTTGCATATGAGCAAGATGATTGTTTTTTATTAACCCTATATCTTTACTAGTATTGTTAAGGTCACACTCTATTCTTTTGTATCTTGCTTCGTCAGAAAGAATATGGTCACTAAAACGCTGAGCAACAACTGCTACTTCTGTTGATGTCTTTTCTAGTAGATTATTGTGTTTTGTATTCCTTTCTGACATAAATTTATTAATTATATTTCTTTAATGGTTTGTTCTTCATCATCAAAAGTTTTTGTATCAAAACCAGCTAGTGGGTTTTTTTCTACATCTAATACATTTTTACCACCTATGACTGCTTTAAAAGGCAGTTTAATACTAACACCAGCCTTCACAAGCTGTTCTAGTATGTTTTTTTTAGTTGTAAAACCTTTTATGGTATACATATGTTTTGTTTTAAAAATGGTCTGAGATATTATGAGCCTCCCAGTAGGCTTAAAGAGCGGGTACTAGCGGAGCGAGTGCGGGGCTTTCGGTAGAAGTAAATCACCACCTTTCTCCGCCTCTTGCCAACAGGGAGAGACGTGTGAGCAATTAGTGCATTTGTGTAAAGGTTCTAATCCTTCATCGTTTGGGTCGTAACCCAGTATTTGCAAACACTCTTTCTTGCATTTAGGGCAACGCTTCCAATCTTGTGAAGACTCCAGTTCATTCATAACCTTAAACACGTTGTACTCCTTTCAGCAGTGTTTAGGTTGAGAGTCAAACTCCATCATCTGTTTAGTTGTTGCTTTCCACTGTCTCTTTGTGAATTGCAGTGTCAGTGTAGTGCTACAAACAGTACACTGTACTTCCATTGAGATTTCATCGTTGTTGATTTTGGTGATAACACCTGTCGTTACC
>Ga0307928_10003737_pt1 | contig 11614 bp, 8 predicted proteins | sample AceLakmetagen232_FD_201815 | JGI IMG/M metagenome (GOLD analysis project Ga0307928, IMG submission 201815) | Saline water microbial communities from Ace Lake, Antarctica - #232 | ecosystem: Environmental > Aquatic > Non-marine Saline and Alkaline > Saline | place: Antarctica: Ace Lake...
AGCTTTATATATTCAGCTATGAAGCAGCTAAAGAAGAATGCTCAAGAATTGCTTAAGGCGCATAATATAACTTACGGCGAAATTGAGACCTTTGATACTTATAGAAGATTAGTAGTTTACATAAAAAATGTTGATGAGCTTCAGAAAGCTAAAGAAATTGAATTGAGGGGACCTTCAAAAGAAATTGCCTATGATGATAACAATAAACCCACTAAAGCTCTCCTGGGATTTTTAAATAAAACAGGTATAAAACAAATAGATATACAGATTAAAAAAACTCCTCAGGGAGATTATGTTTTTGGAACAAAAAAGAAGGAAGCAAATAAGGTATCAAATATCCTGCCCAAAGTTATTGAAGAGCTGCTTAATTCTGTTAGTTGTGATAAGAATATGCATTGGAATAAAGGCTATACCTTTGTTAGGCCAATTAGATGGATTATGGTTTTATGGAAGCAAAAACCAGTGGTTTTTAAATTGGCTGGCCTGGAAACTTCTAATATAACTTATGGTCATCAAATCTTATCCCCTAAGGCTCATAATGTTAAAAGTGAAAAGGATTATTTTTTATATTTAAAAAGAAACTATGTTGAATTAGACTTCCTTTCTAGAAGGCAAAATATAGAAAAAGCGATAAATGCTTTAGCAATGAAATATAAGGGTGAGTTGTCATATGATGTCGATTTGTTAGATGAATTAACTAATCTTTGTGAGTGTCCTGGCTTTATAGCTGGTTCATTTCACAAAAAATATTTATCGGTTCCCGGAGAAGTACTTATTACGAGTATGAAAAAAGGACAAAAGCTATTCGCCATTAAAGATAAGAGCAATAAGGTGATGCCTGTCTTTTTGGCAGTTATAGATAATCATGTTTCTGGTAAGGTTGAAAAGAATATTTGTGAAAATTATGAAAAAGTTTTAGAGGCTAAATTGAAAGATAGCGAATTCTTCTTAAGTCAGGATACTAGGGAGCCGTTAGTAAAAAAAGTTGATAAATTAAAGAATATTATTTTCCAAAAAGACATAGGTAGCATGTATGAAAAAACAGAGAGACTAGTAAATATCTCTGATTTTATTGCACATCATTTAGGATTGAACAAGGAAAAGACTGAAAAGGTTAAGCGATGTGCTTATTTATCTAAGGCAGATTTAGTTACTGATATGGTTGGAGAATTTCCTGCTTTGCAGGGTGTTATTGGCAGTAGATATGCTTTAAAATCCAAAGAAGAACCTTTGGTGTGCGAAGGTATACTTGAGCATTATCAACCTAAATCTCAAGATGATGATATCCCTAAGAGTATTGCTGGATGTATAGTGAGTTTGGCTGATAAATTAGATAATATAACGGCTTATTTTAGTGTAGGTTTGATACCATCAGGTAGTTATGATCCATATGCTCTTAGGCGTAGTGCTTTAGGCGTAGTACGTATTATATTAAATAAGAAACTTTCTGTTTCAATGAATTTATTAATAGATAAAAGCATTTCACTTATCTCTGTAGTTAATCAGATAAAAGCATCTGAGTTAAAGGCGCAAGTGATTGATTTTCTCAATCAAAGACTAAGACAGATTCTTAGTCAGGATGAAGGTGAACTTGAATTAATCGAGTCAGTTATAATTGCTAATTGTGATAATTATTTAGATATCGTTGAACGAATAAAGCAGCTAAAAAAAATAAGGCAGTCAAAGGATTTTTTTGAGTGTTCTAAAATAGTTGAACGAACGAGTAATATATTAAAGAAAGCTCCTAGTAATTTACCGAGTGTTAATAAAAAGTTATTCAAGGAAGATTTAGAAAAGCAGCTAGGGGATATTTTTGAAAAAAATCATAAAGATATTCTTGGTTTAATTAATAAAGGGAAGTATATTCAAGCTACAGAGAAATATGTTTGTGCGTTTAGCCAACCAGTACATGTTTTCTTTGATAAGATAATGGTCAATGTTGATAATGTAAAAATAAGAAACAATCGATTGTCTCTTATGAAAGATATTAATCAGCTCTACGCAACTCATGTAGCAGATTTATCAAAAATTTCAATTAATCAAAATTAATACTAAAACAAAGGGAGTGAAGTAATGAAGAAGTTTGTTTACAGCTTTGGATCGGGGAAGGCAGAAGGAAAGACTCAAATGAAAAATTTTCTAGGTGGCAAAGGTGCTAACCTAGCGGAAATGACAAATATAGGTTTGCCAGTGCCTCCTGGTTTTACCATAAGTACAGAGGCATGTGATCAATTTTATAAAGCAGGTACGAAATGGCCTAAAGGACTAGAGAAACAAGTTGATGATGGAATTAAGAAACTTGAAAAAGATATGGGAGCTAAGTTTAGCGATAAAAATAATCCTTTATTAGTATCTGTTAGATCTGGCGCTGCTGTATCTATGCCGGGTATGATGGATACGGTTTTGAACTTAGGTATCAATCCCGATGTAATTACTGCACTCATTAATAAAACGGGTAACGAAAGATTTGCCTGGGATGCATATAGAAGATTTATCCAGATGTTTGGTGATGTTGTCATGGGTGTAAAACATGAGTTATTTGAGCATGAGCTTGATGCCGTTAAGAAAAAGTATAAGGCTAAGCAAGATACTGATTTGGATGCGAGCATGTTACAAGAAGTTGTAGATCGCTATATGAAGATTTACAAGAAAGTTACCAAAAAGAGTTTTCCAACTGATCCTAAAATTCAGCTTAAGCATGCTATAGATGCTGTATTTAGTTCTTGGAATAATGAAAGAGCTATAAAATACCGAAAGATAAACGATATTAGAGGCCTTATAGGTACAGCTGTAAATGTGCAAGCTATGGTTTTTGGTAATATGGGTGATACTTCTGGTACAGGCGTTGCTTTCACCAGAGATCCATCAACAGGCAAGGATATGTTCTACGGAGAGTATCTAATGAATGCGCAGGGTGAAGATGTTGTAGCTGGAATAAGAACTCCATTACACATTGAAACACTCAAAAAAGTTAACGCGAAAATATTTAAGCAGTTAATCGATATTAGAAAAAGACTAGAGAAGCATTATAAGGATATGCAGGATCTTGAGTTTACCATTCAGGAAGGTAAGCTTTATATGCTTCAAACTAGAAATGGTAAGAGAACTGCTGCGGCTGCAGTCAAGGTAGCTGTTGACATGGTAAAAGAAAAGCTTATAAATGAGAAAACCGCTTTACTTAGAATTGATCCTCAACAACTAGATCAGCTATTACATCCTATGTTTGATCCTAAGGCTGAAAAAGCTAATAGTCGTATTGCAAATGGCCTTCCGGCATCTCCCGGAGCTGCCTGTGGCCAAGTTGTTTTCTCGGCAGAAATGGCTGAAAAATGGGCAGCAGACAAGAAGGATGTAATATTGTGTAGAATAGAAACTTCTCCGGAAGATATTGGAGGTATGGATGCAGCTGAAGGTATCCTTACTTCTAGAGGTGGTATGACGTCCCATGCAGCTGTTGTAGCCAGGGGAATGGGTAAGTGCTGTGTTGCTGGTGCTGGTGATGTTCAAATTGATTACAAAACTAAGAAATTTAAAGTTGGTAACGTAACGATAAAAGAAGGTGATTGGGTTTCGCTTAATGGTTCCCTTGGTAATGTTTATAAAGGTAAAATTAATACTGTTGAATCTACATTATCTGGAGATTTTTACACCATTATGAAATGGGCTGATAAGTATAGAAGGCTTGGTGTGAGAGCGAATGCTGATACACCACACGATACTGAAGTTGCTGTTAAGTTTGGAGCAGAGGGTATCGGGCTTTGCAGAACTGAACACATGTTTTTTGAAGGAAATAGGATTATTGCTTTTCGTCAAATGATCTTAGCTGATGATAAGGCTGGCAGAGAAAAAGCATTAGCTAAGCTTTTACCTATTCAAAGAAGAGATTTTGAGGGTATATTTAAAGCTCTTAAAGGAAGACCCTGTACAGTGAGATTACTCGATCCGCCATTACATGAGTTTTTACCTCATGATGTAGCTGGACAAAAAGAGATGTCAAGAGTTATGAAGATTTCAGTGGCAAAAATTCAAAATAAAGTTGAATCATTAAAAGAATTTAATCCAATGCTTGGACATAGAGGATGTCGCTTAGGGTTGATTTATCCGGAAATATCTGACATGCAGGTACAGGCTATAATAGAAGCTGCTATGAATGTTAGTGCAAAGGGCACCAAGGTGCAGCCCGAAATAATGATACCTCTAGTTGGTAATTATATGGAGCTTAAAATTGCCAGAGAAAGAGCAGAGGCAGTTATCGCTAATGTATTTAAACAGAGGAAGAAGAAGATTGCTTATAAGATAGGCACTATGATTGAAGTTCCTCGTGCGGCAGTTACAGCAGATGAAATTGCTGAGTATGCTGATTTCTTCTCTTTTGGAACTAATGATTTGACTCAAATGGGTTGCGGTTTCTCTAGGGATGACGCAGGTAAGTTTTTACCCGATTATGTATCTATGGGCATTTATGATTATGATCCGTTCCAAGTTTTGGATATTCCTGGCGTAGGTAAATTGGTTGAAATGGCGGTTGCATTAGGAAGAAAGAATAACAAACAACTTAAAACAGGTATTTGTGGTGAGCATGGTGGTGAGCCTAAAAGTGTAAACTTTTGTCATAAGGTAGGTCTTACTTATGTAAGTTGCTCTCCATATAGAATACCGATAGCTAAACTTGCAGCTGCACAAGCTGCTTTAGGAAAATAATCACCTATGGATATAATACGACTATATTTAAAAGATATAAAAGATATTCCGCTCCTTACTCCAGAGAGAGAACAAAAATTAGCAAGAAGAATAATAAGGGGAGATAAGGAAGCTCGCGCTGAAATGATCAGGTCTAACTTGCGCTTAGTTATTAATATAGCTAAGCGTTATAAGTACTTTGGTGTTTCGATCTCTGATTTGATCGAGGAAGGTAACTTAGGGTTAATGAAAGCAGTTTCTAAATTTGATCCCAAAAAAGGTTATCGTTTTAGCACATATGCCTCTTGGTGGATAAAACAATACATAACGCGAGCTATAGCTAATCAGGGTAAAACCATCAGAATTCCGGTTTACATGGCTGAAATAATAACCCGTTGGCGAAAAGTTACTGAACAGTTGGCTCATAAATTTGGCCGGTCTGCAAGCGTAAAGGAAGTCGCTCATATGATGAAGATGAGCATAGAGAAGGTGAGACAGATTGATGAGATTGCCTCAAAAGCAAGTTCTCTAGATGCGCCAATAGGTGAAGATGGTTCTGGTCAGTTTATGGATTTGATAGAAGATGAAAGTATGATTTCGCCTACTGACGAATTAGCTAAAGTTTTTAGAAAAGAAAGAGTTGATGGTTTGTTGAACTTAATATCTGAAAGAGAAAAAGAGATATTGAATTTGAGATTTGGCCTTAAGGATGGTACAAGTTATACGTTGGGTGAGACTGCTAAAAGATTCGGAATAACGAGAGAACGCGTTAGGCAGATAGAAAATGCATCTATGAAGAAATTAAAACTTTATTTAGCGGCTCAAGAGGGTTTAGTTTTAGAAGAGGAAAAACCAAAATTAAAAACAAAAAAGATGACTAAGCAAAAAGTCATCAAGGTTCATAAAAAGAATCTCAAAGGAACTCTTTCTAGAAAAACGACTAAACCTAAAACAAAAAAGGCAACACCTAAAAAAAGCATAAAGAAGGCACTTTTAAAAAAGAAAAAGGTAGTGAAGATAGCTGTAAAAAAAATAACTAAATCAAAAGTTACTGTAAAGAAATCAAAAACTATAAAGAAGAAAAAGAAGTAATAGAATGAAGCCAGATGAACATGTAAAAAATAATCTCAAGGATGCCATACGCGATGTTCCTGATTTTCCTAAGAAAGGAAATAACTTTAAAGATATTACTACTGTATTGCAGGATGGCAAAAAATTCAGGCAGTGTGTTGATTTATTAACAAAAAGATATAAAGATAGAGAAATTGATACAGTTGTTTGTGTTGAGTCTAGAGGTTTTATTTTTGGAGCAGCTTTAGCTTATAATAGGATAAAGTATATATAGTATATATAGGCTTTATTGCCCCAATAGCTCAGATGGATAGAGCACAGGTTTCCTAAACCTGGTGTCGCAGGTTCGACTCCTGCTTGGGGCGCCAGTTATTTGATGTAACCCCTTAAAATACGCCATATTAAAAAAAAATCAGGGGTATTGACAAAGTTATGTTTATATGGTAACATTATCTCAAAGTAGTAAAGTTTTTGCAGGCCTTACCATCGTAGGTAATTTCAATCTTTAGCAAGAAAGGGGGGAATCAAAAAATACTCTAAACGCTAGGAGTTACCACTATATGATGATGAGCATATAAATAGTACGTATCACTTAGAGCAATGAAAGCTCTAATGATTAATAAATTTAACTCACATGTAATTACGTTTAAGGAGAAAAGAAATGAAGAAGTTTACTCTTATATGTGCTCTAGTGTTAGTGCTGGCTTTTTGTTCAGTAGCTAATGCAGAAGTACAGAGAATAAGAGTTAGCGGAGACGTTAACACATACGGTATTTGGGACCAGTACAATTCATTTTACTATGATGCTACTGGTGTCAATACTTCTCCAGATTCAACACTCTGGGCAACTACTGTAAGTCTTAACTTTGATGCTGACTTAACAGACAATGTATCAGCTCGTTTAAAACTCGTAAACCAGAGAATTTGGGATTACGCTAATGATGATGCAGTTTCTATGGATGTTGGTATAGCTGAAGCTTATGTTGTTTTACAGGAAATGCTTTATGAGCCACTAACACTTACTGTTGGTCGCCAACCTCTTTATTATGGTAGAGGTTTTGCACTTGGTTCAAACGTCATTGATCCTGAAGGTTCTATCTATTCATATGCTCAGCTTTCACAGTATGATGCATTTGATGCAATCAAAGCTCAACTTGATTATGAAGATTTTTCTATTGACTTAGTATATTCTAAGATCGATGAAGGTACTAGTAACACCGTAAGAAATAACTATAACTCAAGAGATGATTTTGATCTTTGGTTTGTTAATATTAATAAGCCAATTGATGCTTATGATTCAGAAATCGAAGTTTACTATTTAGGTCTTAACGAGCAGGACACTGGTACAGTTACAACAATTCACATTCCTGATGCTGTAAATGGTGCGAATACTCAATTAGTTGAAAGTATTCCTCATCAGGAAATTCACACAGTTGGTGCCAGAGGTAGTATGGTTCCTGTAGAAAATTTAGATCTTTATGGTGAAGTTGCCTACCAGTTTGGTGACTGGGGAACAACTGATTATGATGCAGCAAATAACATAATTGGTGTTAAGACTGTTGATATTAGTTCTTGGGGTGCTGAAGTCGGTGGTGATTATTTATTTGCCGACGTTACCGGTGTACCTAAGTTAGGTCTTTGCTACACATTCCGTGAAGGCGAAGATTACAATAACTATCCTCGCGAACAAGGTGACATGGGTAACTTCTATACACCTTTCATGAGAAAATCAGATACAGTTATCTATGGTTGGAATGGTCGTTACTTTGGCAACTTCTGGAATAGCCAAGATGCTAATGATACAGCAACTGATACTAACATGCACCAGATCTTAGTATCTGGTAACATCGATCCTTTAGCATACTGGGATATCGATGATGTACATTTAGGTGCTAAATACGCATATTTTCAATTCGTAGAAGCTCCTGTAAGTGGATTTGATAGACATGCTGGCGATGAATTAGATCTCAGCTTGACTTATGATTACACTGAAGATGTACAGCTTGGTTTAGTAGCCGGTTGGTTCTGGCCAGGTAGTTACTACAAAGCAGACAATCCTAATAATGCAGCAGCAGCTGATGACACTATTTGTACAAGTGTTACCGGTTCTATGAAGGTAACTTTCTAGTTTAATTTTCTAGAAGGATGAATATAAGCCCCGCAGAGCAAGTAGTTCTGCGGGGCTTTTTATTTGACAAAGTTATTTTCTTGTGATATATTAAAAGTAATGAAAATATATCCATTAAGTGGGAGGGAAGAAAATGGCTGAAGAAGTAAAAAAGACCACAAGTTCTAAAGACGAGCAAGTTGCGGAGGGAAAAGTATGGGCTATACTTTCCTATATTGGTATTTTGTGTCTGCTTCCATTGCTACTTAAAAAGGACAACAAGTTTGTTTTGTTTCATAGTAAACAAGGTTTAGTTCTCTTTATAGCTGAGGCAGCTGCCCTTTTGGTTAATATAATACCAGTTTTAGGCCAGTTTGTATTTGCTATAGTTTATTTAGTAGCTGGTATATATTCACTCGTAGGTATTATAAAGGTACTCATGGGCGAATATTGGAAGGCACCTTATGTGTCTGATATTGCAGAAAAAATTAATATCTAATGATATAATGTAACAATTGACAAGGCCGTCAGGGTACTATATTGATCCCGACGGCCTTTTGTTTGTATGAAATATACACTTACAAAGGAGTAGTTATGATATTTGGTTTTTTGAAGAAGAAAAGTAAACCAGTCAAATCCAAAACTAAATCTAAAAAGCCGATTAAAAAAGCAAGCAAACCTAAAGAGCTCAAGTGCGAGCTTGTTGGTAACGTTGTTCATTACTTTCCTAAAGTTAAAGCCGCAGTTATAAAAGTAAAAAAAGGTCCTTTGCTTGAAGGTGATATTATTTATATAAAAGGACACACTACCGATATTAAACAAAAAATTAGTTCAATGCAGATAGACTGTGAACCTATTAAGAAGGCTACAAAAGGAAAAGAAGTCGGGATTAGAGTGAAGAAAAGGGTTAGAATAACTGATAAAGTATACAAAGACAAAAAATAGGAGAGATAAATAATATGGCCGATAGAAAAGGTAAAGACCTTAGTTATACATTTAATCCTAATGATCCCTGGAGGGTATTTAGGATAATGTCTGAGTTTGTTGATGGCTTTGATGATTTATCTAAAGTTACTAACGCGATTACATTTTTTGGCGGAACCAAAATAAAAAAAGACTCGAAATATTACAATGCCGCCAGGAAGCTTGCTTTTAAGTTGGCGAAAGATGGTTATTCTGTAATAACCGGCGCGGGGCCCGGTATTATGGAAGCAGCTAACAGGGGAGCTAAGGAGGCGGGAGGAGAGTCAATTGGTTTAAACATAGAAATACCTCTTCAGCAGAAACCAAATCCTCATATAACTAAGGCTTTATATTTTAGATATTTCTTTGTCCGCAAGGTTATGTTTGCTAAATACGCGAAAGCTGTGATGGTCTTTCCCGGGGGATATGGAACACTAGATGAATTCGCGGAGTTTATTACATTGATTCAAACTGAAAAAATTGCCCCGTTTCCAATTGTTGTTTTTGGAAAGTCTTACTGGAAGGGGCTAATAGATTGGTTTGAGAAATCTATGCTTAAGTCAGGCCTTATTACCAAGAATAACATGGATATATTTAAAATGACAGACAGCATAGATGAAGCAATGAAGATCATTGAAGATTTTTACGATAAAAAATAATAATAGGGAGAATGCTTGATGAGTGGTTTATTCGGTGTAGTATCTAAGAAAAATTGTATACAAACGCTTTTTTATGGCACGGATTACCATTCGCATCTCGGTACTCAATTTGGCGGTATGGCGGTCTGGGGAAAAGAGCTTCACAGAAAGATTCATGATATAAAGCAAAGCCAATTTAAGTCTAAATTTTATAATGATTATAGCGATATGATAGGGGAGAAGGGGATAGGTGTCATAAGTGGTGTAGATGCCCAGCCTATCTACTTAAATTCTAAATTTGGGCCTTTTGTTATAGTTGTTAACGGACTTTTGCAAAATGCTGATAAACTTATTGATGAATTGCATAAAATGGGAAGTTCTTTTTCAGAATTAACTAATGGATCAATAAATTCTACTGAAGTAGTTGCGAAGCTTATATCGCAGAGCGATAGTATAGTTGATGGTATTGAGTACGCATTTTCTAAAATTAAAGGCTCTTGTTCATTGTTGATATTAACTAAAGAAGGGATATATGCTGCCAGAGATAAAATGGCCAGATCTTCATTGGTTATTGGAAAAAGTACTGATGCTTGGGCAGTTACTACAGAAACATGTGCTTTTACAAATCTTGGTTTTGAAATAAAAAAATATCTTGAGCCAGGTGAAATTGTTTTTATGTCTAAAAACGGCATTAAGCAATTAGCAAAAACGGATAATGATTCTAAGATGTGTTCTTTTGAATGGATTTATACTAGCTTTCCGGCATCTAATCATGAGGGCTTAAATGTTGAATTGGTAAGAGAAAGATGCGGTCGCTTATTAGCTAAGAATGATGATGTTGAAGTTGATATTGTCTCGGGGGTTCCTGATTCGGGATCAGCTCATGCCATAGGTTATGCTATGGAATCAAAAAAGCCGTTTAGAAGGCCGCTTGTCAAGTATACTCAAGGATATGGAAGAAGTTATACACCACCATCACAGAAAACCAGAGATTTAATTGCTAGAATGAAATTAGTACCTGTGAGAGATGTTATTAAGGGAAATAGAATTGTTGTTTGTGATGATTCTATAGTTCGTGGCACACAGCTCAAAAATTACACAATTAACAAATTATGGGAAAATGGAGCTAAAGAAGTGCATCTAAGGATTGCTTGTCCGCCATTGATGTTTCCGTGTCATTTTAATGCATCTACTAGAACTCTTAAGGAATTAGTTGCTAGGCGCGCAATTAAGGCCTTAGAAGGCCATATAACGGTTAAAGATATCCATAATTACCTTGATCCGACATCTAAAAAGTACCAAAAAATGGTCAATTGGATAGCTAAGGACATGAATGTAACAACGTTAAAATATATCTCTATAGATGATATGATTAAGGCAATAGGTATCCCAAAAGACAAATTATGCGTCAAATGCTGGCGCGGAGAATAAATAAGATATTTAAATAAACTCTTAAACCGGCTCTTAATTGAGTCGGTTTTTTTATGCAATTTTAATCACGACCCGAGACCAAGAAGGCTGGAGAAGCACTAGTAGTATCAATCAATTCAAGTTAAATCCCTATATAAATATATATTTCAAGCCCAAGCTTATATATGATTATGTCCTATAATGTATCTTATGTTAACTACAGCATAGGGCAAAAAGAAGCCATAAACACTTATATTTAAAGCACTTACGGCAAATAGTTCACAACTTGTGGATAAAGTTCCCACTCTCACACTCTATTTATCATCAGTATCCGGAAGTATTAATTTTTTGGAGTCTTTACGCGTAGGAATGGTTTTTTGGAATGTAGCTCTATAAATGGAATTTAACTATAAATGGCTAATGGTTTAGTATGGCCCCAGCAAGAATATGCCCTCACACGGCGGATTTAGCCCCCATTTTTCGCTCTTCTATAAATCCCATCAAACCCTCCCCCATTACTGCGCAATATTGAGAAGGCAGTTCATTAGTTTTTAATCTATTTATTAAGAATCTTTTTTATCTAATTCAACTCTGGTTTTAGGCAGGCACTGGGGATGATTTTTTTGTAGGTAATCAAGTAGTTTTTCTCTAACTTGGCATCTGAGGCTCCAAGCTATGGATGAGTTTTCTGCACTCATCAATGCCCTTAATTCTACAGTCTTTTCTGTGGCATTGGTGACCTGCA
>Ga0307928_10003738_pt1 | contig 11612 bp, 12 predicted proteins | sample AceLakmetagen232_FD_201815 | JGI IMG/M metagenome (GOLD analysis project Ga0307928, IMG submission 201815) | Saline water microbial communities from Ace Lake, Antarctica - #232 | ecosystem: Environmental > Aquatic > Non-marine Saline and Alkaline > Saline | place: Antarctica: Ace Lake...
GACCGCACCATCCGGAATCACCTACAATTTTTCCGGTCTTAGGATCTTCAATCTGCACACGACTGAATCCTTCAATTTTAATTCCTTCATGAGCAACTTTTTTGGTTTTCATTTTTACACCTCCCTTTTTAACTTTATAAATGTTCAGCAATTTTTAATTCATCATTAACAGAAACTCCTAAATCAGGAGGAGACTGATTTTCAGTTTCTACTATTTTTAATTCGTTTTTTTCAGAAGACGTCTCCTCTACATCATCTGGTTTTACGATTTTCATTTTTACCTTCCTTTTAACAAGTTTTATATTAAACAAGTATAAATGTACTCACAAACGTAAAAGAATACGCTTATGCCTTATGTATCACGTTTTAATCATAATCGGCTGTTAGGTCCCCTTGGACAGTGTAAATGCTAAAATCATAACCAAAAACCATTTTCTATCACCCAGCCTTTCTATTAATAACACTATTTATTTTTCTCATACATTTTTCAGAAGATTCATTTATCTCGTGTTCCCAGAATCTTATAGTTTGGTACCCATGTAAAAATTCAGCATTGAAATCTCTGCCAGAATCTCTTTTTTGTCTTCCTTCTAAATTATGCCAGTAATCACCATCACACTCAATGATTAAATCAAAATCAGGTAAGAAGAAATCTACAATACCAACTTTTTTGATAGAAAACTGTTTAATATATCGTAATCCAGTCTTTCTCAATTCGCTTTCTATTGCAAGTTCAATTGAAGTTTCACAAAATTTGAAATTAAGATTTACTTTTATCCTACCAGAAGCATAGCCTTCTTTCATGGTCTTTCTTATTTTTGCCCGTTTCTCCAAACTATTCCTTTGTCCCAAATGACTTTCTCTCATCAACTGCCGAGATTTAAGAGTAAAATGTTTTCCTTTCATCCCCGCATTTGGATTATTTTTCCTTCGCTCTTCAATTTCCTTTGCGTGTTTCTTACGGGTTTTTCTTATTTGGTCTCGTAATTCCTTACTTTGAGCTAATTGAGGAAAATCTTCTTTGGTTTTACCTCTACTCCAGGCAGGTTTTCCATACATGTGGTGTCCAACAAGATAATCAGGAATGCCAGCATGTTTGTGATGTGGTTTATATATTATTGGTTGTCCACACCCACATTTACAATACAGTTTTCTTATCATTTTATTCTTATTTAACTTCCTCCTCTTCCTCTTCTGTACAAAACTTTTCATAGAGACCAAAATGTGCTTCCGTCAATTTCTTTTCATCATTAAGCTTTTTAAGGGCATCGGAACAAATTGTAAACGCTTTATTTCCCATTTCAATTTCTTTTTCCTTTGCAACTTTTCCGTTCCATGTAATCTGACCTGTATTTTCCATTTTAGAACTACAAATCGGACATTCCATAATGTTAACTGTGGCAGAGGTTTCTTCGTGAACATGTTCACATTTGGAACATCTCCAGAGATACTTGAATTGCAACTTATCGTGTTCAATATCTTTGAAACTGAGGCTTTCACGAAGTTGTCTTACTATACGAAGTGTTAAGAAGTCACTTTCACGAGGTAGAATTGAAAGTAAATTAATGCGTTCTACTACCTGTAATTTGACCTTCATTTTGCTTCTCCTTATAAAAAATTATTTGTGAGGAATGTTTTATAGAAGGCACATTCCTCAAAAAGCCTTATCTATTCATCTGATTTATGTATGAGCATAAATCTTCACATAATGTACAGTGCTGTTATCAGTTGTATAAAACGGAACAAGAGTACTTTCATCACTTCCGGAATCAGATTCAAGCCCAATATCCGTTGTAGAAGCACAATGAAATAATGCCTTCATTGTACTACCACTCATATTCATACTGAACGGGTAATTAATAGAATCAGAATCCCCAAGAATACACGACATTCTCATACCATAAATAAGCACGGTATCTGTAATCGTTGCGCCAGCAGCTTCCCATATTCCATTATTCTGCGCGCAATGAAAAAATCCGCCCGTACCACCAGTTCCTTCTCCAATATTAACCCAAGAAGTTAAAGCGGCAGAATGTCCTGCTTGTGTACCTGTAACACTCATTTCAACTTCAACCATTCCATAACCATCACCAAAGTTCGGAGCATCGACAATGCCAGAAAATTTAGCCGCGCGCCCATTAACCCCTGTAAGAGTCCCGGAAGTTGAAATCTTTGTTGATGAAGCTCCTGTAATAGAAATACCAGTTGCGGTAACACCTGAAATAGTAATACCTGTGGTTGCCGCACCAATATCAATACCAGTTGTAGCATCATTAATATCAATACCAATTGTCCAATCCTGAGCACCACCATCTTTTTCAATATACAATCCCGCGAAAGATGTAGCACTTCCCATCGTCGGAACAACAGCATTGCCGATATTAATACCATGAAAACTACCACTTGAAATAGTATGATTTGTTGAAATTTCAAGTTTGGCATGGCAACCAATAGCTTTAAGGTTTGTAAACGTAACATCCTTTGCTGTATCGCTCGCCTCAAACACATCCCAAGCTCCGGCGTATACTCCCGCAGAACTTAATGCCATGTCCGCCGTCGGACTTGCTACTCGTAATTGATTCACAGCACCATACACAGAACCACCAAGCGTTTGCGCAACCGAGACTTTTGCTCTCGACCAGAAATTGCGAACAGTAACATCCCCCGCAAGGGCGGATGCTATATTACCAGAAGCCATTAACGCTTGCAACTGGCTGGCAGTCATTGTGAGTGGAGCCGCAAAAGAACCATAAAAAGCAGGACCTTGGGAGACCAGACCATCAGAAAAAGCTTCCTGGAGAATTCTTCCAAGGGGCTGGGCTATATCCCTATCCAAGTTTCCTAAGTTTCTTTGACTCATTTCTTCACCTCATTTTTGTTAAAATTAATGTTAAGTAGCTAAAACCAAATTCTTTAGTTTCCCCATAAAACCAGTTTTCGTAACAGAAGTCTCTTTATGCGGTATCCTTCTTACAACTTCCGCAATAGAAGTATCTTCTTGTTTCAGTGCCCGTTTATCGGGCTCATAGGTAATATGAGGTAATTTAGCAGCTTCTTTAGCAAAATCTAAATTGGTAGTTGGAAATATCTCATGCCGTTGAATGAAAAATTGTTTCTTTTCCTTCCCAACAAATACATCCCTTGAACCACCAGTATTGATTATTTTATAATTCACTGCTCAAACCCGTCCTTTCCTACACTTCATGAAATTGTTTCAATCTGTTTACTAACTTAGGTTTATTTTGTAATTCATGCTCCCAAACGATTAGCGTCGAAAACCCAAACGGCTTGAAAAAATCTACCCTCTCTTCAGGAATATCATCCTTGTGCCAGTAGTCTCCGAAAAGTTCAATTAATTTCTTCTGACCATTAACATTAAAGAAGTCGGGAATTTTACCTCCAAGTACAGCATATTCCGCCCTGACATTAAGAGCATATTCATTAGGAAACAACTCCTGTAAAATATTAAAAAGCTTCTTTTCCGCCTTGTTCGGTTTCATTTTACAAGCCTTAAGAAACTTTTTCCAATATTCAGGATTTAAACATCTCTTTTTAGCAGAAATTCGCATTCTCTTCTTTTGCTCCTCTGATTTAGGCTTATTCTTCATTGCCTCCCTTACCCAAGGTCGAGGGTAACACATACCCCGTATAGTTTCTTCGGAATGTTTAAAATTAGAAGGATTACCTCTATTCGGCGAAGGTCTGCCTTTCAATTTAGCGCTTATCTTATTCCTCACCTCTTTAAGATGAGAACCATTTCGATAATTTTCCCAAAGTCTTTTTCGGGTCTCCTCAGTAACTTCTCGTCCTGAATTAGAACAGGAATGCGAACAATATTTCCCCCAACCAGCATCCAATGTGCTCTGAGTAACAAAAAAGGTTTTGCCACATACTTCGCAAATTCTTTCTATCTTTTTCACTCTCCGGGCATCCTGGCTACATTTAGAAGAACAATACTTTCTACCTTTAATGTAACTCGAAGTAAAATCTTTTCCACATTGCTCACATTTTAAAATCATAATTCAACCTAAGTTATTATCCATGGGTCAGGTTCGCAAGGAAGACGGCCGCCTCTGGATTTTGAATTGTAACATCAAATCTCATGCCGTAAAACATATAAGTTGCTTCGTCAGCCGCAACTCTTTGCGATTCCATTCTCAATATTCGTTGCATTCCAATTATAAAGTTCTCTTTGTGCGTGAGAATACAATCGGTATAAGCACCAGAACCATATTCTTCGAGACCATCATTGGTACCATCAACTGCCGCATAGGTTGTCGGCATCTGAGGAACGCTGGCTATCGGAACTTTACCATATTTCAAAGCAACATTTCCCATAATGGCATTATCACCAAGAACAGTAGATCGAGCCGATAGGGCTTCGATGTAATCATTCTCAACAATATCATTACAGAAGAATCTTAAGCTACCAAGACCGGATGCTTTGTATTTTGATGGGAGAGTACCCATCATTTTAGCAAACTTAATTTCCCAAACACCAGAGATTGCGTTTCTTACGGCAATCCCTCCTGCGTCCGTAAAGTCTGTTGTATGCCCGGCAATCGTGTTCGAAGCATCCAGTAAATTTACACCATTATCAAGAACTGTATTATTGAGCAGAGCATACCTCCATCCGCCCCATAAACTCCGAATATCAGTTGACGCATACGGCGTACCTGTTGCACTTGCTGAAACCCAGACAGCCTCATCAATTTCGTTTGCTACCTTAATGGCCACAAGTTTCATCAAATGGTCGGCAAATGCCGCTCCTTCGATACCGTCTTCGAGATCGTCGTCATAAATAACAACACATCCTCTTACCTTTTTACTGGCAAGCTCTATCTTATCAGATGTAAACTCCTTCTGGTAATCAGAAGAAGAGAATGTTGCTGCAGGTTTCAAAAACCGCGTGCCCGAAGCAAAATCAAGAAATCTAAGATTCTTTTCTGCTTTATTCATCTTCACGATTCGAGCATTATCTTTCCAGAAGGATTGGTCTATCACGTAATCAAGAAACTTATCAGCCTCTTCCGGGGTAAGCTCAATATCTGGCAGTGCTTTTAATGCCGCCGCCTTGATGAATTTCTTTTTTGAAAGTAAATCTTTATTTGTAATCATGAGTTTTTTCAACTCCTTTTTAGATTTTAAAAGTTAAAAATTAAACTAAAAAAACATTATTCTTCTGATATGGCCGACATGGCATCGGTGATCGTATGCCAACCTCCTTTTTTCTTAATGTCTTTATCATCATCACCCGTACCATCGTCATCAATGCTCTTTTTAACGCCTTTTTCGTTCTCAAGCGTTTCAAGACGTTTGCCCACATCATCGGAAGATTTTTTCAGCCCGTCCATCGCCGTTTTATTATCTTCAGCGATCTTTTCAATAGCTTTATTGACTTCGCTAAGAGCTCCCGTCACTTCCTCTTTAATACCCGCTACAATAACACTGGTTTTATCGATATCCTTCTCTTCTTTCTTTACCGGAGAAGTATCTTCGGGAAGAAGACTCTGCAATGCTTCGATAACAGTAGGGATGTCGGTAAGTGATTTAATAGCGGATTTGATTTTTTCAACTGTATCCTTAGAAAGTTTTTTGCCGGACTTCTCCAGATCCTCAATATCTTTCTTGTATTTTTCAAGAAGTTTATCAAGAACACCTTCATCGTTGCTCTCGGGAACAACATAAGGATTTGGGGCTTTTCCTACGGCATGTTTCACAACCGTACCTACAGCACCCAATAAAGTTTCCGGCATATCGCCCTTATACGATTCCAATGTGGTTATGGCTTCTGTAAGAGCGGTTGTTGATTCATCGGTAAGAGCTTTGAGTAATAAGGTTTCTTCTTTTGTAAATTCCTCAAAGTCATCGCCCATTAATTGTTTAAAAATTACAATAAGCTTCTCCATCTTGTAACCTTCCTTTTTTAGATTTCGTTTAACCAATGTCCCACATTCCGAACACTTCAATTGGACGCAAGAATCATCTTCGCCAATTCTCACCTGCTTCAGAATGCCTCCGCAATCGGAGCATTTTTCTTCTTTAATAATAAGAAATTTCCTTCTATTAGCAGGAGCCGTAACAAGAGAAATCTCATGTAGTTTAATTCTTTTCAATTTTCTCGCCACTATATTCAATCCCTTTTATAAAAAGAAAAACCTGTCCATTTAAGTTATATGGACAGGCAACATGAAGTTCCGTCAACACTAAAACATTTTAATACATAATAATATATAATAATTAATTACAAAATTACAAGTACAAATTTTTTTTATGCCATTATCGCTCTTTTTCTATTTACAAATCTTTTAATTTTCCCAATACATTTTTTTGGTGACTCGCGTATTTCGTGCTCCCAAAATCTTATGGTTTCATATTGATAAAGAAATTCAGAAGTAAAATCTCTGGAAACGTCCTTTTCCTTCTGCCTCGACAACCTGTGGTGGTGCTCATCGCATTCTATAATTATACCATAATCAGAAAGAAAGAAATCAACAAAACCAGTAAAACTTTCCATGTATTTTTGAGGTTCGTAATTTAGCCCGTCAATTTTCTTCAGAATATTTTTTTCAAAAACCTTCTCAATTCCCCCAACTCTTGCCGGTCTTCCTCTTTTATCTCTAAAATAACATTCGCGGGAACAAAATTTTAAAAAATTTTGTGATGATATAACAAAAAACTTTTTGCCGCAGTACTGACATATCTTTTCTGCTCTATCTCTTCTCTGCCATTTATTAGCACATTCAAAAGAACAAAATCTCCGTCCTTTTCTAATCTCAAAAGGAGACACCTTAAATTCCTTCCCGCATACCAAACAAACAATTTCTACTTTTGTATTTTCTCTTTCCTTACCAGTTAAAGATTTCCAATAACATTTATAAGAACAGTATTTCCGTTCGTTTCTAATCTCAAAAGGATACACCTCAAATTCTTTTCCACACATTTGACAAATAACTTTTATTTTTGTGCTTATTCGTTTCTTACCTTTTTGAGATTTTGCATAACAATCTTGTCCACAATACTTTCGGTGTTTTCCATTCCGCCCTACAAAAAACACCCTTTCACAATGTAAACAAACCCTTTTTATTTTTTCAGCCGTTCTTTTTCCGATTAAACTTTTATCGTAACATTTCTTAGAACAAAACTTTCTGTCTGTTTCCGATTGGTAAACAAAAAACTTTTCACCACAATATTTACATATTTTTTCTATTCTATTATTCTCTCTATGATATTCCTTACTACACCCACAAGAACAAAATTTCCTTTTACTATTTGCCGGACTAACAACAAATAATTTACTACAATATACACACACCTTCTCTAAATTATTTCTACTTTGTCGTTTATTGGCACACTCGTAAGAACAGTATTTAGCATAACCACGAGATGGTGTAACAGTAAACATTTTACCGCAAACTAAACAAACCTTTTTTATTCTAATTTTTTTCATAATAAAGTATAATAAAATAAAAATAAAAAAACAAGTTAAACATTAAATGAACATAGCTGTTCCTGCCATACTTAACCCTGTTATTTCACCCTGTTTAATGCGGCGCCATACAGAAGGGTCGTTCACTTTTAATATCATATACCACGTTCCTTTTTTTACGGAATACATTTCTTTGGAATATCCTCTCATGGTAAAATCAACGGGAGCAATTACATTCTCTAATATAACTATTTGCTTTGTAAATTCAAATTTATGCATCAACCGAAACTTCTTGCAGTTCTCCATATAGTCATAACACGCAGCTAAAATCTCACGTTTATCAGTATAATCCCCATCCGTATCAAGATACTCTACATTCCCCGGTTCATAAACAATACCACAAATAATATGCTCATCTTTGTTTTTTGAAATGTCAAAAATAGATACTTCTTTATTCACATAATCTTGTTCAAATTTTGCTTTATCCTCATCCCCCAACCCAGGCCTTGCTTTTCTTCTCATTTGACCACCACAAACAGGACATTTAATAGAAAAACAATGCTTATCTGTTTCAATTGTTTTATGGCAATCTAAACATTCGCAAAGCCACGCACTTTCTTCATTTGCTATCTTTTCCGATGTTTCTACTTTTGCATTAAAATGGTCGGCTATTGCATCGCCCAAAAAGTCACCAAGCATAGTTAATACTATTTTTTTATCGCCTTTTAAATAGGATTCCTGAAATTTCTTTCTCTTTAAAATATCAGCCATAAATTCTTTTCCTCTACAACACGAAAAATCAGGAACGCATTCATCAAATTCTGTATTATGAATTGGATTTCCTTTAACCCACTCCTCTAATTGTTTTGTTCTGGATAAGTCTCTTTTAAAAATAGATACTCCCTCAGGGCTGAATTGGCTTTTTAAAATTTCTTTCAATTTAGAAAAAAGATTTGGGTTGGTATTATCTTTAAATAGCATTTCGGCTTTACCATTCATAACCTCTTTTATAGCATCGATTTCATGCCACCCATCCCCAGTAGAAGCCCATTCTTTCAAATGCTGTTTACAAAACCAAGCATGGCCCATTCCTTCCGCCCAGAGAACTTCATACGCAGGTGCCGATTTACACATCATACAATTATCACGTCTATGCTTTGCTTTTTCTAAATCAGAAATATTAAAAGTATCAACAGCGTGCTGTTCGTTCTTCTCTTTAGAAATTCCTTCCATTATTCTTTTCAAATTCTCAATCATATTTTCCCACCAATAATCCCAATCAGACTGCCCATAATATGTTCTTCCGGCAACCACTACTCTCGGCAAACCTTCACTTCCAATATCGGTTTTAGAATAAAGCCCTTCTATTTTATTTATTTCAATAACAATATCCTCTGGACACATACCAAGTCCTTCCTTTAATCTAAATACAATATAGGTAACCCGTTCTTCAGAATGCCCTTCACAGCTTGCTCTCATTTCAATTTCATGAATAGAATCTAACTCTTTAATCCATTCACATTCAATGTGCTCATCAACCATTACTTCATTACATTTATGTTCTGTATCGCCGCTAATTCTACCAGGTAAAAACTTATCAGGATTTTTTCCATAAACTGCCTGATACGCAAAAGTAGGACTATTAATTTTTTCCTGTTTTGCCACAGCCGGTTCAAATAAAATACCATTATGTTTTTCACAATGCGCTTTAGCTTCTGATGCAGACCACTCCTCCGTTGGGTATCTATACGTTTGCTCTACCGAAGTTTTCTCGGCTTTGAGTATTCCAAATAATACACGGTACGTTTTTCCATTTTCAGATGTTCTTGGTTTTGAACCTACAATATCTACCTTTTCGGGAGAAATTAATTGGCAGCTATGATTATTAGGGTAGGGCATGTTTATCGTCTCCTTTCGTTATTCTTTTAACAATTTGTTTCTCACTTAAATTATTTAATTCACTTTCCCAAACAACAATACACTCATATCCAAATTCTTCAAAAATCTTTTTTCTTTCTCCATTATCATTTCTATGCCAATAATCACCGAAAACTTCTATAACTTTTTTCTCAGAATTTGTATTAACAAAATCAGGGTTGATCCTTCTAATCCAAAATTGCCCATCTCCCACATATCTATAAGGTAAATTATTTCTTTCAATAATTTTCATCATTTTTATTTCTGGTTGGGTAGGCCTAACTGTTTGATATTGCCTCATCTCCCCAATCCATTTTTCTCTTTCTTTTTCAGACATTTTCTGCCATACCTTATGCCTGGGATTCTTTTCCCCCAGCATTTTACTTCTTATTTTCTCTCTTCCTTCTTCAGTCAAATTATATTTTCTTATTTTCCAACCTATTTTATGAAACCACTCCTTATAGCATTTTCTATTACAAAAATGATGCTTTAAACTTTTTGCCTCAGAAGGTTTTATATAAATATCTTTACCGCAATTATCGCATTGAACTTTTTCTTTTCCCTGCCCTACACTTCTATTATACCTTATAGCCGATATTCGTTTCCTTATCACATGTTTTTTTGATTGTTTCTTACCTACTAATCTTTTATCGCCTTTTTTAAAAGTAGTTTTAGTGGCATGCCGAGGCATATCGCCTCCTATTTATTAATATTTAACAAATCAGTATATTTCTCAAGTGCTTCTATTTTATCGGGAACAGTTTTGTCTTCTGCCGAACGTTCTATTATAGAAGATTTTGTTTTAAAATAAAAATAATTATCATCCGCGGTTTTACATTTACTTATTTCTTCGGGTACCACCGTAACAACTGACCCCATCGCGACATTCTGATTCGTATTATTTGATATTCCTATCACATTATAATACTTATTTTCGTATTCAATAATTGCCGTGTTATCTGTTTTTTCAATGGCATCCGCACATTCCTTTGAAACCTCTCCAACTGCTAATGAATAATTAAACTCATTGATAACTTTTTTATCTTTTATCAACTGAAATTTTTCTACAGCCAAAGCATTAATTTCGAGCTTTTCTACTCGCTTTTGAAAATCATTCATATTTAAAACAACACCGTCTTTCAATAATTTGCCATTCCATTTTTCTAAAAGAGCATTAACTTCCTCTTCATGTTTAAAAATATCTTCACGAAGATTTGTCAAATAAACTGCTTTGGGTTTTAATCTTTCCGCAAGTTTCATTAATGACAAAAAAGAAAGTTTGTTATGTTTTATATCATCCTTTTCAAACTCACCACATCCCATAATCCAAATAGTTTTGGTTATAAGGTTTTCAGCTTCTTTTGAAAGGCTCATAAATTCCGGCAGTATTGAAATTTCAACATTTCTAAAATCAACTTTAATTCCCATTGACTTCACTTCTGCCTTTAAAGAAGTTTTAATCGGATTAATTATAAAACCATCAAAACCAAGTGATTTCATAATAGGATGGAAATCATTTGGCGGGAGAGAATCCAAAATTGCCCCGATTGTATATACAGGGGCTTTACTATATTCTTTAACAAAAGCCCAATGGTCTTTATCTGAATGCGTAATAAAAACACCATCAATACTCTTACTGACTTTAGACTTATGAACAGCCGGATCGATTAAAACATTCTTACCACTCCGAGAAAGCAATAAACAAAAATGATTCCCGCGAGAAGATTTTGCTTCTGCCATTGATCCTATAACTTCAATTTGAAAATCTTCCATCTTAGAAACCCGAGTTTCAAGAACATCATCCATTACCCAATTATTAAAACTCAATTTTCGTATATTGAATTCCACCATAAGAACTGTATAACCATTAAAAAACGCACCCCAATCTACATTGATAAATAAATTCTTTTTTTCAAATGCAGTATATTTCTCAAAAAATTGTCTTGAACGGAGCCGTAACTGGTACAATTCATTTCCAGTAACCTTCTCTATCTTCTCTTTAGTAATCTCTTCAATTCTCATACCGGAATTCCTTTTTTTACTATAAATCATTAAAATGCTTCTACCTTTTTTAGATTTGTCATAACTGAATTCGCATAAGCAATTGACTTGTCTCCATAATATTTCCAAAGGGCTCCATGTAATGTTGTACTTGAATCAACACACCTTTTCAAAATATATGCTCCCGCCATTACATTTTTATTAATTTCAAAAATCTCACGTTCTTCGTTTATAATTCCCTTCCTTATTAATTCTTGCAACCAAC
>Ga0307928_10003739_pt1 | contig 11610 bp, 20 predicted proteins | sample AceLakmetagen232_FD_201815 | JGI IMG/M metagenome (GOLD analysis project Ga0307928, IMG submission 201815) | Saline water microbial communities from Ace Lake, Antarctica - #232 | ecosystem: Environmental > Aquatic > Non-marine Saline and Alkaline > Saline | place: Antarctica: Ace Lake...
TAATATAATTTCAGACTTTATAAATCTATATAATATTTTTGTGTGAGTAGTAGGGGGGTTGTTAGGGGGGGGAACTCAACGTCGCTGTTATAATTGATTAGAGGGGCTCCTACGCAGTCTAGCCCATATCACACGTATAATCACTGATATTTGGGAATAGTTCCACATGAAATGGGGGTTAGCCATAGTTCCATAGGAAACGTAGGTTCCATAGGAAATAGAGGTTAAATAGGCTAAATAAGGCTAGAATAGTTCGCACAACATATAATGTGCGTACTATTTGGGAGTTCCATAGGAAATAGACCCCTTCCATAGGAAACGTAGGTATAAGGATCCAAAAGTCCATGAGCGAGGTGGCTTTGGTTAAGTGCACGTGTTAAAATCTGATGATTTTAATGTTAGTAGCCTTAATAAAGTTAGTGGTAGCATCATGGTTACACCAACATCTTGTACGTTCTTAAACCGTTCGCACATACAAAACGAACGGAATGTTTATTAATCAGAACTACTATCCACCATTGCAACTCGGTAACCTGAGTGGAGAGAAGGCCTCTTACTTTAGTAATGCGAAAACGATGCGTTGAATAGCTTCTCCTCGCTGTTTAGTAAAATAAACATCACCTGAAACAATACACACAAAACTCCCGAAGACGTGGGAGTCAGGGGAACTACCAAATTCCGCTCACCGTGTATAGTCAAGAGAAAGCTACGCTTAGACAGAAGGCTACTAACACTACTCCAACCACCAACAAATAGGGAGGGTAAGGGAGAAGATTTAAGAATTGATGTGTATTGTTCTAACCGAAAAGTATATAAACAAAAGAATATAAGAATATACATGGGAGACGGACGAACAAGATACAATAGGATGATTAAATTACTAGAACCATTAGTTGGTCAGAAGATTCCTATGGGGAAGATCCAACGAAGGATCATGATTGAGATTGGGACTTCTCAGAAAATTGTTCAAGAAACATTAAGATTTATGATTGATTTAGGATTAATAGTTGAAAGAGATCATATGATTTTTGAAGTAATGATGTGTAAATTAGAATAATTAATTCTTAGACTTCCCATGCGGTCCTGGAGCCCTCTTACATTTATCACAAACACGCCTTCCTCTAGTCTTTCCTGTCATTTCACAGAATTCCTTACATCTAACGCAATAACGCACATACATCTTTAATTTTTTCATGATTATAAAATGTGGGCGTTCTAACATTATTACTAACTCGCTTTTACACGTGCTTGGGGGTCTAACCCAAATCTCCCACATCCCAGTCTTTCTGTGTCAACATAGGCGACTAGTTACCAATGGGGTTGCTTGACCTTTCAGCCTTCATATACCCCCAATGCACACGGCAGGATTCGAACCTGCACTCCCGGGTTTCCTATGTCGCTTGGATGGACTCGTGTGCAATCAATGAGGACTCGGAGTTTATATGCGAGAATACGCATTCCTCGATGACTATGATGACGCTTAAGTAGCGCCTTAATTTAAACTTTCTTATTGATCTCTTCTAAATGAGCCTGTCTTTTCTTCTTCTTAGATAACTCAACCTTCAATGCCATTAGAATCACTGCATTCTTTGATTGGTGGTATGACATCACTTGGATCTCTTGCTCGTAGAGTTGAATCTCTTTTTGGAGGCTTAACGTTACCATCTTGGCTTTGGCTTCTCTACACTAGGATTGCACTTCATCGGTCTCTTCGCCATCATGCTGAGATACCTCGCGTTGTTTGAGCTCCAATCGCAGTTGCTGTTGTCCTTGTTGTATGACATCAGATCCACTGGAATTTCTCTTTACTCGTAAGGTCGAGATACCGCTTTCCAAATAGCTTCGCATATAGTTCCCTTGCTTTCGCATAGGCTTGGTTAATTTTCCCATTCATCATAGCTTCTCTAGAAAATACCTATAAGTCTCAAGCACGCTCTCCGGAGTAATATCCACTGATCCAAATACAACCTTAGTCAAACACTGAGCCACTATGCTCTTATCCTTATCTGGAGTTCTATCAACCACAAAGGTACCATTTGTAGCTATTTTCTTCTCGTCATCCTTTATTTTAAATTTCATTTCCATCTTTACCTCCTTTCATTAAACCCTTTAGGATCCTTGCGAACTCCTTCATATGGGCTTTTTTGAGTATTCCTAATGCCTTTTGATAACACTTAGTCATAAATGCTTGTTTCTTTTTATCCTTGTATGCCATTATACTAGTTTATCTCCTGCTATTAAATATTTTATCGCTTAATGTTCCATTCGTTTCCATACTTACTAGAAGAATAAAGACTTTATAAACCTTCCGCTAAGTCTGCTGGAACGTCAATGCTAATCAATCTCTCATTAATTGGAATCGCTCTTATGTCGTAGCCATTGTTAAGAACACGAGTTTGTTCTAGGCTCTCTTCTTCTGTCGCTGGTAGTGCAAAATAAAGCTGTAAGAAGTTTTTGGAATACATATAGATCCCCCCACTCTGCCAGTTTGTTTCGATTGGTTTTCTTGTGTAGTGTGTAGCATATCCATTCTCAATAATTGCCTTCACCCTATTTGGATTCTCAAGATGCCTCTTCTTAATTGGGTATACCAGCGTCCCCATATATCCGGTAAAGTTCGCTGCCTTCTCAAGTGCACTCTCACTAATGAATGGCTTATCTACTTGGATGTTCACAATCATATTATTATGGAAATGACGTGCGACTTCCGCACAAGCCTCTGACCCATTTAAATTATTTCGGAGCGTAATGTAGGATTCAGTGAAAGAAATTGCGTGATTGTAAATCTCAATGTCTGGAGTAGCCACAACTACCCTATCAAAAATTTTTGCTGCTTTCTCGTAAACCATCCTTAACATTGTCTTGTTACCAATCTTGTGCATTGGTTTGTTAGGGAATCTCTTACTCTCTAGTCTTGCAGGGATGATAGCTAGAGTTTCGATTGTTCCCTTGCGATTACAGCGTTCTCCCTAATAATCAGTTGCTTCTGTCTGTCTCTTAGTCTCTTCATCATTGCTTCTAGTTCTTTCTTCAATTCTTTACAACCTGTCATCTAGTCTCACAATCGCATCCTCTTTAGTTAGAATGTGGAGCCTTGTCTCTTTGTCTTGGAATACTCCTAGCTTGCTATCTGCAATTACCCCTTTCTTAACTTTGTATCTTGGCTTTACTCCCTTTAATTTTGTCTTCCACTCTCCAGTGTAGGGATTAATGCTATATCTTACTTTGACTAAAGGATTCACTTGAACAGGGACGCTGTGTAATACATTCCCTATAATATCTTTGAACTTTCCAAGATGTGGATAGTATACTTCAATTAGTTCTGTCTTCTCATTGACAAATGTAACAACACACTTAACTCCAACAGGAATGTCTCTCTTGCAGTCATTTATTAAATTTTCTCTAGAATAATAGTTATATTGGATGTGGTCTGGGTCTATATCTCCAGTGATACATCCAGTAACATCTAGGTCTCCACTAATATCCACGTCTTCATTAAACTGCGACCAGTTATTAACATCTAATTGGTCAACCTCTACATCATCCGCATCAATATCATCACAATCTATATCCCCGCTTGTGTTAATACTGAATGTTCCAGAGTAAGTTCCTGAAAGACTATCTCCTACATTTCTTGCATAGTCTGAGTGGGCTTGGGAGTTGTCTTGGCTATGGTCGTAAGCTGTGTTCCACTTCGGAATGTCAGCGTCTACGATTGTGTTTGTTCCTAAGTCTATTGTTCCCCCAAGATGTAAGTCTTTCCATTTTTGTAAAGAAGTGCCTAAACTTAATCCTTCATTAGTCACAGGCTTCCATGTAGCACCAGTAACATCTAATGCTACTCCTGTATCGGAACCACTTGCATAAAGAGTTATTGCTTTACCCCCCAATATGTTTTCATAATTTATAAATGCATCCACTCCATCAAACTTTATCCATTGTTGTATACTTCCCCCCCCTATATCTTCAACTTCTAATAACATATTTCCACTAGCACTTGTTATACCAATATTTCCTGTTGTTGTTAAATCATGCGTCCCCAAATCAACATCACTCGTCGCTCCGAGGTATGGAATGTAATCAGATAAGTATTTCTCAAACTCTGGATGAACAGAAATTCCAGAATGGTTAGGAATAAACATATCCGTAGCGATTGCTGTCTTCTTCTGCACACTTCCACCTAGTTGCTTAACAATTTTCTGAGCCTTAGTCTGTCCCATTAATCCAACCCCACTCTCTTCCTATCTGGAACTAAGGACTCTTGAGGGATCAAAGCCATGTCATATCCAGGAGCCTTAGAAGAATCTGCCGCAGTCCTAGCGTCCCACCACGTCTTTAGTTCCTTGTCTCCTATTCTGTTTGCCATAGTAAATATTAGAAATCAAACTATAAAAATCTATGCTGCCCTAGCAATTATAGTTAAATAGAAAACATTGTCGTTCGCTGTGATAATATAAGAAGTGGTGTCTGCTCCAGCCGTAGCTGCTCCGGTGCTTAGTGCTGTTAAGGCTGTGTTCAATAAAGCCATAGTCTCGTAAGCTGTTGATGTGCTTGTGATATCTCCTGTGGCCATTATTCCTTAACCTCTTTAATCTCTTTAACTTCTTTCTTAACCTTCTTTCTTAACCTTCTTTGGCTTAACTTCCTCGCGATACGGTCTATCCAGAACTGCTTATCTTGCTCTTCCGCTTCCTCTAGGTATTTTTTACAGTTTTCTAATGTCATGCTGTTGTCCCATCAATCACGCCACGCCTGATTAAATCTTTAATTAATGTTCCTAAGCCATCTCCTATCTCCGTAACCAGTCCATTACAATCAATAGAAAAATCTTCTGTTAAATTAGTAACTGCCCATGTTGGAGCTGCTCCAGATGAATCAGAATTGATAGTGTCTCTAGCTCCTCCCTGTAGAATATCTGCCATTAGTTAATTACATCTGTAAGCTTGAATACTGCGTTAGGGTTTGGTCTTGTAGCCTCTCCCTCTGCCCATACTCGAACAGTCTTACCGATACCCTCGTCATTTACTACTGCGGAAGTAATACCCATAAACTCTTTCCAAATTACTGCCTTACTTGGTGAGAATATTGTAACTGTGTCTGTTGGTCTGTTGGGATCTGAGACTATCTTAACTCCCATAAAGCTCATTAACTCTCCACTTCCTATCTTTGCACTAGAGAAACTAGGAATACTAGAACCTTTAACAGTGATTAACCACCTTAACAACCACTTCTTTTCTGCTGGGTTCATGTAAGCTACTAGGTCAGAACTGTCATATCCGTATGATTCAATGTTCTCGATTGCATTTAAGAAATCATAAATTGGGTCTGCGTCTGCATCAACATTCCATCCACTTCCTGCTGCTGCTGCTGTCTGTGCTCCGCTAGCGTCTAGAACTGTTAATATTCTAGAATCAATCTTCTTGTTTACTGCGATAACTGAATCCTTTATGATATCTCCCCATACATCTGGATCGCTGTCCTTAATGTCTTCTAGTGAAATCAAAGGAGAACTAGCAAAGTATTTCTTTACATAGCTTAAGTGTCTAGTATAACTGTTCTCAATCACAACAGGCATAGCTTTTGATGACGTTTCAATTAAGTCTCCAGTAATTCCTATTGTAGTTGGGCTTGTTAAATACCCCGCAGTCTTAGACATCCATTGCATTTCTCTCGCACTTGTTGGGATAACTCTAACATAATTCTTTAAAATAATTCCAACGTCTGCAAATCCCTCTACTAACTTAGTAATATCAATTCCCCTAATTTCTGCCATTCCTGCTGTATCTGCCATTATCCGAACAACTCCATAGCTACCCAATTAGTATCAGCACCAGTCTCTAGAAATCTACCCCAACAAATCCCGTTCTCGTAGTCTGTTGCTGCGCCATTAGTAAAGTTATTTTTAGCTATCATACTAGATAAAAGTCCTACTGTAGAACCACCTGCTCCACATTGAACCTTAAAAATTCCATTCCTATAAACACTTACAGACGTTCCAACATTCGCGATCTTTTCCTCTGCTACAATTCCGCCCATTATATCAGCGTTAGCCGAAGTGATCGCCACGGTTAAATTAGTAGTTGCTCCTGTGAATGTAACGCAATCCCCTTTCTCGAAGGCTGCTGCCTCTGCACAATTAACTCTAATAGGAGGGTTTGTTTCGAAAAGTAATACTGCTGTTTCGTTTGCCATAATTATCCTTAGAATAAATACTATATAAATCTTTCGTTATTCGGTAAGCCGATTACTTTAATTCCTTTTCACACAATTCAAGCATTACAGCCCTTACTTTTGCATTCCTAGCCTCTGCTTTATTGGAAGTTTCTATCTTTTCTTTAGTATCTGTCCAGAATGCTTCGTCTGTGTCCTCTGCAATCTTAACTCCAAGTTCTTCATTTTCTATCATTCTTTAATCCCTCCACTCATTACTTTGTCTGAGTATTCTTTAGGAGTTTCTTCTGTAACTTTTGTTTCTACTGCTCCGCCTGTTGTTCCTGCTAGTCTTTGATTAGCGTGGAGTTTTTCTTGTCTGTCTAGAATTTCTTCTGCTTTCTTGTTCGCTGCTTCTTGCCTTGTGACAATCGCCTCGGTCTTGTCATAAAGAGAAATAGGTTTAGGATCGCTCTCAATAGCTTCCATGTTTTCCTCTGTTGGTTTTGTTTCATTTTCATCTGTCATGTATTTTGTAGGAATTTAGACTTTATAAACTTTTCTCTATTGCTGCTGTTAGGCTTTTTACTGCTGCTGTTAAACTTGCTTGCCATTTGTATCTCTCGACGATAAGCGTAATAGTCCAGAGTCCAAGCACTCCATAGTTTATTAAAGACTGTTCTATCATAACCACACCATAAAAATTAGATATAAAAATGCCCCATCAATCATTCCTTCTGCCCAACTCATGTTAATTCTAATCCCCTAAAGAACTCTCTAGAATTTAATAATGATTCACTTGGGTTTGCAATAACATTAGTTAATATCTTTCCCCTTGCTACCGTAAGCTCTCTCTTTTGTTTATCTATCTCTAATTGGGCTTTATTAAATCTTCCTGTGATTTTAAGGACTGCTTTTCCAATACTAGCTACTTGTAATGCTTCTTCAGCTTCGAGTAGTGCCTGTTCTACAGATTCTATCTCCTCTAATGCCATCTCTGCTGTATACTCAAATAGGTTCCCATCTTCATCTAATGAAAATCCCAACGAGGCAGCCTCTGGTATCTTTGTTAATTGTTCTCCTGCCTTTCCAACCTCTCCCTCTATTGCTTTTATATTAGAGGTTAGTAAATCATTAGTAATCTTAGCAATACCCCCTCCGATTATTAATTTGGTTACGGTTCCCATTTTTCCAACTATTCCCTTTAGCTTTATTGACGCGGTTAATGCTCCTTTAGTGGAGGTGGCTACTTTCCCACCAGTAAAAGCCTTAGACAGAAAACTCGAGACAGAGGGCGTTAATCCTGAGACTACTGCTGCTCCGCCTGCTACTCCTCCAGCTAATAATGCTCCCCCTGCACTTAATCCCGTCGCTGGTTCATCTAATACCACTAATTCTCCAGTGACAGAGTTTGTCGCTATTCTTCCATGACCTAAATTAAGTCTCTCTAAGTCCGATAAATCAGATAATAGTCTTGGTTGTTTAACTTCTTCTGAGGGTTCTGTTGAGTCTTCTGGTTCTTCTATTGGTTCTTCTGGAGTTAGGAGTTCTTTTGCTGCTTCTTGCCGTTTGAGGAGGTCTTGGGCTGCCATTACTTCTTCTTGAGTATCTAATGGGCCCCTTTCATTAATTTGTTTTTGTCGTAGTTCTTCTCGTGTTGGGTCTTTCGCATTTAAGTTTGTTTTCTCTGCTTCGGCTTTAGCTGTCTTTGCATCTGCCTCCCGCTTGTTTGCTAGTTGAACTTTAGCTTGTTCTACTGCTGTCCCTTGCGTTAGTTTCTTTTTCTTCTTTGCCATTATCTATTAAGTTTTGGTTCCGCCTCGTTCGGTTGTATTTCTGTTTGTCCGGTGTTCTTCTCTGCGTTCTCTTGAGTCTGTGGGGCTAGACTTGGGGGTCTGTTAAATTTAATTTTTACTCCTACTTGGTTCCATAAATCTGATTCTAGCTCTAGCTGTTCTTTTGCGTAGATTGGTTCAAAGATTAGGTGTCCATTAATTCCTCCGACCTCACTTGTTCCGTCTGACGTAGCAATACTTCTAGGAACTCCAAACACTTGATAAAAGAAAGCCTCTAGATACCTAATCCAGTCCATCCTCTCACTTAATGGCTTCATGGGGAAGTCTTCTATCTTTGCTGTGTCTTCTGGAAGTCCGACCATCTGTCCTTCTTTTACTGCTTTCTCTATTTGGGAGTTTGCGTATGCTATCTTTCCTTCGCTGTTTGTTTTGTAGTAAACAATTCCTAATGCTCTTCCTCTTTTCTCTAGCATTCGGTTAGTAATTAATGCTTCATTTCTAGCGTCGATAATCCACTTCACAGCATCAATCTGAGAGGTGCCATGTATTTGGTCGCCTAGTCTTTTGTTTTGGGAATGTAGCATATTTTGGATTTTGATTGGTTTCCACTTGTTTCCATTCCATGAGTCGTATCTTTTAATTCTTCCACTCTCTGCAAACACAACTCTAACTCTCTCTGGAGAAATTGGAATTAAGTTAATTAGCTGTCCCCCATCACCCCTCTTTATCTCAGCAAATGCATCTCCTACTACGAACTTCATTACTAGATGGTTCCACATTATAGTTTCAAAAGAATCCTTCCCCATTCCATCCATCCCCTTTAAAGAAAGTTCCATATTTTTATTTTCGGTTATATGTCCTCTGCTTACCGACCAAGTAGATAAGGTGTTAGCTGCGGAATTAATCTCTGGTATCTCTGAATAGTAACCCATGTTTTGTGGAGCATCGGAAAAATACCAGAATGTCTCACCTTCTGCGTTCTGAGTATCTAGGGCTTTTGAGGAGACTATAAAGTCCGGAACATCAATGTCAGTAGTAGTGGAGTTGGATAAGTCTAGTTGTGCCATTATAAGTTTAGTTTGCTTGGGATAGCTATTTTTAATTGTGTAAAGTCATAGTTTGCGTCTGTCGCATTTGAGGGGTCATGTAATAATGTTATTTTAGCAGTTCCCACTCCTCCACTCGGAGTCATTATTCCTATGACGCTAACCCTTAGGGTCTCTCCTATATTAAAAACTGTTTCTGGGATATTTATAGACATAACAGTATTATTATAATAAGGGTCTCCAATATCCGCACCTATAATAGGGATAGTGCTTTCGGAGCCAATTTCGGTTTCTGTTGTCCCGTCCCACTTTCTTATTTTAACCCTTATGGAATAACTGGCATTCGAACCTCCCCCACTAGTAAAATCAACTCTCCAAGGCACATAAACTAAAGCAAATCCTTTTAGGATTTTAGTCATTTGAAACTCTGTTAAGTCAAAATCTAAATCAAAACTATTTCCATCATTTTGGGATGTTCCTTCTGTAGTATTATTATTTGAATAACTAGCCTCTCCACTTAATTTATAATCTACTCCTGTAGATTTGGCAGTATTCAAAAAGTAATAATTGTCTATTCCTATTCCTAGCTGTGTGTCTGTAATGTCATAGGTGGCTTGGGCTTGGGAAGCTGTCTTAAACTTGTTTGGGTCATATACCATTATAGATTCATCTCCGTCACTATCTCGCTGGATTGTTCTTTTAGGTCGGATAGAAATCCTGTCCATATAGAATCAATTACTGCTAATTTACTTTCTGCTGTTGCTAGTTGCCATGAATTTTGGTTCTGATTAATTGCATAGAATGCTGCTCTATGAGAACATACCATCGCTAGCCATTGTTTATAGTCTGCGTTGATTGTTGCATAGTTTGTTACCAGTGCTGGGCTACTCCCTAACTTTCCAAATGCTTTCTCCATGTCGCTCTCTGCGTAATTAATCCAGATTGTTGTGTTCGCTTCTAGGATTTGGTTTGCACTTGCATTCTCTCCGATTGCTAGAAGTGCCTGTGCTGCGGTGCATAGTGTGACTGTCATACTTTTATAGAGTAAATCACTATATTTAATTCTTTCTCTTTTAGGAGCCAAGCTGCTCTAGTGAGTCCTTCTACAATATGAGAGTAATTCCCATCAATCTTCTCTTTTCCGCCTTCTAGTTTCTGGCTGATTATGCTTCTTAGGGAGAGTCTTATCTCTGCTGCGTCGAATAGGTGGAGTTGTCCTAACTCTCCCATCTCAAGAATATTCATATACATTGCCTCTTTCATGGAACGACTTGTTTCCTTGTTGTCTGACGTTTCTCTCTTAGAGTTACGGAGGTCTACTACATTTCTACGGAGGTCGTCATCACTCATCGCGGAACTGACTACTCCACTTCCTAGTCCGTCTCCATCAATTCCAAATTTTACATCCTCATACTTTTTGTTTAGGTGTCTTATGTTAATCATCATCTCAGTAAACCACATCTCACTACTCTTCTCTACTACTTGGTGGTGGAATTGGGTTATTGTGTCTCCTTTTCGCTGTAGTCCTTCGTAAGTAGACTCATCTTCTCCTGTTCCGGCAACATCAATCCCGATGGAGGTCTCCCCCCTTGGTGAAGAATTAGTTGGGGGGAGTATTGGATCTAGTGTGCAAACCTTCTCAATCCAACCATCTCCGAAGATTCTGTGTGCATCATCCACAAACTCTCCCAAATACATCTGCGCATACTTGGACTTAGTGAGTTTTTGCTTTTGCTTCTCTAGGAACTGGTCGTCTCTTCTCGGGCAGTCTTCGCTTGATTGGTGGAAACTAGTGAAGTCTTCGTCCTTGAAACATTCCGCATAATATCCCTCACTCAGAAATGGAGTTGAGAGTAGCCAGATATTCCCTCTCGTAATCGCTAAGGCAGGAATGATAGAGTTCCAGACCTCTTCTTTAATCCAAGCGGCTTCATCTGCTATGAGAAGGTCAATAGTATAGCCCATTATCCCGAATCCAGTGTCTCCGGCAGCATAACAGAAGATTTGAGACTTATTCTTTAAATTTATGACGTGCTTTGTTGGTTTTGGCTTTGAAATGCTCTTTTTGTCTGTATCGTGGATATTTCTTAGAATTTTACTGAATAGGAGGTTTGCTTGCTTCTCTGTGAACGCAATAACCATAATTAGCTTGTTTGGATTGTTTAGGGCGTATTCTGCGGCTTTCCTCGCAATAATGAATGACTTTCCCACTTGTCTCCCGGATCTAAGCACCATGTTGCCCTTAGTGTCCATTACCTTCTGTTGCCAATCATCTAGTTTCATGTTCTACTGGGCGGAGTCTATCCAATGCTGTCTTTAGTTGCGTCGGTCTATTTGCTAGCATCCATAAATAAAACCAAAGTGGGTGCTTGTGTGCCGAAAATTTTCCGAGTGCGTGGTGGTAGGGGCATAGGCTTATTCCGTTGTCGATGTCGTATTCGTATAAGTGGAACTCGTGAGGAATGAGGTGGTGGACATTGCAGTAGTGTAGTTTTCTCTTGTGGGCTGGACAAACAACGCATCCCCCATCTCGGCTTAATACGTGTCCTCGCCACATCCGATGAGCCTTATTCCGCTTCCTCTTCATGAATATAATATAATTTCAGACTTTATAAATC